>PDWI01004271.1_pt1 | contig 23286 bp, 18 predicted proteins | sample 1430891 | NCBI WGS metagenome assembly PDWI01 (sample SAMN01162508, study PRJNA174530) | Oral metagenome, whole genome shotgun sequencing project. | biome: Marine environment; feature: Marine mammal; material: Swab sample of the gingival sulcus; isolation source: swab sample of gingival sulcus... | reverse complement strand
GGTTCTATCGAAGGTGCTCCTACTAAAAACTTACCAATATTCAACCTTGAAATCCCAACAGAATTGAAAGGTGTAGATACAGGTATTCTTGATCCACGTGATACTTACAAAGATGCTTCTGAGTGGGATGCAAAAGCAAAAGACTTAGGAGAAAGATTTATCAAAAACTTTGTGAAATTCACTGATAATGAAGAAGGTAAATCATTAGTTGCGGCAGGTCCTCAATTATAATGATATAATATTATAGACGTCTTATTCTTAAATGAGACAAAAGTATTAAACTTCTCAACAAACAATTGTTTGTTGAGAAGTTTTTAATTTATACGTTCAGTTCCCATTTTATCTATATTTTAAGATTAAACTTATATCAAAGACTTTATAAAATTGACAATTACTCTCATTATTCAGGACAGAGAATCAAGAATTTATACTAACTTTGCAAAGTAGAATCATTAAAAACAAAAATCAATGAAACTTTCGGAATTAAAAAACGGAGAAAAAGCATCTATTGTAAAAGTAGCAGGATATGGTGGATTTCGTAAACGAATTATTGAAATGGGATTTGTGAAAGGTAAAATTGTAGAAGCCATACTTGATGCACCACTCAGTGACCCTGTAAAATACAATATTATGGGTTATGAAGTTTCTTTACGCCGAAAAGAAGCAGAATTGATAGAAGTTGTTTCTGAAAAAGAGGTGGAAGATTTGGATAGTTTAGATGTAAAAAAACATTTATCCCCTATCGTTGAAGATGAAATACGAAAATTAGCCCTCAAAAAACGAAAAAATATAAAAGTAGCATTAGTTGGTAATCCAAATTGTGGTAAAACAACGCTTTTTAATTATGCCTCAGGAAAGCATGAACATGTGGGAAATTACAGTGGTGTAACAGTAGATTCTGCCGAAGGAACATTCAAACAAGATGATTATACGTTTCAAATTGTAGATTTACCTGGAACATACTCTATTTCATCCTATTCGCCAGAAGAAAAATACGTTAAAGATTTTATTATAAATGAGAAACCAGACCTTGTTATTAATGTCGTAGATGCTTCTAATTTAGAGCGTAATCTATTTTTAACGACACAGTTAATTGACATGCAACAACATGTGATTATCGCTCTTAATATGTATGATGAATTGCAAAAAAAAGGAGATAAATTTGACTATACAACATTGGGTGAAATGATTGGTATTCCAATAGTTCCTGTAATTGCGAGAAGTGGATTTGGAGTTATTCAACTTTTTAGAAAAGCCATAAAAAAATACGAAAGTACAAACTATATTGATGAAGATGGAGTCTTGATTGACAGTATTAAAAGTGATAAAATAGTAGATGAATTTCATCATCAAACAGCAATAGAACACAAACATAGTGAAATTAAGAATGTCTCTGATTTAGAGAGCGAAAACAATATTTACAAAACAATACGTCATATTCATGTTCCACTTGGACAAGAGATTGAGAAAAGTATTGAAAAGTTAAGTACGCTAATCGAAAAAGATTTTGATAATCTTACTGATGATTATTGCACTCGTTATGTTGCTATAAAATTATTAGAAAATAAAAAAGATATGCTACAAACTATTGAGAAAATAGAAAGTAGCAACAAAGAAACACTATTTGAGCAACAAAAAGAAGAAATAAAAAGATTAAAATCTATTCTTAAAGCCGAACCTGAATCAGCCATTGTTGATGCTAAATATGGATTTATCGCAGGTGCTTTAAAAGAGACTTACACGGAAAATAAAAGACAGAATAAAAAATCATTTACTGACAAATTAGATGAAATATTAACAGGAAAAATATTAGGTTATCCTATTTTTATCTTTTTTATGTATTTAATGTTTCAATCTACCTTTACCTTAGGAGGTTATCCTATGGATTGGATTGATTCTGGCGTTTCAGCATTGTCTGACTTTATCTCTGCCAAAATGCCCGAAGGAGTATTAAAAGACCTCATTATTGACGGAATTATTGGTGGTGTTGGAGGTGTGATTATCTTCTTACCTAACATTTTGATTTTATATCTCTTTATTTCCTTTATGGAAGACTCAGGTTATATGTCTCGTGCTGCATTTATTATGGATAAATTGATGCACAAATTAGGACTTCATGGAAAATCATTTATTCCACTTGTTATGGGATTTGGCTGTAATATTCCATCAATTATGGCGACTAGAACCATTGAGAATAAAAATAGTCGTATGATAACTATCTTAATTAATCCACTGATGTCGTGTAGTGCTAGATTACCTGTTTATCTGCTTTTTGTAGGAACTTTTTTTCCAAAACAAGCAGGGTTAGCACTTTTTACCATTTATATCATTGGCGTATTATTAGCAATTATTGTGGCTAAAATATTAAAATTCTTTTTATTCAAAAAAGAAGAGACTCCATTTGTTATGGAACTTCCCCCTTATCGCGTTCCTACACTGAAATCTATCGGTATTCACACATGGGAAAAAGGCTCTCAATATTTGCGTAAAATGGGTGGAATAATCCTTGTTGGTTCTATTATCATTTGGTTTTTAGGCTACTATCCTCGTCCTCATTCGGAAAATGTAACAGCCACAGAACAGATGGAGAATTCGTATATTGGAAAAATCGGAAAAACAGTAGAACCTGTTTTGAAACCATTAGGATTTGATTGGAAAATAAGTGTTGCTTTGTTTTCAGGAGTAGCAGCCAAAGAGATTGTTGTTAGTACACTAGGAGTTCTTTATTCTGTAGATGAAGATGATGAAAATAATTCTAATTTGAGTGAAAAACTTTTAGCCTCTACCCACAAAGATGGCACAATCGTTTATGATACAGGAACTATTTGGGCATTAATGCTGTTTGTACTAATATATTTTCCTTGTTTAGCAACTATTGTTGCCATAAAGCACGAAACAGGAGAATGGAAATGGGCTGTTTTTTCAGTTGTTTATTCCATTTTATTAGCCTATTTTATTGCTTTTATTACTCAAGTAATTATTTAAGAAGAAAAGGCTTTTTACAAAAACAAAGTCTAAAAACAAACTAACTTTATTAAATCCAATGAGTAAGTTAAAATATTACATAAAAAGTGCTCGTTTAAGAACTTTACCTCTATCAGTAGCAGGTATTGCAGTAGGTCTCTTTTTAGCGAAAGACATGGGATACAGTAATTTAGAAGTTTCTATATTAGCATTTTTAACAGCCATTTCACTACAAATATTATCTAACTATTCTAATGAATATGGAGATATGCAAAAAGGGACAGATAATGAACAGCGAATAGGTCCTAAAAGAAGTATTCAAAGTGGGCACCTAACCTCTCAAAATATCTTTATTATGATGTGTTTTTTTGTTGGTTTATCTCTTTTATCAGGAGGATTATTAGTCTATTTTGCTTTTCATACACTTATCTCACTATCTGCAATTATAGTGATGCTATTAGGTGTTGGTGCAATATTTGCCTCTATTAAATATACAGTTGGGAAAAACGCTTACGGATATGCAGGATTAGGAGATTTATTTGTCTTTCTCTTTTTTGGGTTAGTGAGTGTTTGTGGTACATTCTATCTTATAACCCAAACGTTAAACTTTTTTATATTTCTTCCTGCTTCAACAATTGGTCTATTTAGCGTAGCAATGCTTAATGTGAATAATATGAGAGATGTAGAAAATGATAATCAATATTCAAAAAAGACTATGGTTGTAAGAATGGGAGTAAAAAAAAGTAAAATATATCATCTTTTTTTGATTGTTGGAGGATTGTTATTGACAAGTTTATATCTTGTTTATCTACAAAAAACGTTCATTAGTTATCTTTTTCTTATAACAGTGCCTCTTTTCATTTATCATCTTTACCATGTTTTTCAAGATAACCAACAAGAATTAGATAAACAGATGAAGATAATTTCATTAGCAACAATGCTTTTTACACTTTTTTTGGGGATAGGACTTTTATTAAAATAAGATATGTTTTTTACACAAGTAGAACTAAATAAAAATGATTTAGAAATTGACTATAAAAGTAAAATAATTACCATAGGTTCTTGTTTTTCAGATAATATAGGAGAAAAATTAAGTAATGCTTTCTTTGATATAAAAACAAACCCTTTGGGTGTTCTTTATAATCCAATTTCTGTAAAAAATGGATTAGAATTGTTAATGAATACATATCTATTTAAAGAAGATGATTTATTTGAGCATAATTCTTTATGGAATAGTTTTTCACACAGTTCTTTTTTTTCCCACGAAGACAAATTGACAACTCTGAACTCTATCAATTCTACTTTATCAACAACAAGAGCCTTTTTTCAAGAGACTAATTTTCTTTTTATAACTTTCGGAACGGCTTGGGTTTTTGAAGAGAAAGAGACAAGAAAAATCGTATCTAATTGTCATAAATTGCCATCATCCTATTTTAGGAGATATCGTTTAAGTATCAATGAAATAGTAGAACAATATAATGTGTTGTTAGAAAAAATACACTCTAAATTTCCTAAACTTCAAATAGTATTTACAGTAAGCCCTATTAGGCATTGGAAAGATGGAGCAAATGAAAATACTTTGAGCAAAAGTACTCTTCAACTTACTATTAACGAACTTCAAAAGAAATTTTCATTTGTTCATTATTTCCCTGCATATGAAATAATGTTAGATGAATTAAGAGATTATCGTTTTTATAAATCTGATATGATTCACCCCAATCAAGTCGCAATTGATTACCTTTGGGAACGTTTTGGATATCTCTATTTTTCTCAGAAAACTGAAAACCTGAAAAAAGAACTCGAAAAATTTCGCAAAATGCTTGAGCATAGACCTCGAAATAAAAATATCACAGAATACCAACTCTTATTAGAAAAAATAGAACAGAAAAAAAATAACCTAATTGAGAGGTATCCTTTCCTTAAAGAAAGATTAATAAAATCAGGAACTTAAATTAAAATTGTATAAAGATGAAAAATGATGTATTTTTGTCAGATATTATCAAGGGAAAATGAAGAAAGAGAAAATTAAAGTTTTACTATTAACAATTTTTTTATCTATTTCTGTTTTAGGTTTTAGTAACAAACCTAAACGTGAGATGCGAGCAGTTTGGATTGCTACAGTAGATAATATTGACTGGCCAAGTAGCAAATATTTATCATCAAAAAAACAAAAAGAGGAAATGGTGGTAATGTTAGATAAACTAAAAAAAGCAAAAGTCAACACGATTTTTATTCAGGTAAGACCTTCTGCAGATAGTTTTTACCCTTCTCAATTAGAACCTTGGTCAGAATATCTAACAGGAGTGCAAGGAAAAAATCCAACACCCTACTATGACCCATTTCAGTTTATCATAGAAGAAGCACACAGACGCTGTATAGAAGTTCATGCTTGGATAAATCCCTATCGAGTTACCAATGAAACAAATCAAATAAAGCGATTAGCCAAAAATCACCTTTATAATAAAAACAGGAAAATATTTGTTAAATATGGAGGGAAGTATTATTTCAATCCCGGATATGATGAAACACGTGAGTTCCTAAATAAAGTGGTTGAAGATATTGTAATGAATTATGATGTGGACGGAATACATTTTGATGACTATTTTTATCCTTATCCTATTCACAACAAAGAGTTCCCTGACCAACAAACTTTCTTAAAAAACTCTCGTGGATTTAATCATAACGAAAAAGATAATTGGAGAAGAAATAATGTTAATCTGATTATCAACCAACTACAAAAAACTATTAAAAGCCTTAAACCTTGGGTGCAATTTGGTGTTAGTCCTTTTGGAGTGTGGAGAAACAAGTCAAAAGATCCAAAAGGTTCTGAAACAGAAGCAGGTATAACGAATTATGACGATTTATATGCAGATGTACTAAAATGGCTTAAAGACGGCTCTATTGATTATGTTGTACCTCAACTCTACTGGGCAATAGGAAAAAAAATCGCAGATTATAGTGTTTTAGTAAAATGGTGGTCTGAAAATAGTTACAATCAAAATCTCTACATTGGACTTTATGCTTCAGGATTAAAAAGAAATAAAGCCAAAGGTTGGAAATCTGGTAATCAATTGGCAAAACAGTTAAATTTAAATCAAAAATATTCAAATGTACAAGGCTCGGTTTTCTTTAGTGCAAGATCTTTTTTACAAAATCCCAAAGGTTTATTAGACACTTTACAAAATAATTACTACCAAAATTTGGCAATACATCCTATTTGTAATAATATTGGTGGAGAAAAATCAATTCAACCTCAAAATATTAAAATATTAAAAGATAGAAAAGAACATTATCTTGTTTGGGATAAAATTGAAGATACTGGTGGCTGTCAAATTGCCTATTATGTAGTTTATGGTTTCAAAGGGAAAAAAGTCGGTAACCTAAACGATTCTAAAAACATTATCGCATTAACAACAGATAATTATTTAAACTTAAATAAATTAGAAAAAGAAATAAAAGGGAGGAACACCTTTGTTGTTACTGCTATCAATAGATACAAACAGGAAAGTATTCCAACATACGGTGTTTCAAGAAGATTGTAAATAAAAATAAATTATAAATGGCTATGAAATTTAATCAAAAACAAATAACAAAAGATACCTTTTACGTAGGAGTAAATGATAGGACAAAAGAAAAATTTGAAAATTTAATTCCAATTCCAGAAGGAGTTTCTTATAATTCTTATTTAATAAAAGATGAGAAAATAGCATTGGTAGATTCTGTTGATGTGGCAATGACTGACCTTTTCTTGGACAAATTACACTCTACGCTTGATGGCAAAACAATTGATTATTTAATCATTAATCATATGGAACCTGATCACTCTGGGTCTATTCGTCTATTAAGACAGTTCTTTCCCGAAATGACAATCGTTGGAAATAAAAAAACACTCGGTATGGTAGAAGGGTATTATGGTATTACAGACAATACATTACTTGTAAAAAATGGCAGTGAATTAGAACTTGGAAAGCATACTCTAACATTCTATTTAACTCCTTTCGTACATTGGCCAGAAACAATGATGACTTACGATAATCTAACACAAACACTTTTCTCTGGTGATGCTTTTGGAGGTTTTGGAACATTGGATGGTGGGGTCTTAGATACAGAAATTGATTTAACTCGCTACTGGGACGAAATGTATCGATATTATGCTAATATCATAGGAAAATATGGAACACCCGTACAAAAAGCACTCAAAAAAATAAAAGATATAACTATCAACAGAGTTTGTTCTACACATGGTCCTATTTGGACAGAATACAAAGATAAAATCTTCAAAATTTATGATGAAATAAGTAGAGATGAAGCCAAAGAAGGAGTTGTTATCATTTATGGTTCTATGTATGGGAATACAGAACAAATAGCAGAAGCAGTAGCCGAAGGACTTGTTGGTGCAGGAATTAAAGATGTAAAAATTCATAATGTTTCAAGATCGGATGATTCTTATATTTTACGAGATATATTTAAATACAAAGGACTTGTAATAGGTTCTACGACTTACAATAATGATTTTCACCCAGGAATAAAAGATATTATTGCCAAAATTGAAAATCGTGAAGTAAAAAACAAAGAATTTGCTTATTTTAGTTCTTGTTCATGGGCAAATACTACAGATAAAAGATTAAGAGAATTTGCTGAAAAAATGAAGTGGAATACAGTAGAAGTTGCAGTTAGCGAAACAATGGGACTAAAAGATGACAACTATCATAGAGCAATAGAAATGGGTCAAAAGTTAGCAGAAGTATTAAAGAAATAAATAAAATGAAAGAATTAACATTAATAACTCCAACGTTTTTATTCTCAGCAATCTCATTGCTATTGTTGGCTTATACCAATCGTTTTTTGGCTTATGCCTCACTTGTTAGGGAATTGAAAGACAAATATATGGAGGATAAATCAAAACTAACCAAAGCCCAAATAGATAATCTGAAAAAGAGGTTAAAACTAACAAAATACATGCAATTAACAGGTATAGCAAGTCTATTATTTTGCGTTATTACTATGTTTTTAATCTACATTAATGCTCAATTAATATCAATTTATATCTTTGGAACAGCAATTGTACTATTAATTATATCATTAAGTCTTGGTGTTTGGGAAATAAATATATCAATAGGTTCGCTCAAAATACATTTGAGCAATATGGAAAAATAATATCTAAAGAAAATGAATAGAAAGTATACAAAAATAGTAGCGACAATTAGCGACAAACGTTGTGCTGTGGATTTTATCCAGAAATTGTACGATGAAGGAATGAATGTTGTCAGAATGAATTCGGCACATTTAGACGAAGAGGGTTTCTTAAAGATTATCAACAACGTTAGACAAGTAAGTAAAAAAATAGCACTTCTTGTAGATACCAAAGGTCCTGAAATACGAACAACCAAGGTTGAAAATGATGAAATCATACTAAAAAATGGCGATTTTATTAAAGTTATAGGTGATAACAATCGTATTTCTAACTCAGAATGTATTGCTGTGAATTATCCTCATTTCACACGTGATTTGAAGATAGGAAACTACATCTTGATTGACGATGGAGAATTAGAATTGAAAGTTGTTAGTAAAGATGAGAAATATTTAACCTGTGTTGTTAAAAATGATGGTAAATTAGGAAGTCGCAAAAGTGTAAATACACCAGGAGTTCGTATCAATCTACCTTCAATAACTGAAAGAGATAAAAAATTCATCAGAATGTCGGTAGAGCAGAAAATTGATTTTATCGCTCACTCTTTTGTACGCTCAGAAAATGATATAATAGAAATTCAAAAAATATTAGACCAATACGAAAGTTCTATTAAAATTATTTCTAAAATAGAAAATCAGGAGGGAGTTGATAATATTGATGAAATATTAAAGCATTGTTATGGAGTAATGATTGCTCGTGGAGATTTAGGAATAGAGGTTGCTCCTGAGAAGATTCCAGGTATTCAGCGTCAGTTAATTCGAAAATGCGTAAAAGCAAGAAAACCTGTTATTGTTGCTACACAGATGCTCCATTCTATGATAGAAAATCCACGTCCAACACGAGCAGAAGTTACTGATATTGCCAACGCAATTTATTATCGTACAGATGCTTTGATGTTAAGTGGAGAAACGGCTTATGGTAAATATCCCATAGAGGCTGTGAGGATGATGTCAAAAATTGCCAAAGAGACGGAAAGTACCAAATCCAAGGAGAATAATATTCATATAGAAATTCAGAAAAAAGATGATGTTACTTCATTTTTGGCACATACTTCGGTAGAAGCAGGTGAAAACATGGATTTAAAAGCCATCATTACAGACACTTACACAGGAAAAACAGCAAGATATTTATCTGCTTATCGTAGTTTTGATCCTATTATTGCAGTTTGTTATGTTGAACGTGCATCTAGGGAGTTAGCACTTTCTTATGGGGTGTTCCCTGTTTTCAAACAGATATTTTACGGAGAAGAAAATAAATATTTCCATAAAGTAATAACTAATTTGATAGAAAAAGATATCATTAGCCTATCAGATAAAGTTTGTTATTTAAGTGGACCTGCAAGTGGAGACTACGGAACTACATTTATGGAAATTAATTCGGTAGAAATGATACTTAAAGAGGTAAAAAACGTAATAAAAACTTAACAAAGTATTTATTTAGGTACAACCATTTGCAAAGCATTCGGTTTCATTTCTATTCTGCAAGAATTAATATATGGGAGTGCAATTCCGTCTGTTTCAATTAGTAAAGGTTTTTGAGAATTTAATTCTACCTTTCTTCCACGAAATGGTTGTATCACTTTTGTCTTATGAATTTTACCATTGAAAATATTGGGTAAAGTTTTTATTACGTCTAATAATTTGATTTTTCCTACCAACATCATATCAAAAACACCATCATAAGGAATAGCATTAGGATTTTGTTTGATACCACCACCTGAATAACAGCCATTCGCAATATTCATCGTATAAAGAGGAAGATTGATTATTTGGTCGTCTATTTTTACTTGTGTTGGAATATAACGATTGTGAAAAAGTCCTTGAAGTACCCCTATGGTATAAAGGAATGAAAAACTACCGATTAATTTTCTGTATTTATCAACATGATTTACAACAACGGCATCTAATCCAAAACCAATGGAATTAATAAAGAAACGCTTTTGCTCTTGTAGGTGATTTTGAGTTTGGTACACTGCTTTTCCAACATCAATTAAGTGTGTCTTCCCTTTTAGAAAAGTTGCAAATGACTTTTTTTCGTCTTTACTAATATTCCAAAAACGAGCCCAATCGTTGCCTGTTCCACGAGGAATAAGAGCAATTTTGACGTGAGAAGTGTCCGAAAGTTTAGATTTCATTATTCCGTTTACCACTTCGTTAATAGTACCATCTCCTCCCAAAATCAGAAACTGAGTATATCCTCTATTGGTATTCTCTTTCGCTATTTTTATTGCATGTCCTTTGTATTGAGTAAAGATAAAATCAAACGAAATTTTGGATTTTAGCAAACTCTGTTTTACAAATTCTGTTTGCTTAATAAACTTACGTTTTCCCGATTTACGGTTAATAATTACAATCCACTTTTTCGTATCTATATCTTCTGTTTTCATCTGTTTATCAAATATAAATCAGTAAGAGTCAAAGCAGTCATTGCTTCTACAATAGGTACTGCTCGTGGTAAAACGCATGGATCATGTCGTCCTTGTGCTTCTAACTCTACCTTATTCATCTTTTTGTCAACAGTTTGTTGTTTTTGGCTTATGGTGGCTACTGGCTTAAAAAGAACACGAAAATAGATATCCTCACCATTACTAATTCCACCTTGAATTCCTCCAGAATGATTGGTTTGAGTTGCTATCTTATTATTTTTTTGAGTGAAAGAGTCATTTTGTTCTTTTCCTGTAAGATGTACACCATCAAATCCTTGTCCGTAGTCAAATCCATGAACAGCATTGATGTTGAGCATTGCATTTGCTAAACGAGCGTGAAGTTTATCAAAAACAGGTTCTCCTAATCCAACAGGCATTCCTTTCACTATACAACTCACAACTCCACCGATAGAATTTCCCTCTTTGGAAAGTTTTGTTATATAATCAATCATCTGTTTGGCAGTCGTTTTATCAGGGCAACGAACACTATTTTTTTCCGTTAAAGATAAATCCAATTCGTTGTAACTTTTTTCTATTTTAATATGTCCAACTTGTGAAGTATAAGCCGAAATATCAATCCCTTTTTGATTTAAAAAGAGTTTAGCAATAGCACCTGCACAAACCCAACCTGCCGTAGTTCTGGCTGAACTTCGTCCACCACCTCTATGGTCACGTATTCCATATTTTTTTTCATACGTATAATCGGCATGTGAAGGACGATAAATATCTTTTAAATGGTCATAATCTTTACTCTCTTGATTTTTGTTCCAAATAACAAAAGTGATAGGAGTACCTGTTGTTTTGTTTTCAAAAACACCTGACAAAAACTCAACTTTATCTGCTTCATTGCGTGGTGTAGAAATTGCTGATTGCCCTGGACGACGACGATTTAGTTCATTTTGGATAAATTCCATATCCAATTCCAACCCTGCTGGACAACCATCCAAAACTCCTCCAACGGCTTTTCCATGGGATTCTCCAAATGAAGTAAATCTAAAAAGTGTTCCTATTGTGTTCATTTTATCTCTCTTTTTTCTACAATATAAAGACTACAAACTCCTAAAAAGAGTTTCTTATATTTAATTTTTTCAAAACCATTTCGTTCTAGAATACTTAAAAAATCTTTTCCTTGCGGAAAGACTTTCATGGAATCAGTCAAATAACTATATGCTTTGGGGTCACTAGAAAAAGTGCGAACTGCAAACGGTATCAATGTTTTAACAAAAAGTAAGTAACCCTGCTTGATAACAGTAGTTTGAGGCTCACTCATTTCCAAAATAACAAACTTTCCTTTGGGCTTCAAAGTACGATGAATTTCTTGGATGCTTTTCTCTAATTTATCAAAATTACGAATACCAAATGAAGTGATAGCCACATCAAAGGTTTTATCTGCAAAACTCATCTGACTAACATCTTCTCGTTTCAGCGTTATTTTATCCGACAACTGCTCTTTTTCAATTTTTTCTCTACCTACTTCCAACATCTTCTCTGAAATATCAATCCCTGTAATATGTTGTGGGTTGAGCATTTTAAAAGCCTTAATAGCAATATCTGCTGTTCCTGTAGCAATATCCAAAATATGATTATGAGGATATTTTCTTACCTCTTTCAACGCTCTGTGTCTCCAACGCCTCGCCATTCCGAAGGTCATAATATCGTTAAAAAAATCGTATTTTTGGGAAATCCCATTAAACATTCTTTTCAACTGCTGGGTTTTATCCTCCTCTTTGTTATAGGGCTTAACTTCTTCTATTTTCATTCTTTTTAGTTGATGTTTGTACAAAGGTAAGCAAAAATTATTTTACTATTAAATCCAAATGATTATAAGTTATATAGACTTATTTATAAATTAACAATTCCTCTCTTTGAAAACTCCATTTTCATAACCTTGTATCTCTTTTTGTTGGTTTACCATTTCAAGTCTTTTCTCAGTCCAAAGACAATATTCCAAATTCTGTTCTATTCCAACATAATGGCGATTCAGTTTTTTAGCAGTAACAGATGTAGTTCCAGAACCTAAAAAAGGGTCAAAGACTATCGCTTCTTCTGGTGAACTAGCCAATATTAATTTAGCAATCAATTTTTCTGGTTTTTGAGTGGGATGGTTCGTGTTCTCCGACATTGACCAAAAAGGAACAGAAATGTCATTCCAAAAATTAGAAGGATAAGTCATACGAAATTTTCCCTCTTTTTCTTGCTCCCAATCTTTAGGCTTCCCATTTTCTTTATAAGGGGCTATAACTTTTTTCTTCATCATCACTCTATCAACATTAAAATAATAGTCTTTCGGATTTTTGACTGCAAACCAAATGTCTTCCATGCTGTTTTTCCAATTATTTTTAGAACCTCTTCCCTTTTCTCTTTGCCAAGTAATACGGTTAATAATAGTCATTTTTTTACTTAACACATATTGTAAACTTGCAGTATTTTTCCAATCTCCACAAAGATAAAGAGAACCGTTAGGTTTCAGTAAATCAACAACTTTATAAAGCCAAGATTCCAAATATTCAATATATTCTTTTTCATTAGATGCCTTAAAAACAAAGCCATTAAAGTTTTTAGTCAGGTTGTAAGGAGGATCAATAATAATTAAATCAGCAAACTCTTTGGGTAAATAATCAATAACGTCAAAAAGATTACTACAAATTGTTTTATTCTGTATCTCTTTAAGTTTCAATTCTTTTTTTGGGGAAGGAAAAAAGACTTTATTTTTCAAATAATCCTCTTCTTCTTTTTCAACTTTAATCGTTTTATTTCTTTTTGCACGTTTATGTTTCATGGACTATTTGTTCATTGTTTAATAACACAAAAATACAACATATTTATCAAAACACAAAAGAGAGTAAAGACTAAAAAAGTTCCAAGTTTATTTAGTTTAGTTAAAGATTTCATCTTTTTAAGAACTTAATTAGATTAGCGATTGTTTTATTAAAAATAATTATCATCAATAAAAAATAAAATTATGTTAGATTCTAAAATTTATGATTTGTTAAACCAACAAATTAACAAAGAGATTTATGCTTCTTATATCTATTTGGATATCGCAAACTATTACGATGAACAAAATTTAGATGGATTTTCTAATTGGTTTGATATACAAACAAAAGAGGAATTGGAACATGCAGAATTGATTATTCAATACTTGCGAGACAATGGAAAAAGAGTCGTTTTGGAGACAATTGAAAAACCTAGTTTTAATTTCAAGAACTTTAAAGAACCATTAGAAGTTTCTCTTGAACATGAACGTTTTATAACAGATTCAATCAATGAAATTTATGACGAAGCATTTAAACAAAGAGATTTTCGTACCATGAGATTCCTTGATTGGTTTGTAAAAGAACAAGCAGAAGAAGAGAAAAATGCAGAAACATTATGCAATAGATTTGAACTCTTTGGACAAGAATCAAAAGGACTTTATATGCTTGACCAAGAATTAGGAGCAAGAAAACATGAATCATTGGCAGGAAATTAATGTCATAAAATAAAAGAGTGCTTTTTTAAAGGCACTCTTTATTTTCAAATATTTTTTGAAAACTATTTTTTCAATCTTTCCATTGCTGTAACAACAGCCTCTTTTTTAGCAAAAGATGAAAAACGAACATAACCTTCACCTTGCATACCAAAACCAGAACCTGGTGTACAAACAATATTTTTCTCCTTTAATAAATAATCAAAGAATTCCCAACTACTCATTTTATCTGGTGTTTTAACCCATACATAAGGAGAATTTACACCACCGTAAGCAGATACACCTAACGTTTCTATTGCTGATTTTATAATTCTAGCATTCTCTAAATAATAATCAATTAAGGCACGAACCTCTTTTTTTCCTTCTTCGGAATAAACTGCTTCTGCTCCACGTTGTACGATATAGGGTGTTCCATTAAATTTGGTTGTTTGACGACGTAACCATAATTTATTCAAGGAGACTTTACTACCATCACTTGCTTTTACCGTCAATGATTTAGGCACAACAGTATATCCACATCTTGTTCCCGTAAATCCTGCTGTTTTAGAAAAACTCCTAAACTCTATAGCAACTTCTTTTGCACCCTCTATTTCATAAATTGAATGAGGTACATCATCTTCTGTAATAAATGCCTCATAAGCAGCATCAAAAAGAATTATAGAACTATTTTCACGAGCATAATTAACCCACTCTTTTAGTTGGTCTTTTGTCAATGTTGTTCCTGTTGGATTATTAGGATAACAGAGATAAATAATATCTACTTTTGTTTTGGGTAATTCTGGAACAAATGAATTTTCAGCATTTGAATTAAGATAATAAATCTTGCTCCAAAGACCATTATTATCTACTTCTCCTGCACGTCCTCCCATTGCATTTGTATCAATATAAACAGGATAACTCGGATTAGCCAGTGCTACAACATTATCTTTATCAAATATATCTCCAATATTTCCACTATCACTTTTTGCTCCATCACTTACAAAAATTTCATCTGCTTCAATATCAATATTTTTATCATTAAAATCATTTTTAACAATTGCATTTCTCAAAAAGTCATACCCTTGTTCAGGACCATATCCTCTAAATGTTTCTGAATTCAATTGTTCTTGCGTAGCCTTTATTATTGCATTAACAGAAGCAGTTGGAAGTGGCATTGTAACATCACCAATTCCCATCTTAATAATATCAGCATTAGGATTTTGCTCTTTATATTCTGTTATTTTTCTACTTATATCTGAAAAAAGATAACTTGCAGGTATCTTTAAAAAATTCTCATTTATTTTTGTCATTTTATTCTATTTTAATTGATTTTATTATTACACTATTATTTTTTATTTATAAATAAATATGCTAAAACATTTTAAGCACATTATTTTATCGATTATTATTCTTTTCTATGAGCAACGTAACAATTCGCCTGTTGAGATGGATTTATTTGAATATCATTTATCATCACATGTTTAGGACGAGTAATGATAAATTCCAAAGTATCAGCAATATCTTCTGGCAATAGAGCATCAAGGCCTGCATACACTTGTTTTGCTTTTTGCTCATCTCCATCATAACGCACAATTGAGAACTCTGTTTCAGCCATCCCAGGAGATATGGAACTCACTTTGATCCCCTTATCAACAAGATCTAAACGTAACCCTTTCGTTATAGCATTAACAGCATGTTTAGTAGCACAATACACATGTCCACTAGGATAAACTTCTATTCCTGCAATAGAGGAAATATTAACAATATGTCCACTTTGACGCTCAATCATATTAGGAAGAACCAATTTTGTGATATAAAGCAATCCCTTTACATTGGTATCAATCATTCTTTCAAAATCATTGATATTGCTATTAGAAAAATTTTCTCTTCCTGCTGCTAATCCCGCATTATTTACCAATAAGTCAATGTTCTTGAATTCTTCTGGTAGAGTTTCTACGGCCTCTTTACAAGCCTGTTGATCTCTTATATCAAAATTTGCAATAGATGTTTTTACATTATATTCGGCTTCTATCTCTTTTGCTAATTCTTCTAGACGTTCTTTTCGTCTTCCTGTGATAACAACATTATATCCCAAACGAGCCACTCTCTTTGCTATTGCTCGTCCAAATCCTGCTGTTGCTCCTGTAACAAATGCTGTTTTTATCATCTTATTTTGTATATTTAAGATTATGCCCCATACGTTCTTTTTTCGTTTTCATATAAAACTGATTATACTCGTTAGGTTCTACTTCTAACGGTACATTTTCTACTATTTCCAGTCCGTAAGATTCAATACCTATACGTTTTTTAGGATTATTGGTCATTAAGCGAATTTTTGAGGCACCTACTTCACGTAAAATTTGAGCCCCTACTCCATATTCTCTCTCATCTGCTTGAAATCCAAGATGCAAATTAGCATCTACGGTATCTAATCCCTCTTCTTGCAATTTATAGGCTTTCATTTTATTCATCAAACCAATACCTCTACCCTCTTGATTAAGGTAAACAATAATCCCTTTCCCTTCTTCTTCAATCATTTGCATCGCTTTATGCAACTGTTCGCCACATTCACATCGTTTTGAACCAAAAATATCACCTGTTGCACACGAAGAATGTACTCTAACTAAGATAGGTTCATTTTTTTCCCATTTTCCTTTTTTAAGAACAACGTGTTCCATTCCATTAGATAGTTGTTTGAATGGGATTAGTTTGAAATTTCCATACTCTGTTGGCATTTCAACCTCTTCTCCTTTGCTGACTAACGATTCTGTGCGTAGTCTAAATTCAATCAAATCAGCAATAGAAATAATTTTCAAGTCAAATTTCTTAGCAATTTCTAATAACTGAGGCATACGTGCCATACTTCCATCTTCATTCATTATTTCTATCAAGGCTCCTACTGGCTCTAATCCTGCCAATCGGGCTAAATCAACAGCGGCTTCTGTATGCCCTGCACGACGAAGTACTCCTTTGTCCTTAGCACGTAAAGGGAAAATATGCCCTGGTCTTCCAAATGTTTCAGGTGTTGCTTTTGGGTCAGCAAGAGCATTAAATGTTGCTGCTCTATCAACGGTAGAAACTCCTGTTGTACAACCCTCTAATTTATCTACACTTACAGTAAAAGGAGTAGAATGAATAGAAGTATTCACATTAACTTGCATTTCAAGTTCTAGTTCATTACAACGTTCTTCGGTAAGTGGAGCACATAAAACCCCTCTTCCTTCCGAAAGCATAAAGTTTATTTTTTCTGGCGTTATTTTTTCAGCAGCACAAACGAAATCCCCTTCATTCTCACGATCTTCATCATCTACTACAATGATAAATTTACCATTTTTAATATCCTCAACTGCTTCTTCTATTGTGTTTAATTGTGTTTGCATTATCCTTTATTTTATATATTTTTTATTCTAAACAAATCATCTTAATTCTTTTATTTTTTTTGAAGATTTTTTACTTTTAAGAAAGCATATTTTATTCTTCTTTTAATCTTATCCCAATATTGCGTATAGGCTTCTGAACGGAATAGGCTTGCATCAGTTACGGCTTTCCACGTTAGGAAAACACCAAAAATGAGCAAAACGACACTACTCAACCACATTCCTTGATAAACTTCCCAAAAACCTTCACGTGCCATTTTATAGCCAGTAGTATCAATGATATAATACGCGATAAAAAAGACAACAGACAAAACAATTGGAAATCCTAAACCTCCTTTTCTTACAATTGCACCAAGAGGAGCACCTATGAAAAAGAAAATTAAACATGCTATTGACAAAGTAAGTTTTCTATGCCACTGTGCTTGATGTTTTCTCTTATTATAAGCAGGCTCTTCATACATTGATTTATTATAATCTATTCTATCTTTCATGCTTTCAATCTCACGTATAGTATGATTTACAGCCTCTTCCATAGCAGATTGACTTAAAGATAAAAAGAGAGAGTCTGGATGATAACTTTTAGTAGGGTCTTTGAGTTCACTTTCCTGTTGTTGGATTGCTAAAGAATCTTTCTTATCAAATAAAAAATAACGATTAGCCAAAGGCTGTTCTTCAATCAACTCTTTTGATTGTTTTTGGGCTCTTCTATCCACCACTCTTTGCAAAGAATCAATACTTGAACTTAATTGAGATAAATTTTTGCTGACATATTCGTTTTTAAGCATTGATTCATCAAAACGATTAAATTCTGTATCAAATTCAATTAATACTTTTTTTGTCTTAAAAGTTTCTCTTCTATAAGGAATATTTTTTGCATCCTCTCTTTGTTCTTTTTTGATATTTTCAAAACTTTCTCCATTATAAAGAGATAGTTTCAGATATTTATTATCCTTAGTAAATGCAACTTTTCCTGAATCGGCAAGTGTTATAGAGGTATTATCAAATCCTTTTGTAAAGTCGTAAATAATAAGTTCTTTGAGCAATTTATGACGTTGGTCTTTCTCGTGAACATATATATTATACCCTCCCAGACCATTATAAAATTCTCCTTCGGGAATATCAAATTCGGGAGATTTCTCTCGCAAAGAGAGAATAAGCGTCCATAATTTCGCTTTTGAAATAGGCAAAACATTATTTGAAAAGAAAAAAGCAGCAATTGAAACTCCAACTATAAACAAGATTAATCCCCTCATTATTCTAAAAAGAGAGATACCTGCTGATTTCATGGCTGTGAGTTCAAAATATTCACCAAAATTACCAAAAGACATCAAAGAAGCCAATAAAATAGCCAATGGAAGTGCTAAGGGTAATGTTTCTAGTATGGCATACCAGAAAAATTCAAACAATACATCTATTCCAATACCCTTTCCTATCAAGTCAGCCATATGCTTCCACATAAACTGCATCAACAAAATAAGAGTACAAATAAAGAGTGTCATTATAAAATAAGTCAGAAAAGACTTAATAACGTATCTATCTATTTTTTTTATTCTAAACATCACTTTTTATTTCAGACAACAAAAGTAATAATAAAAAAGAGAATTTCAATATATACTTTCTGCCGATGCTATATCAAAAAGGAAAAGTTTTTGATTATTAAAAAATATTTTATAACTTTGCTTCCAAAATAAAGTTGAATTGTTTACTAAAAACAAATCAATAAATATTCTACAAACTTCTAGTTTTATGTTTTTTAAAAACCCCATATTATACTTGTACAACTCACTGAATTTTAGTAATTTTGAGTACAGAGTACAGAGTACAGAGTACAGAGTACAGAGTACAGAGTACAGAGTACAGAGTACAGAGTACAGAGTACAGAGTACAGAGTACAGAGGTATAGGGGTATAAATATATTTAAAAAAATCAAAAAAACGTCTTGTTGGATTTCGGTTCGACAGGGCGTTTTTTGTTGATGTGATAATATGTTAATTCATTAATGTGATTAACAAATGATGAGGTTATGATGAGGTTATGATGAATGATGAATGGTGAATTATGAATTATGAATTGAACATCCCTAAATAAGGTTGACCGTTTTTAGGAATGTTCAAAGTTATCACTAATCGTTAAAAACGAAAAGGACGTAAGGGTAAGTCCACGTATTTACCCCCAAAAAACAATAAAATAAACAAATGTTAAACCCGCCAAAAGCAAAAGGCAAAAAACTAAAAATTATGTACAAACAATTACAAAAAATCCGCAAAACAACATTAGCGGTATTATTATCAGCGATAGCGGTAATAAGCGTCAACGCACAACAAGTAGGTGATAAATTTAAATCAGGGAAACTCTATTACGAAATTACCAAACTTTACCCAGGAGAAGTAAAAGTTACTTTCCAAAGAAGAAGTTCACCATACTATGATAATACTGAAAGACCAAAAGGAGCCATAGGCATACCCAAAACGGCTAATGCCTATAAGGTTACGGGAATTGGAGATCATGCTTTTATTATGTGCTATGAACTAACTTCTGTAATAATCCCAGAAAGCGTTACTTTTATTAGTAAAGATGCTTTTGTGGGAACTGGTTTAACGACTATTGATATACCCAAATCAGTAATAAGTATTAGTAGTAGTGCTTTTTATAGAATCAAATCCTTAACCGAAATAAAAGTAGCCTCCGATAACCCTAACTACTCAGCCCAAAATGGTGTGCTATTTAATAAAGAGCAAACGGAACTAATCGCTTACCCTGGTGGTAAAACCGACACCGAATACACTATACCTAGTTCAGTTACTGAAGTAGGACTAAATGCTTTTTATAACAGTAAATTAAAGACTATAACCATAACACCCAATACTGTTAAAACGATTGGAAGGTCTGCTTTTTTTTATAGTTCACTGACAAATATTACCATACCTAATGGAGTTACAAGTATTGAAAAAAACTGTTTTTCAAATTGCCGCAATCTAGAAACTGTTACTATATCTAAAACTGTTACCAGTATTAACCACCCTTTTGCATATAACGATATGCTACAATCAATAACAGTAGCCACTGAAAACCCAAACTACTGTAGTGTTGATGGAGTGCTATTTGATAAGGAGCAAAAAAAATTACTAAAATACCCTGAAAACAAAACCAATACAGAATATGCTATTCCTAATAGCGTTACTTCTATTGAAAAAAGTGCTTTGAGTAATTCTACAAATTTAACGAGTATTACTATTCCTAATTCAGTAAAAGCAATTAATAGTTGGGGTGTTAATGGTTGTAAAAATTTAACCACTATTATCTCCCAGATAGAGGATGTTAAAAGCGTAAAAATGGGATATGGTGTTTTTGGCAAAATACGAACAGACAAATGTACCCTATACGTTCCCAAAGGAAAAGTAGATGAATACAGAGATGCAGACCAATGGAAAGATTTTGCAAATATTGAGGAAGACCCTAACTCTACTACTGGTATTACTACTCTAATATCCGACAATAATCTATCTATTGTGGGTAAAAATATCACGATCTCTAAAGTAGCAGACAAAGAAGTAAAACTATACAGTGTTACAGGTCAAGTGCTTTATAACTTGCACGCTACACAAGATAACATCACACTTTCTGTAAAACAAGCAGGAACATATATCTTGCAAGTAGAAAACGCCACAAGAAAAATCGTAGTTAATTAGTTAAATGTGATAATTCGTTAATGTGGTAATTGATTAAACCTCACAGGTCTTTAAGACCTGTGGGGTTTTTGTTGTTTATGTAGGGCGAGTGGTGAATTGTGAATTAGTGATGGAGTCATGAGGGAATTGTAAGTAAATTATAAATTATGAATGAGTTATAAGTAAATAAATAAACAGTCATAAGGGAATGAAAAATTATAAAAAAAGGAGTGACCTTATGTTCTTTGTGTCAAGACAGACTTGTCATGAGATATCCGACCAATGGGAGTAAAGTTAGCGTAATCAATTAATATTCAAATATTTTTTAGAATTTGTGAGGCTTTGTTGTTACTCCTAAAAAAAACGATTTAACACAGGAACTTGATTCAGAGGAAAATCTTTTTTGATTACAACAGAGATATAAATTATCATTAATATTATTTTTAAAATATAATTCAGAATAATATAAGGTGTTTGAATAAAAAAACTACAACCATATAATATTAGCATTAAAACGGTGTAAAAAAGCATTGATTTTAAGTCATACTTAATAGGGAAATATTTTTGCCCAAAAGCATAAGAAAGAAGTGTAATGACCAAAAATCCAACAAAAATAGACCAAACAGATGCCCAATAACTATACGTTGGAACAAAAAGAACGTTCCCAACAAGAATAATTATCGTTCCCACGAACGAAAACCAAGCACCATAATGATTTCTATCGGTCAATTTATACCAAATAGAAAGATTAAAGAACAGCCCTTGAAAAATGTACGAAAACAACATAATAGGAACTATTTTCAATCCAATCCAATAACTTTCATCGATTAAATATTTCAAAATATCGATAAACAAAACCATTCCCAAATAAATCATCAAAGCAAAAATAACGTAATATTTGGTAGCAAGCGCATAACTCTTTTTGCTGTTCCTATCTTTTGTTTGAGCAAAAATAAATGGCTCATAAGCATATCGAAACGCCTGTGTAAACATCATTATTATCATTGCTATCTTGGCAATACCTCCATAAATCCCTAAATCTGTTTTTCCCTTTTCTCCCACCAATAAAAATTTGAAAATCATTCTATCCAATGTCTGATTGGCAATTCCTGCAACGCCCAAAAATAGAAGAGGATAAGAATAACGTAATAATCTTTTCAATAAGGTTTTGTCAAATTCAAATTTTGCCTTAAACAAATATGGTAAAAGCACCAACGTTTGAAGCATTGTAGCAATAAAATTGGAAACAAAAACGTATCCAACACCATAATTAGGGTTGTAAAACGAACTAATTAATGCTGGATTTTTGTCGTAAATATACGGACACAGCAAGAAGAAAAAGAGATTAAAACCAATATTTAAGGCAACATAAAGAAGTTTTAGCCCTGCAAAAACCAATGGACGATTGGAAAAACGCAAATAAGCAAATGGAATAGATGCAAAAGCATCGGTGGCTACAATTAGACCCAAAAGCCAAATAAATTCGCTGTGATTGGAGTAGTCCAAAAAATCAGCAATAGGTTGATGAAAAATCAGTACCAAAGCCGAAAAAATCAACGAAGTAAATCCAACTGAAATTAAACTATTTCCATATATTTTATTGGCATCTTCTCGGTACTTGTTAGCAAAACGAAAGAATCCTGTTTCCATTCCGTAGGTTAAGATAACGAGCAACATTGCTGTCCAAGCAAACAGTTCCGTTACCGTTCCATACTCTGATTGGCTTGCTAAAACACGGGTATAAAATGGCACAAGCAACCAGTTGAGAAACTTCCCAACAATACTGCTAACACCATAAATGGCAGTGTCTTTTGCCAAAGATTTCATTCCTTGTGCCATCGCTTTTGAATTTCGTTTCTACACCTAAATCCCTGTGTAATTGTGTGGTGTGATTTGTTGCAATTCCTCTTTTACTCTCTCGCTCACGTTCAACGTTTCAATAAACTCTTTGATAGACTTTTCGGTAATTCCTTCGTTGGTGCGTGTTAGTTGTTTCAAAGCCTCGTAAGGCTGAGGATACTTTTCACGTCTTAAAATCGTCTGGATAGCCTCTGCCACAACTGCCCAGTTTCTCTCCAAATCGTTCTCTAATGCTTTTTCATTCAACAACAATTTATTCACACCTTTCAAAATGCTTTGCGTTGCAATAACCGTGTGAGCAAATGGCATTCCTACGTTACGTAAAACGGTACTATCTGTCAAATCTCGTTGCA
>PDWI01004803.1_pt1 | contig 23290 bp, 16 predicted proteins | sample 1430891 | NCBI WGS metagenome assembly PDWI01 (sample SAMN01162508, study PRJNA174530) | Oral metagenome, whole genome shotgun sequencing project. | biome: Marine environment; feature: Marine mammal; material: Swab sample of the gingival sulcus; isolation source: swab sample of gingival sulcus... | reverse complement strand
AAACAGATAAATAATATCACTATCTCGGAAATAGCTAAATGGTTCTCCCATTAGATCTACGATCCAGGCAATATGAATCACATTTTTGGGAAACCAGGGGATTTGTGCTTTGCTTCGGTTCATTTCGAATACAACACCTGGTTTATATTGTCTGCAAAATTCAAGCATTGGTTCTTTGTCAAGGAGTTGCAACCCTCCAGACACATCAAAACCAGCCTGCTCAAATCCTCTTTTCATGGCGGAAAACAAATTGATATAAAATGAGGTCCGTTGGGGTAAAAAAAGGGCAATTTTTTTGATTCGGCTTGTCATATTCTCGCGATCAATAGTAAATTTTTTATTTTACCTGAATAGAGTGTTCCAGCAAATTATCTGTTGGGGACTAACATGTTGCTCGCATAAACCGGATAAAATGGTCTCATATTCGACCCATGGCAATAGCACAACAGTTTTACCCTCTAACGCTGAAAAATCCGTTTCAAGTATTTTTGTTGCCTTGTTTAAAAAAAGGCTTCCTTTACGAAATTGTCTTGTGTCATAGACAGCTTCGACTAAATCAGGATTAATATTAATATCTTCCATAAATGTGCTTGCAAATCTATCTAACGAAGGAAGCACCGAGAGTCGGTGTCCATGTCGAGTGACCCGATCTATTTTATTCTGGAATTTGTTGTATACTATTGCCATGTGAGGAATGCTGTTTGCCTTGATATGCATTTTTCGTCCACAGTCTGGGCACAAGACATTGATTCCTTGAACACCTATTGCACCTTTAAGTATGGGTTTATTGTTTTTTTGTTCTAACGGGTAGTGAAGATGAAGCACTTGTTCCTTCGAACACACAGGACAACGGATTGTAATTTTGGAAGACCATTTTGAAACAATCTCTCCATGAACAATTTGGGCGCATCGTTTTCTATGATTTAAATCATTGAGTTCCCGTAGATAAATATACCATTCCTGATACTGATCATCTGAAAGTTTGGATAGGTTTATTTTGTCTTTGTAAAGATATTTTGAGGTGTTGCATAATGACCTGATGAATGCTTCTTTATCAGGAATAAGTCCCTTGTCCAACGCATAATGAAAAATCTGCGTGCCGGCGTATGGTATCACTGCGGACCAGTCACAGTAAAAGAGTTCATTTTCCTCCTGGAATTTAATGGACTCTCTAATTGTTGTTTCATCTTCTGCAGGATCTCCATATAAGAAATTGCCCTGTATACCTATTTTCGCTTCCCGGACCATTGCAACGGCATTTTTAATCGTATCGGTTGTAATCCTTTTCCGCATACTATTCAAAACGGTATTACTACCACTTTCTATCCCAAATGAAATATAATTACATCCCGATTCTTTTATCATCAAAAGCGTTTCTAAATCCAATTGATCCATTCTAAGCTGACAAAACCATTTTATATTTAAATTATATTTTTTAAGTAAGTTACAAAATTCTCTTACCCTTTTCTTCTTTGCAGAAAAAAGTTCATCATAGATAAAAAAATTATAAATGCCATATAATTCAATATATTGTTTAATCTGATCCACGAGCCTGACAATGGAATGCGCTTTATACTCTCTCATACCTGCATGGTGGCAAAAGGTACAATGAAATGGACAGGATCGGCTGGCCGAAATGGGTAATGTCCGTGACGTATCTAACCGCGTAAGATGATATGAAATTTGCCCTTCGTTATTTTGCAGGCGCAGGTGTTCTCGCATCCCGAATGTTTCTATGTCTGGAAAGGGCAGGTCATCCAGTCTTTTGGGAAATTCACCCTCCCCGGTATAAACCGGATCGGAATTGTGCCAGTACCAGATGCCTTTAACGGTGGCCGGATTTTTTTGATTCTCGATGGCATCCAGAAGCTGAGAAAATATTATTTCACCTTCCCCTACAACCGCATAATCGGGCCTTAATGTTCTCATCATCAGTTCACCTTCCACTGCCGCGATTCCTCCGCCTACCACAATAGGGCTGGTGGGGGAAATCTTTCGAATGAATTGGATTAACTGTTCAATTTTTTCAAACGCTACGGTGAGTCCACTAATGCCAATGACATCTGGCCTCTTATCAAGAATCGCATTGTGGAGTGCTGCAATCCGCTTATCTGGAACAATATGGTTAAGGTTTAGCCCGATCACATCATGACCATAATTTTTGATATAAGCGGAAATGCAAGCAAGGCCTATGGGGAAATAGGATGCATTTGCTTCATGGTAATAATTCGGAGAAATAAGGAGGATTCTCATTTACGACCTTCTCTGATCAGAGTCTGTTAATATCATTCACGATTTTTTTTGTACGATGCGCCCATGTATGATGCGCCATGATTTCTTTTATGGTTTCTTTTTGCCAACGGCTTCCTGAGTAGGGACACCGCTTGACCCGCTCATACATGACGTCAAAATTGTCCTGATTCATCTCAACATAATGCGATTGTTTATCAAAAAAATCATGCAAGCCCCTTCTTGGCTTTTGCTTATCCCTCTTTGGAGGGATAAATAAATGAAATAATAGCCCCCCCGAAGCCATACAATCAATGGCCCTAAAATGAAAACTGACCCCATCATGAAGATTAATATGGCTCTGTTGATGGATGTCATTCATTTCATTTGCGTTGTCCACAAAATGTTTGTAATATTTTGTGTACTGTGGCCAGTCCTTCCAATTTGTGGAACCATAAATTTCTATAGAATCACTCTTTTTTTTTACTAAATCAAGTAACGCAGTTCTATTCGCCATCCTTTTGTTTCGTTCCATTAAGTCATATTTCATATCTATAGGTAATGAGACGGCTTTACCGGTCAGTGACACTGTAATTTTTTTAATAATGTCTGCAAGATCTTTATGAGTTTTTAGTAGATGTTGGGTTAACCTCATTTGCTCATTATAGATTTTTAATAAATCGTGGAACGTTTTTTTTGAGCTTCCGTGCAACCTCCTATCCAGCTCCGTCTTTGACCACGGTTTTGGGATATGCCCGATGAAATTAAATTCACTACGCTTTGGACCCTGGTTTTTATTTGGATAAAAGGTGTCCACACAAGTCCCCGGCGGCAGCCAATCTTGTAGCCCACCGGTGTTGTAATTATTCTCCCACTCAGGATCAAAAAAATAAGTAATATCGCTGCCCAAAATCGTGGTCTCATCTCTGCCTTTAAAATCAACAACCCATGAAACATGAGGGATTTTTTTTTCGTCAAGAATTGGAATTTCACTCTTAACCCGATTCATCTCGAAAATGATATCGGGTTTCTTTTCTATCAACCACTGACGCATTTCGTCATTTGTGAGTAATTGGCATCCGCCACTGACCTCAATACCAAGCCTGTCAAATCCAGAATAAAAAAAAGAATATAGTCGGTTATAGAAATTAGTGTTACACGGAAAAAATACAGAGATGCGTTTTATTTTCAATGGGCTCCTCTTTTGTTGGATTTTTTATGGGACATGAGCGTATTTAAACTTGTTGACGAATGGTACGAATGACAGTTTCCGCAGTTGGCAAAACACCATAGCTTGTGCAAAACCGATTTCTGGCGGCATTGATAATTATGTCTCGTTCAGATTTGTGCGTGATATAATACCTTACTTTTTTTACTAAATCCGATTCATCCTCAAACAAAATAATCTCTTTGCCTTCTTTGAAATAATCCGTTATGGGCATGGTATCAAATGCTTCCTTTAAATGGTATGTCAGCATAAATCCTCCGGCAGCAATGACTTCAGGTGCCTTCATATGGTACGTTGTGCCTGGACTCATATTTAAATTAATACAGGATTCATTGATTAAACGGTTTAACGGCGCGCCATTGTCAATCGGCCCCATTGCATATGCTTTAAATTCATCTAATTCATTCCAATTTTTACCGAACACACGAAGGTTAAATTTTTCCTTGAGAAGTATTGAAATGGGGCGTGTTTTAAGTAACAAAAACATGTGTTTTGTAAATCTGGAAAATGCGTTTGACTGATCCCGTGGGTCTGTAAGCGCCATTAATTCTTCGTCGTACTGGATTCCCATCTCATTGATGATGTTCTTGACAAATGAGGTTCTGTAGTCTGGTCTGTTTTGAATTTCATTTAATTGGGCCAATGATGCGTTGCTTAGGCGCTTTGTCATCAACCGCATAAATTCCAATTTTACCTCTGACGTGGCTTCAGGGACAATTTTACCGCTTAAAATTGGTAAATAAGTTTCATCAGGATGTGGCAGATGGGTGACCAAGGTGATGTCGTATTTTTTGTCGCAGGACGTCAGTGGACGATAGATTTGTGTATCAACGGTGATCGGCAGTGAAAAAATTTCTTTATGTTTTAATACGGGATGGTTTTGAAAAAAACCATTGATCCAAAGTTTGGAAAACGAAAAAATAAAATCATTTTCTCCCAAGGCATCATGTGAGTTTATATTAATATTTTGTGGTATCAAATCCTGTATCCAGGTAACAAAGGGAATCTCTTTGGGAACCCAGGGATAATTAATCCTGAAATGATTAATTGTAAAAATAATATCAGGTTTAAAATGGATCAAATTTTCAAGACAGACATCTTTGCGAATGCTGACACCGGAATCGCTATCTTCAATCTCTATTCGTACACGATGACCTAATGCCTTAAATCCTTCAGAAATATCCCGAATAGAATATTGCATATAGGTTGTAAACCTTGATGAAAAAAAAAGAATGTTGAGCGGCTGACCGGAATCTATTTTAGCAATGGTCTTTGCTTTTACATTGCCATGATAAAGATGATTCAATGTGTTTTCATAATCTGCGATACGGTGATTGATTTTTTGTTCACACGTTTTTATGACGGGCATCACATGGTCGGAGAAGTAATCTGGATCTCCTTTTGAAAAATAGATGACCTGGTTTGTGAAGGGGAGTTTTCTTTCAAGCAGGATATGGGTTAACTGCGCTGCCACCTCATTTTTATCAATAAAACGAATAATAAAATTGCAATTGCACAGTACCCCCATATCACAAACAGGCATTAACGCTTCTAATAAATCAAAATCAATAATGATTCTGCATTCATATTTAATCACCTCAGGAGATAAGGTTTCAAGCTTTTGTAGCAATCTGAAAAAAGGATCCGGCGCATCACAATGGACCATAATGTTGGTATACAAAGGCAATACCGACGTGTCAACGGGTCGTGCCAGTCTTTTCCATACACAATTCTGCCTGTAATAGATTTCGTCTGCGATATTAATTATTCCTATCGTAGAAGAAAATGGTTCCTTTATTTGTTTTTTGCCTTGTTTATTTTCCTGATTGATAAACGGTGCGCATGTTTTCAGGTACGCCCAATTCATCTCCATTCTTTGTTGATGTTGGTTGCGAAGCGTATCGTTGTTGATGATATCGTTGATGACCTGATCAACGGATTGATGGAGTTGAATGTGATGTGCTTGCGGAATTCTCAGCAGTAGCGTATCCCGCAGGTGTAATAATCCATTAACGTCTAACTCCGGTTTGTATGTCTCAAAGCATAGCATGATGCTTTCAAAGGTGAGCGGCAGTTTACCAAAAAATAGTCTTGCCTGCTCATATTCGGACAACGCATTGTAAATAGAACCAATTTGACGAAACAAGGCATCCGCTTCTGATTTATCTTCAAGTGCCTCAGCAATAAATTTCAGGATAATAATCGCCGTATGCAGCCTGTTTTCCAACACGGCAAAATCTGCATACCCTAAAAGAAATTCTCCAATATCGTCATCTTTAACACCATGCTGTTGTAATTGTTCAATGATGGATGAAAAGTCGTTTTTAGCGGCAAGATTTAATATCAATTCCTTTTGAATTAATTTTTCCTGAATTGGTTTTTTCGTATTCATGGTCACTTGAGGGCTGTTTTATATAAAAGTTTCAGTAGGTTGTTGAATTAATTGCTTGTTTTGTTGTGGGCTAACGCCTGGGGCTCGATAGACCAGGGACGGCTCGTGGCCGTTATTTAGATTATGGCGTGCAGTGCTATTTTTATACAACTCGGTCGATTTATACCATTACTGAAATAAGAAGATCAATTTAAAATAACGGTCATTGGACGACTTGGCCTTTCATCAAGGTTTGCCCACAACAACAAATCATGAAAGAACCGAATGGGTTTGTATCACTCTTTTTTGTAAGACAGTCTGTGTAACCATATAATATGGTTAAGCTTTCGTTGTAGGCTGTGCCTGGGGGGTAATAAATTCAGGACGGCCCGTGGCCATTATAAAAAAAAGAACAATGGAATTGATTGAAAAAAATAATATTTATGTTAGCATAATTAGATTCTGATTTAAACCGAAAACGTAGTAGGAGTACCAGTGAAAAAAGCACTTGTTACGGGTGGCGCCGGATTTATTGGGAGTCATCTGGTTGACAGACTGTTAAACGACGGTCACCAGGTGATTGTTCTTGATAATTTTTCAACCGGGCGTCTTGAAAACTTGGAACATCACAAAGAAAATGAGGCGATAACGATACATCAGGTTGATTTGCATAAACGAGAAAAAGTTGAACCCTATTTTGAAGGGGTTGACTGGGTCTTTCATATGGCGGCGCTGGCAGATATCGTACCCTCTATAAAATTGCCGTACGCTTACCATCAATCAAATGTAGAAGGCACCATAAGTGTGCTTGAAGCCGCTCGAAAACATGGCATTAAACGATTTATCTATGCCGCCTCATCATCCTGCTATGGTATTCCGGCACATTATCCAACACCGGAGACCGCAGACATTCAGGTGGAATATCCCTATGCATTAACTAAAAATGTTGCAGAGCAATACATATTGCATTGGGGACAGGTATATGGACTGCCGGTGGTTTCCCTTCGAATGTTCAATGTCTACGGGCCTCGGTCTAGAACCTCCGGTACCTATGGTGCCGTTTTTGGCGTATTCTTGGCTCAAAAATTGGCGGGTCAACCATTTACCGTTGTGGGGAATGGGGAACAGACCCGGGACTTTACCTTTGTGACAGATATCGTTGACGCATATATCCAGGTCGCCCAATCCAGTATTTGCAATGAAGTGTTCAATGTGGGGAGTGGAAATACATATAGTATCAACACGCTTGTAAAGCTGCTGGGCGGTGAGGTGATTTATATTCCTAAAAGACCGGGTGAACCGGATTGTACCTTTGCAGACATTTCAAAAATAAAATCCATGATTGGTTGGGAGGCCTGTACATCCTTTGAAGACGGGGTTAAAATCATGCTTGAAAATATAGATTACTGGCAAAAGGCACCGGTATGGACCCCTGAAACAATAAAGGGCGCCACTCAAGAATGGTTTCAGTATTTAAGTTGATACGTCGATATCTATTTTCTTAACATTTATGAACAAAATGCAAATCAATGGATAAATTTAAAATTGACAGCCATAAATTGATGTTCCATGTCCCGCGGGTGAATCAATGGATGAATAGGGAGTTGGTATACCCGATTTATATGGAAGTCAGCCCGATCGGCGCCTGTAATCACCGGTGTTCATTTTGTGGGCTTGATTTTATGAAATATTCAAATCGTAAAATTGAGACGGCTGTGTTTGAAGAAACTCTCCCGGAACTGGCTGCGCTTGGATTAAAAAGCATCATGTATGCTGGCGAAGGTGAACCCTTTTTACATAAAGATATTGCCGATATCGTGATATTGACTAAAAAAAGCGGCATCGACGTTGCCATTACCTCCAATGGCGTATTGTTTACGGAAAAACTGGCCCCAAAAATTATTCCCTGCTGCTCATGGATAAAATTCAGTATCAATGCCGGCACACCAGAGACCTATGCCAAAATTCATGGTACAAAATCTCGGGATTACGAAAAACTTATCGCCAACTTGAAGTATGCCGTTGCCTATCGTCAAGAGAATCGGTTAAACTGCACACTTGGCGCGCAAGCACTTTTATTGCCGGAAAATGAATCTGAAATTGAACTGCTTGCCCAGACCATGAAAGACATTGGCATGGATTACCTGGTGGTCAAACCCTATTCCCACCATCCCCAGAGTCTGACACAAAAATATAAAGATATTACGTATTCAAAGTATGAATATATGGCGAAACATCTTGAAAAATACAATGCGAAACATTTTTCTGTTATTTTCAGGCTGAATACAATGCAAAACTGGGACAACAGCACCAAAGCCTATCAGAGATGTCTTGGATTACCGTTCTGGTCGTATATTGATGCCGGCAGTAATGTATGGGGATGCAGCATGTATCTCAATGATGAGCGATTTTTGTATGGTAACATCGCCGAACAATCGTTCCAAACCATCTGGGAAGGCGAGCAGCGAAAACATTCGCTGGCTTTTGTTGAGCAGAACCTGGATGTCTCAGGGTGCAGGATTAACTGTCGGATGGATAACGTGAACGCTTATCTCTGGGAACTCAGACATCCCAACGATCACGTCAATTTTATTTAGCATGGAACATACCATGAACCAACTTAACACCATCTCTGAGCTTGAGCAAAAAGCGGATTATATAAGGAAAAGACTGGTGGCGGTTGCTGTTAAAAATAACGCAGGGCACATCGCGCCCTCTCTTTCCTGTGTCGATATTCTCACATTGCTGTATTACAATGTCCTTAATTTAACATCTGATCCACAATGGCCTGACCGAGACCGGCTGATTTTTTCAAAGGCCCATGGTGCCTATGGGCTTTATGCGATTCTATCAGATATCGGCTACTTACCAGAAGGCGAATGGGACAATTTTTATAAAACCAGCTTCCTGAAAGGGTGTATTGAGCAATGCCTTTCCCATGGGATTGAAGCGGGATGCGGATCTTTGGGGCATGGCTTGCCGATGGCGGTGGGAACTGCGTTTGGTGCCCGTCTTCAAAACCAAGCGTACAAAACCTATTGTATTGTGGGTGACGGTGAAATGCAGGAGGGAAGCAATTGGGAAGCAATCCAGTTTGCAGTAAAATATAAATTGCACAACTTAATCGTTATTGTTGACTGCAACGGATTACAGGCAATGGACAGGCTTGAGGCGGTACTCTCTCCGGAGAATTCACTTGAAGATTTGAAGAATAAATTCAAGGCGTTTGGATGCGGGATCATGACATGTAACGGCCATCATATCCAAGCGCTCAAATATGTTTTTGATGACCTGAGAACGGGTGAACATCGCACTCGGCCGACCATTATACTGGCCAAAACAATTAAAGGGTATGGTGTCAAAGCCATTGAAAATGTAGCAAAATTTCATTTTCGGATACCGACACCAGAAGAAATGGCATTGGGTGTACGTTATGACTAATGAAAATTATCGGAAAATAGTTGTCGATACCATGCTGCCGTATGCCCGAAAAGATGACCGGATTGTTCTGCTGGTGGGAGATATGGGGTTTGGTGTGACCGAGCGCTTCAAACATGAATGTCCAGATCGCATATTTAACTGTGGCATGATGGAGCAAGGCATGGTTGGCATTGCGGCAGGTATGGCCATGACAGGATTGATACCCGTCGTTTACTGTATTGTTAATTTTTTGGCATTTCGAGCCATTGAACAAATCCGAAACGATGTCGTTCTCCAAGGATTGAATGTGAAATTTATTGCAACTGGAGTCAATGATTATTTCAAATTTTTAGGAGATTCCCATTGTTGCGGTCAGGACGATAAAAAAATAATGGATTTGATCCGCATGCCTGTATTTGATCCCTATGCAACGGATAGAACAGATTTCCCCCAGATGGTGGAACGCTGGATCTCAAGCCCTCAACCCGGATATTTAAGAGTATGATCAGGATTCAAGATATATGACAACGGTTCCAAATTCTCCAAAAGAAAAAATCATTCTTGACGGTCATAAACTGGCCTGGCACACAGACCGGGTAGCGGCTTGGCTCAGGGGCGAAAGAATTGCACCCATCACCATCGATTGCGCATTGACCCGAAGATGTTCTTATAATTGTGTCTATTGTTACGGGCAGCTGCAATACAACGATGAAAAAAAAATGACTCGGGAGGTCATTTTCAGATTCCTTGATGATGCGGCTGAGATTGGGGTCAAAGCGGTTAGTTTTGTCAGTGATGGCGAGAGTACCTGTAGCCCGCATTTAAAAGATGCCATCCTCAGAGGAAATGCCAATGGACTGGATATGGCGCTGGGCACCAATGGTTATCTTTTAAGACAGGAGCAACTCGCTGACATATTACCGCATCTCACGTATCTAAGGTTTAATATCTCTGCGGGAGAGCCGGAAAGATATGCCAGCATCCACGGTGTCGCCGAAAAATGCTTTTATACGGTCTGTGATACCATAAAAAAGGCGGTTCAAATCAAAAAAGAACACCATATGGCGGTAACCATTGGGCTTCAAATGGTACTGATGCCCGACTTTGGGGATCAGATCCTGCCTTTGGCAAAATTGGGACAGGCGCTGGGGGTGGATTACCTGGTGATCAAGCATTGTAGTGATGATGAGAATGGATCCTTGGGGGTGGATTACTCCCGATACAAAGAAATGATATCACTGTTGAAAGAAGCGGAGCAGTTTTCAACGGATACATATCAGGTGAGTGCCAAATGGTCCAAACTTTTTAGTGATGGAAAACGCCAATACTCCCGTTGTTACGGCCCTCCCTTTATTTTGCAGATGTCTGGCTCAGGGTTAGTGGCCCCTTGCGGTATGTTGTTTAATGAAACGTATAAAAAATATCATATTGGAAACATTGCCGAACAATCATTTAAGGAGATATGGCAGAGTGATCGGTATTGGCAGGTCATGGACTTGATTGCATCGAATCAATTTGATGCAAAAACAATGTGCGGCACGCTGTGTCTGCAGCATAAGGTCAATGAATGTCTTGATGGTATACGGAATAATGGGCAAACATTACATACTGGAACGGCTGCCCCGCCTATGCATTGTAATTTTATATAGCGGCCATGGGCCGCCCTTGATCTATCAACACCAAGGCACAGCACACAACAAAGATCGAAATATCTGAGTAACCTACATAGACTTTCATATAAAACCGCCACGGGCGGACCTGGTTTTTCATTTCGGTTCGCCCACAACGAATATTGAAAGAACCGAATGGGTTTACATCGGACTTTCATATAAAAAAACGGAGACTGAAGGCCGACGGGGCCTTCAGGTTGAAGATAAGAGATCGTGAATATGCATTCAGATACACAGGATATTCTAACTATTGCCGAGAGGAATGGTAAACATAAAAAAATTGTTTTTGTGTCCGGCAATTTTAATATCGTACATCCGGGGCATTTCAGATTGCTCCGTTTTGCTGCCGAATGTGGGGATTACCTGATGGTCGGGGTGTATGAAAATAAAAAAGATAACCATACACAACTGGATGAAAAGGTTCGGCTGGAGAGCATCAAATCCATTACATGGGTGGATCAGGCGTTTATCTTGAGAGATTCGCCTGAAGATGTGATTCGCCAGTTAAAACCTGCGATTGTGGTAAAAGGCAAAGAGCACGAAGAGCGCTTTAATCCAGAGCTTGATGTCGTGCGTGCCTATGGCGGCCAGTTGTTATTCAGTTCCGGTGACAGCACCTTTTCCCTTGCAGAAGCATTGCAGGATGAATATGGAAGACAGACGCCTGCTCTGATCGATACCCAGGAGATGTTCATGGATCGGCACGGATTTACCTGGGAAACCCTGAATGCGACTATTCAAAAATTCAGTGGGTTAAATGTCATGGTACTCGGGGAGTTGATTGTTGATGAATATGTCAATTGCGATGCGCTTGGCATGAGCCGGGAAGACCCTACCATTGTTGTCAGTCCTGTATCACAGAATAAATATGTCGGAGGGGCGGCCATTGTGTCGGCCCATGCCAGGACGATGGGTGCTGATGTCTGTTTTTTTTCAGTCGCAGGTAATGATGAGGCGGCAGAATTTGCAAAACGAAAATTGGATGAATATCTTGTTTCATCTGTCATTGCGGTAGATGAAAGTCGGCCTACCATTTTAAAACAACGTTTTAGGAGCTCAGGCAAAACGCTTCTCCGGGTTAATCATTTACGCAGCCATCCTTTGAGGCGGGAGCTGCAGAAGCAAATACAGGATACCTTGTTTGACCGGTTGAACGGTGCCGATCTTTTGATTTTTTCTGATTTTAATTATGGTATTTTGCCCCAGTCTTTTGTGCAGCGTATCATCCGGCATTGCATGGATAAACATATTTTAATGGTGGCAGACAGCCAATCCTCTTCCCAGATCGGCGATGTGTCAAGATTTCATAATATGTTTTTTTTAACCCCGACAGAAAGAGAGGCCAGACTTGCAGTTAGGGATTTTGAATCCGGCCTAGTGGTGCTGGCAGAAAAATTGAGGAAAAAGGCCAATGCGGAAAATATTCTCATTACCTTGGATAAAGATGGTATGCTGATACACGCAGGCATCCAGGGACAAGAGAAATGGGAGACCGACAGGCTCAATGCCATGAACCCTGTGGCAACTGACCCGGCTGGTGCCGGGGATTCCCTTCTGACAAGTTCGGCCTTGGCCGCAGCAACAGGTGCAGATATATGGGAGTCTGCTTATCTTGGATCGCTGGCAGCTGCATGTCAGGTCGAACGTACTGGCAATATTCCCATTTCAGTTGAAGATATGATGAAAAAAATACCGGTATGAAGGCCCTGCTTTTATCTGCTGGATACGGTACCCGGCTAAAACCACTGACTGAGACCATCCCTAAATGCCTGGTTCCCATTCATGGTCGGGCATTACTGGATTTCTGGATCGAAATGCTGTACCGTGCGGGGATTCATCCTGTGTTGATCAATCTTCACTACCTTCCGGAACAGGTGACCGCCCATATAGCGAAAAGTCCGTATCGATCACACATTAAAACCGTATGGGAAAAGCGTCTTTTGGGTACAGCAGGCACCCTGTTAAAAAATAAAGTCTTTTTTAATCATGCGCCTGTCTTCATGGCCCATGCAGATAACCTGTCTGTGTTTGATATCCATCAATTTGTAACGGCCCATGCATCACGACCTGCCTGTTGTGACATAACCATGATGACCTTTGATACCGACACGCCCCAACGTTGCGGAATTGTGGAACTGGATAAACGCGGCGTTGTGACGGCATTCCATGAAAAGCAGGCCAACCCGCCGGGCAATCTTGCCAACGGTGCGGTCTATATTATAGAGCCTACTATTTTTAATTTTCTGGATTCTTTTGGAAAAGAAGAGATTGATTTTAGTACTGACGTTCTGCCCCATTATTTAGGACGGATTTACACCTTCCACAATCGGATTTATCATCGGGATATCGGAACACCTGAAAGCTACCGACAGGCGAATCTGGATTTTATTGACCCTCCCGTTTTAATTTGATTTTCCCGGATTCAGACCCTGATCCTCCCAGCAAATACTTTGCAAGGAGATGAATTCATCCTTGTCTAAATTCTGGGCGGCACGTTTGCCGATCACCCGATCCCACCATTTGGGAGATAGCCCCGATCCGGGCCTTTTGCAGGCCAGATCTTGGGCGGAAATGATTTGGCCGACATGAATCGGCCGCTTTGCGACAAGGCTTTTTTGCATTTTGGACTGATTTTTTTCTTCACTGGGCATGATGCGCTTGATGCCGTCTCCAAGGGCAAGTTCAACGTTTCGGATGGTTGAGACAAGTTCCTGCATTTCTTTCGGATCAATGGAGGCCCGGTGATCCGGCCCGGTCATTTGCCGGTCTAACGTAAAATGCTTTTCAATGACGCAGGCACCAACGGCAACCGCCCAGGGGGATGCACCGATTCCGGGGGTATGATCTGAAAAGCCTACGGGACATCCAAATGCCCGACTCATTGTGTCTATGGCCCTCAGATTGATATCTGAAAACGGGGCGGGATACTCCGAGGTGCATTGCAAAAGGATAAGATGGTCGTCCGAATCATGGTGTTTCATTTCATTAACGCTGCGCTCAACGTCACCTAGGGTTGTCATACCTGTAGAGAGCAGCACAGGCCGCTTTTTTTGGGCAATGTATCTGAGAAACGGTATATTCACTGTGTCTGTGGCACCAATTTTATAGGCATCCACCCCTATTTTTTCCAATACATCGGCACTTTTTTCTTCATATGGCGTGCAGAGGTAGAGGATACCGACGTCATCACAATGCCGTTTGAGTTGGGCGTGCTCATCATCTGACAACTCCAGTTGCTTGAGCATGGAAAGTTGGGATGCGTCGCCTTGTGTTGTTTCAAGTTGATAGTCGGCTTTTGTACTTTGGGGTGTCACCAGTCGTTCTGATTTAAAAATCTGAAATTTGACGGCATCGGCACCCACACGGTTGGCCTCGTCAATGAGCTGGTGGGCGATTTTGATATCTCCGTTGTGATTGACGCCTGCCTCTGCAATCACAAGACAAGGGTGATGTGTGCCAACAGTGAAATGTTTTATTTGAACCGGATTAATCATTGTTTGATGCTGCTTTATCATTTGGTTAAGCCCTGTGAATGGGGTGATGGTGCGACTTGAGATATGAATATATACCGTGATGGTGTCTGAAATGCAAGTTGAACTGAATAAAGTCGGTATGGTGGGGCCTGTTGTTTACGGGAGATAGATGTCGTTGGCCATTGCGTGCCTTGATGTCGATTTATTATTTTACGTATCTATGTCGGATCTAATTTTGATCCTGGGACGAAAAAAGTCGGGACACCAACGATTGGGTTGGCGTCCCGAGAGGTTGTTAGTTATTTATATGTGGTTGTTCTTGAAACTTACCCGAGCAGACTCAATACCTGCTGTGAACTGGCATTGGCCTGAGACATGGCAAAAGAACCGGCCTGACTCAGGATCTGCATCTTGGTGAAGTTCGAAGATTCTTCTGCAAAATCAACGTCGCGGATGGTGGATTCGGCAGAGAACACATTTACCCGGGTGGTTGAAATATTGGAGATGGTTGAGCTGAGCTGGTTCTGAACCGAACCCAGATCAGATCTGACCTTATCCAGGGATTTCAGTGCAGCATCTGCCACGGAAATTCCGATCTGAGCCCCCTCCTGTGTGGTCACATCAATATCCGAGAGCCTATACGCTTCTGCTTCAGACAAAGATGAAGAGGTGTTGGTGGCGGCATCAGCGTCGTTGGCTGCCAGTTTTGATTCGGCCTTGAGTATGGATCCGCCCTTGATAATCATGTCCTTGGAAATGGTGGTCGCCGCATTTTCGGTGACAATGTCACGATCCAGGGTGGTGCCGGCTTTATAGGTCGCTCCGTTGTCATCTTTAACGTCATTGGTCAGATATGTCCCTGCCGTGATTGTGGAACCTGCTGCAATGGTTGAACCCGCGCCCAGGAGCATGTCACCGTCAAGGCCCACCGTGATATCTTCCACGAGTGTGACCTCTTCACCTGTGGTTGAGCCGTCCTTGAGTACAGACCCATTACCAAGTGTTGTTCCCGTCTCTAAGGTCATTGTTCCGGTGACTTCACCGTTAACATAATACTGGCTGTCCAGAGAAGAGCCTGTTGCAAGGACACTGCCAGTGGCCGCTGATGTCGCGGTCCCTGCAATGGTCATATCTGCGATCAGGGTAGAATTGTTTCGTATTCTGATTTCATGGCCTTCATGGGTCGAACCCGCCTCAAGTACGGATCCATCAGCCAGATTTGAACCGATGCCAAGTATACCATCGGCATCAAGGGTCAATGTTTCCCCCGCTTTAACACTGGCTCCGGTAACCAGTGTGACTTGGTCGTCGCCAGTACCGCTTACAGTTACCGTACCACCTGAAAGGCTTGAAGACACATCCCCCTTGAATACGGTGTTACCTGCCAGCGTTGTTCCTGATACAAGACTGGACCCTGCTTTGATGATACTTTCATCGTTGGCTGTGGCGCTGGTGCCTGAAACCGTAACGGCCCCTTGCAAAACCGTCCCTGAGCCGATGACTGTCCCTGCTGCCAGAACGGACCCTTTTGCGATTACATCATTTGCTTCAGCACTGGCATAGCCGGAAAGGGTCATGGAGCCTTGAATAACAGTCCCGGATCCCAATTGGGTACCTTTCAGTATTGAACCGGCAGTGGCAATGGAATCCTGAGTGGTGGCGGCTGCACCTGAAACGGTAATGCTGCCGCCCACAGTTGACACGGCAACGCCGTCTCCAGCGTTCGTATCTGTAATGGTGATCTGGCTTGTGCCTTCCTGGCGAACTTCAACCTTTCCCAGGGTGGAAAGCGTGTCTGTGCCCCCCATAATTGCCTTTGTGTCACTATCCATGGTCACATTGATGGCACGGTTGTCAACCGATGTCAGGGTCAATACACCGCTTTGGTCAACGGACGCGGTCACACCGTGTTCACTGGTCTTGTTGTTGATGGCGGAAACCAATGCACCGTCAGCATCATTTTCTTTGACTGTCAGAGAGCCGATGGTGGTGCCGTTGATCGAAAAACCGCTATCCGTAGTACCCGCTTTGATGTTGGTGTTTGTGCTGATTTCAACGGAAGCTGTCGCAGAAATTCCCAATTCGTCGCTGAGCCTGTTAATGGCATCCGCCACGGCGCCAACACCGTTCTCAGCATTGTTATTGAACGCCAGTTCAATGGAATTTAAGGAAAAGCTTTTATCCAGCAGGTTGCTGTATACGTTCAATTCCGTGGTGCCGGCACCGCCGAAGGTCAGATCAGACGTGGTGATATGTCCGATTTTGTTGGCCTCGGTGGACTGGATGGAGATGTCAATGGTTTCTCCTGAATACGCACCGATTTGAAATTGTTTGTCCGTGAAGTTACCGGAGAGCAGTTTTTGATTGTTAAAGGAGGTGGTTTTTGCGATGTTATCCAGCTCCTCCCTGAGCTTGGAAATATCCGACTGGATGGCTTTACGGGATTCTGTTGTCTGGCCATCCTGGGCGGCCTGGATGGATTTTTGTTTGATCGTGTTCACGATATTGATGGATTCTTCCAGTGCCGCGTCTGCTGTTTGAACGATTGAAATCCCGTCATTACCGTTTCTGATTGCCTGACCAAGCCCTAACGCCTGGGAACGGAGCGAATCAGCGATGGCCATGCCTGATGCATCATCGGCTGCCCGGTTGATTCTGAGTCCTGAGGATAATTTTTCCAGACTGGATGTCATTTTATTATCCGTGGCAATCAGATTTTTATGAGAGTTTAATGCTGCTACGTTGGTGTTAATTCTTAATGCCATGTGTTTTCCTCCATGAGTTTGTGAAAATTAGGGAATCCTTTCCCTTAAAATTAATAATTTTGATCTTAACCGGCTGTTTCATCTCTTTTTAAAATTCGCGTTGCGATGCAAATGCGAAATGATGGGATGAAGAATTAAAGTTCGAACCCTTAGGGCAAGTATCGACGTCTTTGGATGTAACTTGAAAAAAAAGATGGATATGGGGGAAGAATAAGAAAAATGGAGTAGGGGAGAGGGCGGGAGAAATCGTCTCCCGCCTCAGTTTTTATATTGGGTGTTTTTTTATAAAAAAGTTGGTGTAACTCACTCAGATCTTTCAAATTTTGTTGTGGGCTGTGCCTGGGTATCAATAGATCAAGGACGGCCCATGACCGTTATTGGAGCAGACTCAATACTTGCTGGGAGCTGGCATTGGCCTGGGACATGGCAAAGGTACCGGCCTGACTCAGAATCTGAAGTTTTGTAAAATTGGCAGATGCTTCTGCAAAATCAACGTACCTGACTTTGTCAAGGGATTTTAAGGCGGCATCGGCGATGGCAATACCTAATTGCGCGCCTGCCTGGGTGGTGACATCCACATCGGAAAGCCGGTAGGAAACGCCGTCACTGACAGATGATGTCGCAAATCCCGCTGTAGACAATTCGTTTGCCTGTAATCGTGTTCCAGCGGAGAGCACTGATCCGGCATTCAATACCATGTCCTTAGGCAGATTCGATGCACCGTTGCCACCGACAACAATATCATGTTCCAGGGTGGTGCCGGCCCGGAAAATTGTTCCGTTTTCATCCTTAATATTGTTTGTCAGGTAAGTCCCCTTCGTGATCACCGAGCCTGAATTCAGGGTGGAGCCGGCAGTGACCACCATATCCGAATCCGTGTCAACCGTGATATTGTCTTTAAGGTATAACGACCCACCAAATGTAGAGCCGTCATTGAGTATACTGTTGTTGCCCAGGGTTGTGTTCTTACCCAGGTGCATTGTCCCTGAAACCACGCCGTCCCCACGGACGAGGTTATTGATTGTGGAGCCTGTCAATAGTGTGGTGCCGTTGGCCAGTGAAGAGCCGGACATCAAAGTCATGTCCGAGGTCACTGTGGTATCCTCAGTGGTTGAAAGGTTCGTGAACACTTTTGAGCCGGTGGTGATAACCGATTTGCGGGCCAGCAGTGAGCCGCTGCCAAGCGTGGCGTCCGCAGTGAGCGTCAGGTCTGTTCCGGCCTTTACGGCAGTGGTGCCGCCGCTGACAATGGTCACCGCGTTGAGCCCTGTGCCGCTGACATAGACGGTGGCTGTGCCGCCGGATAAAGATTGGCTGACATCGCCTTGAAAAATAGTGTCCTGCCCGATGGTCGATCCGGAAACAAGAATTGATCCGGATTTCAATATACTGTCATCCTTACTGGTCGCGGCTGTTGCGGATACGGTAAAACTGCCCTGAACGATGGTGCCTGAGCCTAACACTGAACCGCTACCGTAGATAGAGCCCTGGGCAATGATGTCGTTTTCTGTTGCTGATGCGGTGCCGGAAACTGTAAAAGAGCCTGCGACGATGGTCCCAGAACCCAGTGTAGAACTAAACAATCTTGACCCATCAGCAGCGATTGAATCCTTTGTTGTGGCCGTCGCGCCTGAAACTGTTATACTGCCGCCAACCGTAGACACTGCAACGCCGTTATTGGAATTAATATCGGTGATACGAATTTCTGAAGTGCCTTCCTGGTGCACAATGACCCGCCCGAGGGTGGTCATGGTCTTTGTGTTGCCCATGACGCTTTGGGTGCCTTCATCCATTGTGACTTCAATGGCCCGATGGTCTGTTGATCGAAGGGTCAATATCCCTTTTTCATCCACGGAGGCCGTAATACCGTGCTGGCTGGTTTTATTGTTTATTGCCGCAACCAGAGCGCCGTCAGCATCATTTTCTTTGACATTCAGTGCCCCGATGACAACCCCGTTGATGGCAAAGCTGGTATCTGTAGATCCGGCAACAATATGTTGGGCTGTGCTAACCTCCACGCTGGGTGTGGCGCTGATTCCCAAAACGTCACTGAGTTTATTGATGGCGTCTGCCACTGCGCCCACACCGTTTTCCATACTGTTGTTGTATTGCAGGTCGATGGAGTTCAGCGTAAACGTTTCGTCTAACAGGTTACTATATACATTTAACTGGCTGAGTCCGGCGTTATCAAAGGTTAAGTTGGATGTTGTGATATGTCCGATTTTTGTTGATTCCGTGGACTGAATGGATATGTTGACTGTCTCTCCGGCATATGACCCGATCTGAAACTGCTTGTCTGTGAAATTGCCGGACAATAGTTTCTGATTATTGAACGAAGTGGTTTTCGCGATGTTGTTCAACTCTTCTCTGAGTTTGGAGATATCTGCCTGGATCGCTTTTCGCGATTCGGTGGTTTGACCATCCTGGGCGGACTGGATTGATTTTTGTTTGATCAGATTAACGATATTAATGGATTCTTCCAATGCTGCGTCTGCCGTCTGTACGATTGAAACACCGTCATTGCCGTTCCTGATGGCCTGGCCCAACCCCAGTGCCTGGGAACGGAGTGAATCGGCAATGGCCATGCCTGACGCATCGTCAGCCGCTTTGTTAATGCGCAGGCCCGAAGATAGTTTTTCAAGGGCCGAGGACATGTTACTGTCCGTTTTCACCAATTGTTTGTGGGAGTTCAGTGCCGCTACGTTTGTATTAATCCTTAGAGCCATTGTTCATTCCTCCTTGAGGGGGTTTCAAATTTTCCAGTCTGTTGGAAGATACGGAAAAAATTTCCTGTTAAAATGATTGTGACAGTAAAATTTGCAATGGCCGTGCCATGTTAGCAGACGATGTGTGTGTTTTATTTTTGAATGACCCCTTAGGTTTTCAGCGGCGTAAACCGATAGGGTATTAGAGGTTTGATGCTTGAGAGGTATCTAATATGGTATACTTTATGCTTCTATACCTTTATAAATTTAGGAGACACTGCAATACAGCAGACAGAAGAATTCCAAACAGGAATGGAGAAAAAAATGGCAGGATCAATATTGGACTTACAAAATATCCTGGACCAATTAAGGGAAGCGGATGAGGCAGTAATTACCACCCGGAAGAACGAAATTTCCGGGTTGCAGGAAAAAGTGGACGCCTACCATTCTGTGAACGCCAAACTGTATGCCATTAAATCCAACGCATTGAATCTTTCCCTGGAATCAAATTTTCTTTCCAATACCGTGACCGTGGCAGATGAAAGCGTGATCTCCGCCACCATTGGTGACGGGTATGAACCCGCGTCCTACAGCCTGAGTGTATCCCAAATGGCAAAGAAAAGCTCATGGGCGTCTTCGCAAATTTCTTCCAAGTCAGATCATATGGTGGCAGAACCGTCTTCCGGTATCTCGGCGATTGATACGCCCGCCATCACCCAGGATCAAATTTTGACCCTTTACCGCGGAGAATATGGCGGCGAAAAAAGTGAAATTATTGCGGCCGGCACCACCGATGCCAGTTTTGCCATAAATGGGGTAAATATCGGAGCCGTGACGGTGCTGGACCAGGATTCGGACGGGGCGTTGGTGAATGCGATCAATGCAAAGACCGACGAACACGGTGTGACCGCATCAATTCGCAGTGACGGAAAGCTGATTCTCAAATCAGCGGCCCATGAACCCATAGATATTACAATGGATGCAAATACTCAGGTCGTGTTTGGCGGCAGCACAACGCTTGAGGATAATGCAGGCAGGGCCACATTTAACATCAGTCTTACCGCCGGGATGACCATGGGCGAGGTCGTGGAGACCATCAATGGGTTGGCCGGGAATAGCGATGGTCAAGGCGGTTCATTGTTTACAGCGACCACTGTGCTCGCAGATAATGGCGACTATTATATTCGCGTATACGATGCAACGGGCGGCAATACCACAGATGCTGAGCTGATGGTGGGATCGGGGCCTGATTGGATTGCCGCTGACAAGACGGTGACGATTGCCCAAGGGGAAGACAATATGGTGCTCAGCGTGCCGCCGGGGGCCAGTTACCAGGATGTGGCAGGGCTGATTAATGATCACGATGACAATCCCGGTGTGACGGCAAAATTAATTGATAACGGTAAGCTGACCACCCCTTATCAGTTTATCTTAACGGCAAATGATACCGGGGAGGAGGCAAGAATTTCCCTGTCCAATCTTTCGGTATTGAGTGAGGTGACCGGGAAATCGGATTCTTTGAATGCTGTGTTTGAGGTGGATGGGGTCACCTATCACCGCCAGTCCAATACTGGCATCAGTGATGTCATTACCGGTGTGACGCTGGAATTGAAAAAGGGGGGGGCGAATGTCACCACGACGTTGAATATTCAGAGTAATATGGCGGATGTCAAAGAGGATATTACCGCCATGGTCAACGGCTTTAACGATCTTATTGCGTTTATTCACGGTAAAGAAGCGAAAAGTGATGCGTCAGAGGATGAGTCTAAAGAGGATGCGTCGTTGGCCAACCCTCTTGGAAAGGATACCAGCGCCAATCGGATCGTTTCACAGCTTAAAGGACTGATCACCAGTGTGATTGATCTGGATGGTGGGTACACCAGTTTGACGGACCTGGGGCTTAAGGTGAACCGGGACGGTACAATTACAATTGATGAAAGTCAGCTGGATAGTGCCATTGCCAAAAATCCGAATGGGGTTCGAGATTTATTTATTGGTGATGCCAAAAAAGAGATCAAGGGACTTGGAGACCTGTTCAACGATACCATTTCCGATATGGTGAGCAGTACCGGGGTTTCTTCCAGTGAGATCGATGAAAACGAGTCTAAAATAGACCGTATAGAAGATGATATGACCGCCCAGTCCAGACGGTTGGATAAGAAATATGACACCATGACCCGGCAGTTTGCCGAAATGGATAAAGTGATCAGCCAGTTGAATTCACAGGCCAATGCATTGGCTTCAATGATCAATGCATTAAGTGGCAATAAGAACGACAGATAGACAATATAAACTGTGAATTGGCCTTAAGAAATACGATGGTCTGCCGATACTAAATAATAAATAAACAACAGTTAACTCAGGAGAAATACATGGCACCAACCCAGCAAGTGAATGCTTACTTGAATGCCCATTATGAAGGCATGAGTCCGGAACAATTGATTCTGATGCTGTATAATGGGGCACTGAGCCGGTTAAGGTTGGTCAAAGACGGCATTAATGAAGGGAATATAAAGAAAAAAGGTGAGAATCTGTCCAAGGTGATTGCCATTGTTTCTGAACTCCATGCGTGTGTGGATGCAACCATGACAGATGAATCCACCCAATTTTTAATCGGGCTGTATCAATCGATTCTGAATGAATTACCCAAAGTGACCATCAGTAACGATATGAAAACAGTGGATATGACCATTGATTATATTGCTGAGCTGAAACGGATCTGGGAAACCACTGTCATGGGGAAACAGACCGTGTCAGAAAATGCGTTCCAGCCATCTGGAACACCGCTTAAAACGATGCGGTCACAGTCCGCCATGTCAAAACCTTCTGAAGTGCAGCCCGTGGGTGCCGGATATCCTCCACAGCCCCAGCAGCAGGCGTTCAGGGCATTTTCTGTTTGACAAGGAATCAAGAGGGCCTTATTTAATATGCGCAATGAATTTTTAAAAATACAGCAATCAATAGATACATATCAGGCATTGCAGGCCGAGCAGATCAGTTCTTTTGACGTTGGACGAGACCTTCCTGATTTGATGTCCCAGTCCCATGAGCGGGAAGTGCTGACGTCCAAATTGATGCGTCGCATCGGTTTTTTTATGAAGATGGTGAACAAACAGCGCCCCCCGAACAGCGAGGTGATGCTGATACAGCTCAATGAAGGCTTGGTGGATATTCTTGCACAGAATCAAATCCTGGAAAAAAAGATCAAGCAGTTGCGTGACAGTATTGAAAAACGTATGACGCAGGTATCAAAAGGCCGGCAGGTGATGGGGGGGTATCGGTCTTCTGTGGCTGGATACAAAACACCCCGAGTGATCAGTATCACCAACTAGAAGCAAGGAAAGCTTAGAATGAATATGTCAGTGACAAACTCCCAGGCAGCAGTCGTTTCGGCTCAAGTAGAGCCTTCTTTTTCCCAAATTGAACCCG
>PDWI01003213.1_pt1 | contig 23290 bp, 20 predicted proteins | sample 1430891 | NCBI WGS metagenome assembly PDWI01 (sample SAMN01162508, study PRJNA174530) | Oral metagenome, whole genome shotgun sequencing project. | biome: Marine environment; feature: Marine mammal; material: Swab sample of the gingival sulcus; isolation source: swab sample of gingival sulcus... | reverse complement strand
AATAGATCTGTTTTGGCTTTGGGATTAGATAGTTTAAGAAAAATAACGGGGAATGATAAAATTACTGTAGTTGGAGCAGGAGGGCTGGGATCAATAATAGCTGAACATTTGGTTCATTATGGATTTAGAAATATAAATTTAATAGATAATGATATTTTAGAGGTTTCTAATCTTAATAGAATAACAGGTGCTTATTACTCTGATGCTATTAAGAAAAGGAGTAAAGTTGATACTTTAAAAGAGCATTTAGAGAAAATAAATCCAAATGTAAATATAGAGGTAGTAAATGGAAAGATAGAAGATAAATTATCAGAAGATATTATCTCCTTATCTGATTGGATTATTGTTGCCACTGATAATCACTCCTCCAGATATAAAGCACAAGAGTATTCCATAAAGTATTTTGTACCGATGATAACAGCAGGGGTTTCTATAACTGTTAATAATAATACGATTGAGGATTATAGTGGCGAGGTTATAACTATTAGAAATGGTGATAAATATTGTTTACATTGTTTAAATAGAATTAATCATATGTTGGTGGCTAATGAGTTAAATCCTGAAAAGTATGAAGCAAAAGAGTTGGTTAATAGGGGTTATATAAGTGGTAAAATTGTCAAAGAGCCGGCTGTTAAAACTCTCAATACTATGGTGGCAACTTTAGCTGTGGATTCTCTGATAAATCAATATACAATGAGGCAGCCTACAGTTCCCATTGTGGTTTATGAAAATAATTTAATTCCAAAAATTTATGAAGACAAGGAGAGTTTAGAGCTTAGAAATAAAGATTGTTATTTATGCTCATTTTAAGGTGAGCTAGTTTAAACTATTATTTATAGGGGATTTTGCCCCAAAAGGATAAAATATGAGTTACATTAGAGAAGAAAAAAATGAAATAAAGAAAAAAAATAAAGCTGTCATTGAATTGATACCGCTGGATAAAGAATCTTTATTTGTTAATATAAGTGAGGAAGATTTAAGTAGATTGATTTCCAATGAGAATCATTTTAAGAAATATACTGCCATTGTTTTAAAGGCTTATTCGGGTAGGTTTTAAAAGTTTTAGTAGATTTTTGGATCATTGAAGTCCAAAATGAACTTCGTTTATCGTGTTATCAGGATTAGCGATTATGGCAAATATCATCCTATAATATGAGATTTTCCTGAAAAAAATAGCTTTTAGACATTTTATATATTATCTTGGAATAAGATTTGAGCTTTTGACAAATAGTTTTCAAAAGCCTTTGCAGTAAAATGAAGAAAAAGCATAAAAAACGAGTACTAGAGTCAACTTTCTATTCCTTAATGTCATAGGCAATAGTTTTTGAGATTGATTTTATCATAGCTTTAGTTTGCAGTTTTCATCAGCTCTTAAATAATACTATCAAGTAAATAGAGGGTTTTATATTATGAAAAATCTTATTCCACAATTCATATCTCAAAAGTATATTGCAAAAAAGATGCAAGGTCAGTTTAAGGCTACAACTTTATTTATGGATATCTCAGGGTTTACTCCCTTAACAGAAGCTCTTATGAAGCATGGGAAAGAAGGAGCTGAAGTTCTATCTACAATAATCAACGATATTTTTAATCCGATTATTAATGCTGTTTATGAGCGAGGCGGATTCATATCTGGTTTTGCCGGTGATGCCTTTACCGCAATTTTTCCGGATAGCGAACCTCCTCTGCAAGCTCTTCATTCTGCAAGTGAAATTTGTAAATTTTTCCAAGATAAGGGACTCTGCCGAACTCCTCTGGGAGATTTTGAGCTTCAGGTAAAAATCGGTCTTAGTTTTGGTGAAGTTGACTGGGGCATTGTTGGCAATGATAAATATAAATCTTATTATTTTAAAGGTTCTGCTATTGATGACTGTGCTAATAGTGAGCATCATTGTAATAAAATGGATATTATTCTTGACCAAGCTATTATTGATATCCTGCCAAAAGAGAGTATATCTTTTCAGCCTATTATTCAAGGTTTCTATAAACTAAATAGCATTAATACCATCCTCGATAAACCAAATATAATTCCTCCAAAAGAAATAACGGAAGATATTATTTCTCATTTCTTGCCAAAAAAAGTCATTGAATTTTCGGGGATTGGAGAGCTTAGAGATAGCGTCAATGTTTTTATTTCATTCAGAGATACTATTACTCACGATGCCATTAATAAGCTGATGACTGATGTTTTAACAGAAGGCAATAAGCTTGGAGCTTATGTTAAGGGAATGGATTTTGGTGATAAGGGAGGTACAATTCTTGTCATCTTTGGAGCTCCGGTTAGTTATGAAAATAATCTTGAACGCTCTTTAGATTTTATTTTAGCCATTAAGGAAAAATATAAAAGTCAGATTAGAGCAGGAATTAGCTCCGGTATTTTATTTGCGGGTTTAGTTGGAAGTAGCAGGCGCTCGGCCTATGATGTTTTGGGTGATACGGTTAATACTTCGGCTAGATTTATGATGAAAGCAGAATGGGGAAAAGTTTTTCTAGCTAAAAAGCTTAGTGTTAAGAGTGAGCATAAGTTTAATACTATTCCTGTTGGAGAGTTAAGTTTAAAGGGCAAGAGTAAACCTATTAGCGTTTTTGAGCTTATTGATAAGAAAAAAGTTATTTTGGATAATTTCTATCGGGGAGAGATGGTTGGCAGAACCAACGAAATCGCTTTCCTAAATGAAAAATTAAAGCTTATCAACGATGGAAAATTCGCTGGACTGATCTATGTTTACGGGGAAGCTGGGATTGGTAAGAGTCGCTTTGTTTATGAGGTTACAAAATCCTATGAAGAGAGTAGTAAATTATGTCTTTTGCAATGCGATAGTATTCTAAAAAAGAGTCTCAATCCTTTTGTTTATTTTCTAAACTATTTTTTCAAAACTAATACTAATGATGAAAATAAAGAGAATAATTTTAATAATTCTTTTAATGAGCTTTTGGATAATTTAGAAAAATTAACTGATGCTAGGACGCAAGAAATCATTAAAGAGCTGAAAAGAACGGAATCTTTACTTAGGGCTCTACTTGATTTAAATACCTCTGGGATGCTTTACGAAAAATTAGATCCTAAGTTAAGATTTGAAAATACAGTGATGGCGATTAAGACTTTATTTAGAGGATTAAGTCTTCTTCAGCCTACTATTATCCAGCTAGAAGATATTCATTGGATTGATGAGGATAGTAAGACTCTTATGCAATCTTTGATGCGTAATGTTGAAGACTATCCTTTTGTTGTTATTGCCACCAGTCGCTATCAAGATGATGGTTCTAAACCTATCTTAGACTTAGCTGATGAAATAAATCCTAGTACGATTGAACTTCAGGAACTAGGAAGTGATTTTGCTAAAGATCTCGTTAAGACTTGGCTTGGACATAGTGCTGATGAAGCTCTTTTTTCATTCATTGCTAAGAGAACTCAAAATAATCCATTTTATATTGAGCAATTCTGTTTATATCTCTTGGAAAACAAGTTCATCACTTTAGAAAATAATATTTATCAATTAGCGGACGCAACCAAGGGTATTCCAAATGGAATTAATGCTATTCTAATCGCCCGAATTGATAGATTATCTTCTGAACTTAAAGAACTGGTGCAGGTGGCTTCGGTTTTAGGACGAGAGTTTGATGTTAGTATTATTACCGAAATGTTAGAAATTTTAGAAAACTTAATTACTATTTCTCAATCGGTTCATAAAGATGATAATAAAAGAGCTACTGTTTTGGATAGAAAGAGAATGGCGAATCTTCTTTTTGATGGCAGCAAAGAAAGTTTATGGAATCAATTTAAAGAAATGAAATATATTTTTAAGCATGCTCTCTTGGTTGAATCAGCTTATGAAATGCAGCTTAAGAAAAGGCTAAAAGAAATCCATAAAATAGCCGGCGAGGTAATAGAAAAGATGTATAGAGATAATCCGTCGATGTATCTTGATATAGCTTATCATTACGAAAAAGCAGAAATCAAAGATAAAACAAAAGAGTACTTGGAAAAAGCAGGAAGTTATCTCAAGGAATCATATCGTAATGAGGAGGCCTTAGAGGTTTATGATAAACTCTTAAGTATGAATCTTGATGAAGAAAAATATTTGGATATTGTTGATAATAAATCGGAGATCCTTAAGTTGGTAGGACGCTGGGATGACACTATTTCTTTGATAGAAGATAATATGGAATTAGCAGAAAAAATAGGGGGGAAATTACTCTTTAGGCTAAAAATATCTCTTGGAAATATTCTCAAAAATAAAGGTGAATATGACAAGGCAATGATGCTTTATGAAGAGACTAAGAGGATGGCTGAAAAATTAGGAGATATGAGGATATATGCACCTATTTTTATTAATATGGGGATTGTTTATGGAAGTAAGGGTGACTATGATAAGGCTATGAGTTGTTTTGAAGAATGCAAGAGTATTTATTTAAAACTTGGTGATAAAGGTGGTTATTCTCATGCTCTTGTTAATATCGGGATTGTTTATGCTAGTAAGGGCGAATTTGATAAATCAATGAGTTGCCTTGAAGAGAGGAAGAATATTTGTCTAGAGTTGGGTGATAGAATTGGCTATTCTATTGCTCTTGGTAATATCGGTATCATTCATTATAATAATGGTGATTATGATAAGGCAATGAACTATTTTGAAGAGTGGAAGAGTATCTGTTTAGAGCATGGTAATAAAAGTGGGTATTCCTCTGCTATTGGTAATATCGGTAATATTTATCATAATAAAGGGGATTATGATAAGGCGATGGTCTGCCATGAGGAAGATAAGAATATTTGTTTAGAACTGGGAGATAAAAGCGGTTATGCCACTGCTGTCGATAGTATCGGTCTTATTTACTATGAAAAGGGTGATTTTGAGAATGCTATGAAATGCTATGATGAGGCAATAGAGATTGGTAGAGAGCTAGGTATTAAGTATTATCTTTGTGGTTATCTTAACAATAAGGCAAGATTACTCTTTAATCTTGGAAAGACATTAGAAGCTAAATCTTTCAATGATGAATCAATAGAGATGGCAAAGAGTTTTAGAAAAGATTTATTTGAATTCACTATTCTTCATCACCGGATCAATGCAGTGCTAGTCAATAAAGAAGAAGGCATCTCAGGTTTATTAAGCATGCTGAAAGATTATTCTGATGATGAGCATGTTGCCAGAATTTATTACGAATTATGGAAAATAACAAAAGATCTGACTCATAAAGAGATTGCTCTTGATAAGTATCAATCTCTATACGAAGAAACAAAGCTGCACGAATATAAAAAATATATTGATCAAATGCTATCTTAGAGCATTACTGAAGACTATGAAATATTCCTATGTTAGTGGTTATCTGTTTAAAAGGTTGGTTGAATTAAGGGGGACAATTACGAAACGAAGTTCTGCGTAAGTTCATTACGAATTAAAAATTCTATTTCGTTCCTTTAGCAGGATTACTCAGTAGTATTATGACTTTTTCAAAAGATTATAATTAAAAGATAGTAATATCTACTAGAGCTAATAAGAAAAATAAAAAAGAGCAAATGCTCTTTTTTATTTAGAATAGGAAATGTGCTAGTGCTCCTGCAATTAGGATTGTTGCGATTGTTCTTTCAATCCATATAACAATGATTTCACTTAATTTGATAGGAATCTCTGTTGAAACAATACATGGTATCGATGCAGAGAAGAATAAGATAGAAGAAACACTAACCACCCCAATAACAAATTTTGTCATGATGGCAGAACCTTTTACTAAAAGTGCCGGTAAGAACATTTCAGCGATTTCAAGTGCGGATGCTTTGGCTGCAAGCATTGGTTCAGGAATAGCAGCCAATAAAGTAAATGGGTAGAAAATATAGCCTAGGATATTAAAGATTGGCGTATATTTCGCCAAAAGAAGTCCTAAAAGACCAATTGATAATATCGTTGGAAGAATACCCATTGCCATTTTAAAACCATCTTTTAAATTTCTCATAATACCGCTAAAGATATTTTCTGATTTTGCAGATGCCTTAAGACCTTCATTCCAAGCTGCTTTGAATAAATTTCCTTCTTTCTTTTCTACTGTTGGAGCATTGCCGTCAATTGTTTTATTACTTTTTCCTTTCAAGGGATATAATCTAACTGTTATTGCTGTTACAACAAAGGTAATAACAAGTGTTGACCAGAAATAGGTATTCCAAATATCCATTAATCCGAGAGTTTTTGCAACAACAATCATAAAGGTTGCTGAAACAGTAGAGAAGCCGGTAGCGATAATACTTGCTTCTTTCGCTGTGTATTTTCCTTCCTTATATACTTTGTTGGTGATTAATAGTCCAATCGAATAACTACCAACAAAGGATGCAACAGCATCAATAGCCGATTTGCCTGGTGTTTTAAAGATTGGTTTCATAACCGGTTCCATAATAACACCAATAAACTCCAGTAGTCCATAACCAATCAGAAAAGATAAGAAAATAGCTCCTATTGGAACAATAATACCTACAGGTATTACTAATTTATTAAATAAAAATGGAATCATGTCTTTTTCAAATAAAAAGTCCGGACCGATCTTAAATATTGCCATAACAGCAACAAAGCAACCGATAATTTTAAAAATGGAAAATACCATATCTATTTTTGTTTTATTCCAGGTTTTATTTTTAAAAGGAATAAATGCACCCAGCAATACGACAACAAGGGCATAGTATGGTGTTCCCATTGCTAAGTTTTTTTTGATAAAGGTTACGACATGGTCAAGTGGTATTGTTGACTTCCCGGCTACCGTAATCGGAACAAAGAACATAAAGAGTCCGATTAAACTAAAGACAAAAAACTTTACAATCGTACCTGTTGAATGTTTTTCTTTCATAAGAATTCCTCCTTTTTTTTATTTTACCACAATTAATAAACGCTGATAATATATTACTATAAAAATACCTTAAAACTGCAAATTCTTGTAATTTTTTAGGTCTGTGCAATGAGTAGCATTAATAATATAATAAAAAAAACTCAAATTTCCAAATTTTAAATTAATAATATACCATCTCCAGAACATTATTTATAGGGCAAGCCCAAGGCATGTTAAATTGATAATTGAAATCCCGAAATTGAAAGTTAGGATTCGCGGTAATTATAATGCTGTTTTTTCTTTTATTGTTCTGCTCCAAAGGAGGAAGGATTTACATATTTTAAAATTTTAGGATTGTTCTTAATAAGCAATAACGGTATTTTTCCGGCGATAGCGTAAGGAGCTTAGACTGTACTGCGTATTCTACTTAAATATTTTAAGCGAATCATCTAAAATTCCATTTAAATAGGCAAGCACAACTCCGTAATTAGTAATTGGAACATTGTTTTCTTTGCAGAGAGCAATTCGGCTTAACATCGTTTTTTTATTAAACATGCAAGAACCGCAGTGAATTACTAAATCATAGTTTAATTCTTTAGGGAAATCATGTCCCATTTTAAAGTCGTAATTCAATTGATGACCCAATTTTTTATTTAATAAAGTTGGAATTTTGACTCTACCAATATCTTCATGGCTATGATTATGGGTACAAGATTCCGAAATTAGCACTCTAGCTCCTTTTTTGAGCGAGGCTATTTTAGAGGCTCCGGCTTCAAAAACTGCAAGATCTCCTTTTTGACGAGCAAGTAAGATTGAAAATGAGGTTAGTGGTGTTTTTTTAACGATTTTGCTAACCTGTTTAAAAGCTTGAGAATCGGTAATTACTAAATCTATATCCTGAAGATCTTTAAGTCCTTCTTCCAGCTCTGTATCTCTTAAGATATAGGTCTTTATTCCATGATCCAGAGCATCTCTAATTACCTGAACTTGAGGAAGAATAATCCTGCCCTTGGGAGCCTCGGAATCAATAGGAACAACCAGCACAATTTTGCCATTATAAGGAACAAGATCACCGATCAAAGTCTCTTCTTCTTCATTTTTTCTTAAAATAGCTACCAGCTTATCCTTTAAATTAAGAACAGCTTTATCATTAAAAGAAGATAGAAATAGGGCAGAGGGGTATTTTTCTTGCAATTGTTTTAATTGCTCTTTTTCAAGCAGATCTATTTTATTAAAAACTTCCAAGTAGTTGATTTTAAATCTCTTAAACTCTTTTTTTAGTTTCTCAAAAGAGTCAAAATCCAAATTAGTACTATCATGGACATAGATTGCCAGATCCGTTCTTTGTAAGATTTTTTCAGAAGCTTCTACTCTTAGCTCTCCTAAAAGACCCTCATCATCAAGACCGGCAGTATCGATGAAGACAACCGGACCAAAAGGCAGAAGCTCCATATTTTTCTTAACAGGATCTGTAGTCGTCCCTTTAACATTAGAGACGATCGCAATATTCTGACCAATTATCTGATTAAAAAGAGATGATTTCCCTGAATTTCTATTGCCGTAAATAGCAATATGAGACCTATTTCCGGTTGGCGTTTTCATCATAAATATAAATCCCTTTTACCATCATTTATTTTAACCAAATTTTCATCAGTTAAATTTTTTATTTTCTCATTTTCAATATGATTTAGTTCTTTTTCGATAACCTTTTCGACTAAATCCTTAAATTCTTGATCACCATAATCAATAGCATATTCCTTTAGAGTCATCAAAGCATTTGGCAAGCAGACATTGTGGATTTGACCGGATTTTGCCAGAGCCATAAATCTATCTCCTGTTCTTCCCGATCTGTAACAAGCGGTACAGTAGCTAGGTACAAAACCATCCTTAACTAAACCTTTCAAAACTTCAAGAGGAGAGCGGTGGTCTGCCACTTCAAATTGATCAATTTTTTTACCATTTTCAAATTCTTCTTTGTAGCCCCCAACACCGGTACAAGAACCCGCACTAACTTGGGAAACTCCATAGTTTAGAACTTCTTTTCTCATTTCCTGAGTTTCTCTAGTTGATAAAATAATACCTGTGAAAGGAACTGCTAATCTAATAATTGCTACTATTCTTCTAAATTCATCATCAGTAACAAGATTAGGAAAATCCTCTAAATTCATTCCTACTGCTTTTTGAATTCTAGGAACAGAAATAGTATGGAAACCCACTCCAAATCTTTCTTCTAAATGAGCATTATGCATCATCAGACCCATAATTTCATATTTATAGTCAGCAAGCCCAAACAAAACACCGCCGCCAACATCGTCAATTCCGGCTTCCATAGCTCTATCAAAAGCTGTTAAATGGTATAAGTAATTACCTTTAATGCTCTTGGGATGCATTTTTTGGTAAGTATCTTGATGATATGTTTCTTGAAATAAAATATAAGTTCCAATTTCCTTATCATACAATTTTTTGTAATTTTCAACAGTTGTGGCAGCAATATTAACATTAATTCTTCTAATATTTCCATTCTTGTTTTCGGTATTATAAATAGTATCAATAGAGTCGCAGATATAGTCAATTGTACAATTAACAGGATCTTCTCCGGCTTCAAGAGCGATTCTCTTATGACCAAGTTCCTCCAAATATTTTACTTCTTCTTCAATTTCTGCTTTAGTCAGTCTTCTTCTTTTAAATTTATTATCTCTGCCGTAGCCACAATAAGTACAATTATTTACGCAGTAATTAGAAATATAAAGTGGGGCAAAAATAACAACTCTATTACCATATATTCTTGTTTTTATTTCGCCTGCTACTTTAAAGAGCTCCTTTTCAAGTTCTTCATCTTCCATCTGAATTAATTTAGCAACTTCAAGAGCAGAAATCCCTTTTAAATTTCTAGATTTATTCAAAATTTCCATAATTTCTTCTTTTGAGGAATTTTTACCTTGATCAAGCAAATCATAAATTAGTTCTTGATTGATAAAATTACCATCCATAATAATCTCCTTTTCCCATATCTACTTTAAATCCTGATTTTAAAAGTATTTGTTTGATATTTTCTTCTGCATTTTTGTTTTCATATATTTCATAGTTTTTTCTCAAACTTTTGGGAGTAATATTGGGCATAACAACATTTGCTCCGGACAAAAGTGCTTTGTCTCTTCCTTGTTCATCCATTGTTGCAAGAGCCGTAGTTGCAGGAATCATTGCTTTTGGAAGTAGTAGCCTAGTTAGGATAATCATCAAAATTGTTTTGCTTACTGTTCCCGATTCGTATCTTGCTAGAGGCGTATCTTTATGAGCTATAAAAGGTCCTATGCCTACCATTTGCGGATCCAATTTTTTTAAAAAATACAAATCTTTGGCTAAAATCTCAGCAGTTTGAAATGGTAAGCCAACCATGAATCCGGCTCCAATTTGATAGCCTAATTTTTTTAAACTAATTAAACATTCTTTTCTAGATTCCAAAGTCATATTTTCATGAAGAAAATCATAAAGTTTATTATCTGCCGTTTCGTGGCGAAGTAAATATCTATCAGCTCCGGCATTTTTAAGTCTCTCATAAGATTGATAAGAGCGTTCTCCCAAAGAGATAGTGATCGCAACATCGTATTTAGCCTTTATTGAACTGATAATATCCACTAAAACTTCGTCTGTATAAAAGGAGTCCTCGCCTCCTTGAAGAACAAATGTTCTCAGTCCCATCTGATAGCCGGCAGCACAAGCTTTTAAGATTTCTTCTTTTTTTAGTCTATATCTTGTTGCCTTAGTTTGACTTCTTCTGATACCGCAATATTTACAATTGCATTTACAATAGTTACTGATCTCAATTAATCCTCTTAAATAGATGCCTTCGTAGTACTTATTTCTCAAATTATGAGCTTCTTTTCTCAGAATCTCTAATTCTTTTTCAGTTATATTTTTTAAAAGATAAAGAATTTCGTTATAATTTAACTCATTAGTATTAATTAGTTTATCTAAATATTTCATACATTCTTTTTCGAGATAGCTGTCTTTACGGTAACTCCCTCTAAATTTCCAAGCTTTCCTGTTAGGTCATTGATTGTATCCAGTTCACCGTAAACAGTTAGAGATACAACCGAAACATGTTTGTCTAAAAATGGAATTCCTATTCTGCCTCTGATAATATCGTTATAATCAGAAACTATTTTATTAAATCTCTGGCTAACTAATTTTGGTTCATCAAGAACAGCTGAAATAACACCTATTTTTTCCATATTTTCTCCTAAAATAAAAAAAACTTCCCCAAGGGAAGTTTTTAATTTTCCCTTCTAGATTAGATTTAACTTCTCCGTCAGGTCGCGATTTGATACTCATCTAAAAAGATTACTCTCTTTAAAAAGTATTTAATATTTTTATAGAGGATTAAAAAATCCTCTCCTAGGGTGTAGCATCCAAAACTAGCCGCTAGAGACGCAATCCTGCGCCTCTATCAATAAACACCCTTTTCTGTTTAGAAAATAAGCTTAATCTTTGTATTCTGCCAAGATTTTTTTAACATCTTTGACTTCAACATTACCATAAACTTTATCTCCAACTAGTACTACCGGAGCTAAACCACAAGCTCCAACACAGCGTAAACTATCAATTGAAAATTTACCATCCTCTGTTGTTTCTCCAACATCAATTTTTAATTGAGCTTTAATCTCATCAAGCACTTTTTCAGCACCACGAACATAGCAGGCAGTTCCCATACAGACTGAAATAGGATGTTTTCCCTTTGGTTTCATCGTGAAAAATGAATAAAAAGTAACAACACCATAAACTCTAGCTTCAGAAATGTTGAGTTTTTTAGCAATAAATTGTTGTACAGATCGTGGTAAATATCCGAGATATCCTTGAGTTTTATGTAGTACATTAATAAGTTCACTTGGCTTATTCTCAAAAGAATCACAAATCTCAGCTACCTTATCTTCTTGTTCTTTAGACAGTGTTACTTCGTTTACATCAGACATTTCAGTAACTCCTTAAAATATAAATTAAACATTGTAAAGCTACATTAAAGCTTTTTTATTTTCAACCTTTCTCTGATCTACCTATGCTCTTTATCAAAATAATGAGTATGAAGTAATTTGTGAGAAAGCTCGCTGCAAGGTTTTCCTAAAAATTTCTCGTATAATTCAATAATATACGGATTTTTATGAGATTGGCGAAGTTTTTTACCCTTATCTTCATTATAAAGAACTTGGGCTCTTCTTTTTAAGACATTAGGATTACCACCATGGTATGGTTGACCACCACCACCAACACAGCCACCAGGACAAGCCATGATCTCAATAGCGTGATATTCACATTCACCACTTCTGATACTTTCTAATAGTCTTCTAGCATTTCCAAGTCCATGAGCAATTCCAATTTTAAGCTCAAGACCATCCATATCAACAGTAGCCTCTCTTACACCTTCAGTTCCACGAATTGCCTCAAAATCTACATTTTCTAAAGTTTTACCTGTTTGAATTTCATAGGCAGTTCTAACAGCAGCCTCAATAACTCCCCCTGTTGTACCAAAAATTACTCCTGCACCGGTAGATTCTCCCATAGGATTATCAAAATCAGAATCAGGAAGAGCTCTAAAATCAATATTGGCAAGTCTAATTAAATGGGCAAGCTCACGAGTACTAATGGAAATATCTACATCAGGATTTCCATTAACCTTAAACTCATCTCTGTCACATTCATATTTTTTGGCTAAACATGGCATTACAGAAACAACGACCATGTCCTCTCTTTTGATCTTTATTTGCTCTGCAAAATATGTTTTGGCTATTGCCCCAAACATTTGCTGAGGAGATTTAGCTGTTGATGGAATTTCAAGCATATCCGGGAATTGATGCTCAAAAAAGTTTACCCAAGCAGGACAGCAAGATGTTAAAATTGGCATTTTTACATTTTTATCACCTTGTAAAAATTTATTTAATCTGTCTAAAAATTCAGTACCTTCTTCCATTATTGTTAAATCTGCTCCAAAGTCTGTATCAAAAACATAGTCAAAGTTAAGAGCCTTGAGTGCAGAAACCATTTTTCCGGTAACAGCAGTTCCCGGTTCATAGCCAAATTCTTCTCCAAGAGCAGCTCTTACCGCAGGAGCTGTTTGAACTACAACAGTTTTTGTAGGATCAGTAATAGCTTGTAAAACTTTCCAATTATTATCTTTTTCAACCAAAGCTCCAACCGGACATACTGCAACACATTGACCACAGAAAGTACAATTTGAGTCTATTAAGCTATCTTCAAAAGCCGGTGCAACAACGGCATTGAAACCACGATGTACAGCAGAAAGAGCTCCCACAGTTTGTCTTTCATTACACATAGTTTCACATCTTCTACACATGATACATTTATCCATATCTCTTTCAATAGCCGGAGAATGATCTTTTTTATAAGTACTCATAGAAGCACCTTTACAACGGATTTCTCTAATTCCCATTTGAATTGATAAATCCTGAAGAGTACAATCTCCTGATTTGGCACAAACTAAACAATCTTTAGGATGATCAGATAAGATTAGCTGAAGTACTGTTCTTCTCGCATTTAAAACTCTGATTGAATTTGTTGTAACTTTCATACCTTCTTGCACTTTAGTAGCACAAGCCGGAGGAAGGTTTCTAGAGCCTTCAATTTCTACAACACAAATACGGCATGAAGCCGTTTGGTTAACATATTTTAGTTCCCCCAAATTCATGTGGCAAAGTGTAGGAATAGTAATCCCTAATTTTTTTGCAGCATTAAGAATAGTAGTTCCTTGAGGGACTGTTACTTCCTTGCCATTTATAGTTAATGTTATTCTTTTCATTATATAAACCCTTTAGCTTAAATTATTGACGGATGATTGCCTTAAATCTACACTTGTCCATACAAGATCCACATTTAATACATTTAGATTGATCAATTTCATGAGGTTTCTTTACACTACCGGAAATACAATTTACCGGACAGACTCTAGCACAAGCTGTACAACCAACACATTTATCAGTAAGAATATTATAAGTTAATAAATGTTTACACTGACCAGCCGGACATTTCTTATCTTTAACATGAGCTTCATACTCATCCCAAAAATTTTCCATTGTAGAAAGAACCGGATTTGGAGATGTCTGACCAAGACCACAAAGAGAAGTATCTTTAATAACTTGGCTTAAACTTTTTAGGTTATAAAGGTCATCTTCTGTTCCATTGCCATGGCATATTTTATCAAGTAATTCATGCAGTCTCTTGTTTCCAATTCTACATGGAGTACATTTTCCACAAGATTCTTCAACAGTAAATTCTAAATAGAATTTAGCAACTGAAACCATACAATCGTCTTCATCCATAACAATCATACCGCCAGATCCCATCATAGAACCTGCTGCAATTAAATTATCAAAATCAATTGGGGTGTCTAAATGTTTCTCAGTTAAACAACCTCCGGAAGGACCACCTGTTTGAACAGCTTTAAATCTTTTGCCTCCCTTTATTCCACCACCAATTTCAAAAATAACCTCACGAAGAGTTGTTCCCATAGGAACTTCAATCAGTCCAACATTGTTAATTTTACCGGCAAGAGCAAAAACTTTAGTTCCCGGAGATTTTTCAGTACCAATTGATCTAAACCACTTGGCTCCTTTGTTGATAATCACAGGAACATTAGCAAAAGTTTCAACATTATTTACATTGGATGGTTTTCCATTATAACCTGCTTCAGCCGGAAATGGAGGCTTAATGGTCGGTTCTCCACGCAAACCTTCCATAGAGTGAATAAGAGCAGTTTCTTCTCCACAAACAAAGGCTCCGGCACCATAGCGAAGCTCAATATTGAAATCAAAACCTGATCCTAGAATATTTTTTCCCAAAAGACCGTATTCTCTAGCTTGATCAATTGCAATTTTAAGTCTTTCAATTGCTAGTGGGTACTCAGCACGAATATATATAAGTCCTTCAGTAGCACCGGTACTGTATCCACAAATAGCCATAGCTTCCAAAACAGAGTGGGGATCTCCTTCCAAGATAGATCTGTCCATAAATGCTCCAGGGTCTCCCTCGTCAGCATTACAAATAACATATTTTTGGTCAGCTTCATTATTGGCACAGAATTGCCATTTTAAACCTGTAGGAAAGCCACCACCACCACGGCCTCGTAATCCGGAATCTTTCATTATTTGGATAACTTCAGTTGGTTTCATTTCGGTTAGACATTTTCCAAGAGCTTCATAGCCGTCTCTTGCCAAATATTCATCTATATTTTCAGGATCAATAAAACCACAATTTCTAAGAGCAATTCTAAGTTGCTTTTTATAGAAACCCATGTGTTTTGAATCACTGATTGTCTCTTTTTTATCAGGGTCTTTGTATAAAAGAGATTTTACTTTCCTACCTTTGATTATGTACTCTTCAACAATAGTAGTTGCATCTTTAGGTTTTACATTTACATAGAATGTATTATCAGGTAAAATCTTTACAATTGGACCTTTTTCACAGAAACCAAAACAACCTGTTTCTACAACTTGAACTTCATCTTCAAGTCCTTTTTCTGCAACAACTGTTCTAAGATTTTGGGTAATACTTTTAGCCTCAGATGCTCTACAGCCTGTACTACTACAGACTAAGATTTGGAATTTAAATTTATCCATTATTAACAACTCCAGTTTAAAATTATATTATTTGTCAACAGTTTCGTAGTTAACAGGAATAATACCATCAAGTAATTCACCTGTTTTAATATACTTATCAATTAGTTCTTGAGCTTTTGCTTTATCTACATAACCGTAAACTATCGGTTCTTTTCCCGGAAGTGTAATTTCTACAGTAGGTTCAGCATGACAATATCCCATACACCCCGTTTGAGTAACTACAGCATCAATCTTTTGTTTTTCAAGCTCTTCGATAAGAAAATCCATTACTTCCTTGGCACCGGAAGCAATTCCGCAAGTAGCCATTGCGACACGAATTTGAACAAGGTTTTCAACATTATCTCCCTTTTCTCTAAGAGTAACCTTGTTTTTCATTTTGTTCTTCATTGCCTTGAGATCGGCTAATGATTTAATTTTTTTCATTCATCACTCCTATTACTAAACTTCACTTTCTGCTTAAATTTGTTAAGTATTAAATTGCGAATATATTTTTATATTCACAACGCAATATATTCTAAAATATTTTCATTTAAATAATTACGAATTCCTTTATTTATTTCCGGAATATTAAAATTATCAATTTCCAGTTCTTTTTTGATATTGGTTGTGTCAAAGCTAAATTCTTCTTCTTCATTAACTATTATTGTAAATAAAAATCTAATTTCCTCATGAGCTTGGATACAGAGCATCAAAACACCGGCAAGATCTCCCAGAGGAAGCATATCAATACTGTTTGTTTTAAACTCGCAAGTTAAAACAGTGCCTTCTCCCTCCTTAGATTTTAGTTCAAAAGTACCATCTGTTAATTCACAGCGCTGCTTCAAAAGACTTATCCCAAGCCCAACCTTACGAGTTGTTCTAGTCGTAAAAAAGGGGTCAGTAACTTTAGCTAGAGTCGCACTATCCATTCCCTCGCCATTATCTTCAATAACCATCTTTAAGCTGTTTTCGCTCTCTTCCATGGTGATTGAAATTAAACTAGCTTTTGCTCTGATAGAATTTTGTAAAATATCCATAATATGTAAAGAAAGATCTTTCACGAGCAAATTCCTTTAGAATAATTAGTTAATAAATTTTTAAAACTATAAAAATCAAGTTTTTCCAATTCTAACATTGTAAACGAGCGACCTACATCCTTTAAATAATGAGCATCAGAGTTACGAACAATCATCATTTTATCCGATAAAAAATAATCTTTTTTTAATTCGCTCCTAGAAACATTTCCAAAAATTTCTACTCCATCGCAGTTTAAATCCGGTGGAATAAATCCCAATTGGGAAATAATACTAAATCTTTTCTTATTAATATGAGCGGGAATTGCAATTCCATTCAGCTCATGAACTTTAGTTATTATTTCCTCAAGACTTTTTGACATTGAAGAGATAAGCATATTTTCTTCCTCATAAACAATGTCTTCGTTTTCATCAACAACCACTTGATAGCCAAATTTATCAGGATTGTTTTTTACTTTTAGCAGATTTTTATCAAGGTATTTTTGAAACTCATTAGTTATCTCAAGGTTCTCAAAATAACAAAGAAGATGAATTTCTTCTTCAGTTGTTACTTCTGTTCCAAAGAAATACTGTAGTCCATACTCTTTTGCTGTTTTTGCCATAATAGCACTCTGTCTTGTAGAATTATGGTCGGTAACCGAAATAACATCCAGCTTTTCTTCAAGAGCTCTTTTAACAATGTTCTGAGGACTCATCTCTAAATCTCCACAAGGGGAAAGAACAGAATGAATATGTAAATCAGCCTTGAACAATTAATTTAACACCTTATAAAGTTTTCCTGATATTTGATAATTATTTAAAGAAGTTTTTAAAATTAAAACATCTTCTTCTGTTGCTTTTTCCAAAGTATCCTCATCTACTTCATGTTTTCCAGTAACTATAATAGCGGCATGATCCTTTAAAGAAGCAACGGCGATAATATTTTTATGAGTTTGTAAAGTAATCCATAAATCATTTTCTTTACTATTACCCATAACATCACTTAAAAGATCAGAAGTATAGCAATTAACAACCTCTGTTTCTAATTTTTCCTTCACTTCATTTAAAGGTTTTAGATCAAGTTCTGTAATAATTTTACTTAAAATCATTTTTTCTCCAACTCGGTTAGATTTTCAATAATATTTAGAATATTTTCAACTTTAAGAATCTTTTTCTTGCTCCAAATGCGAGCTAAGATATCATTGCTCTTTTTGGAATCAAGTAGTTTTTTTTCATTTAAATATTTTTGAACAAAAAAGCATTTTAAGATAGAATCCTCATTCCTTACAATATCTTCAGCTAGAGCATTGCAGCTAGGGGCTCCACATACTCCGCAATTTATCTGCGGTAAAACCTCTTGGATATCATGTATTTTTTGAAGCATTTTTAAGGAAGTCGCCATATCATCAGCTAATTTATCCATATTTCTAGCCGGAATATTGTCAACCGTCATATTATCCAAAAGATATTGCTTATGTTTATCCATGTCGCGGGTGCTATATATATCTTTATGCTCTGCTTCTAGTTTGGAAAATTTAGCACTAATTTTTTTCATTTTTTCTACAGCTAAAAATCTATTTTCCGGACAAAGAATTCCTCCTGCACATCCTTCATCACAGGATCTTAATTCTAAAAAATCAACATTAGTAATTTCGCCACTTTCTACTCTGTTTAAAAATTGAATTACATTTTGAATACCATCAACCGAAAGGCATCTTCCCTGCATATTGGCAGATTCCCCTCCGGTAAGACTCCACATAATTCCTTCTTCTGAAAGTTGCTTGTTGAGCTCGGGCTTTTCTTTTGAATCTGAAACAGAATTTAAATTTTGAGAAATCTTGTTGAAAATAAAATCTAAATTAATTACCCCGTCAACCACAGACTCTACTTCTCCTACCGGGCTTTTAACTGCTGCAATCTTAGCAGCACAAGGAGTAATATAGAATATGCCCACTTCGGACTCTTCAATTCCTCTGGAAGCAAATTTATCTTTATAAAAAAGAGCAGCTAGATCATGAGGAGTTTTAAATGGTAAAATATTATCAAGTAGAGAAGGAAATTTAACTTGAATTAAACGAACAACAGCCGGACAAAAAGAAGATATTACAGGTCTTTCAATATCTTGTTTGCTTAAGTATTCTTGGGATTTTTCCAAAATTACATTGGTAGTATGCTCAACCTCAAAAACATGGGTAAAACCAATATTGTAAAGAGCACTATATATTTTTCTTATCTTAACTTCTTTGGGAAATTGACCAAGTAAAATCGCAGGAAATAAAGCAACCCTGTATTTATAATTAAATATTTTATTGAAATCGTCTTGTTTGACTTCAATTGCTTTAACCGGACAGACTTTATAACATTCTCCACAATCAATGCATCTGCTTTCTATAAGATGAGCTTTCCCTCCTAAAACTCTTAAAGCTTCAGTGGGACAGACGCTCATACAATGTGAGCAACCTATGCAACTCTTTTTGTCGATTTGCAATGCATGATAGAATGTTTCAGTCATTTTAGCCTTAGGTAATTTTAAATTTAATTGTTAGACTTGTACCCTCTCCTACAACCGATGAAATTTCCATTTCATCTGCATTGTTTTTAATATTAGGAAGCCCCATTCCGGCTCCAAATCCCATTTCTCTTACTTTTGCTGAAGCTGTAGAATATCCTTCCTTCATCGCTTCTTCAATATTTTTGATACCGGGACCTTTATCATCAACATTAATTTTGATTTCATCGCTGCTAATAGCTACCTTAATTTCTCCTGAATAGGCATGGGCGACGACATTTACTTCAGCCTCGTAAAGAGCAACAGCTATTCTCTTTAGTACCTTGGAATTAAGATTGAGGCGTTTTAAAGTTTTTTTTACGGTAGAAGAAGCTGTTCCGGCGGAAGTAAAATCTCCACCTTCCAGAGAAAATTTCAATTCCATTAAAAAACCTCTTTCAATCCGTATTTAAATAAAATACCACTTGCTTTAAACATTGAATATTTAGTAACCAAAAGAGCTATGTCATTTTCCTCCGCAAGAGTGATCATTTCAGTTGTCGGTTTTTTATCTCTTACAAATAATACTACTTTAATGTCGGCCATTTCTACCGTTCTAATGGTTTGTAAATTACATAAACCGGTTAATAATAAAAGATCTTCTTCGTCAATTTTTAAGACATCACTCATTAAATCGGAGGCGAAACCATTGCCTATTCTAAGCTCCTCTGTACTAGTCTTGGTAACAACCTGAGCTTGGGTAATATTTGATATTTCTTCAATTGTGAACATTTTAACCTATTTTTTAATTATTATAAATATTTAGAGTACAAAGAAATAGAAGTTATATGGTATATAACCTTTATCTAATAGTTTATAAAAAGGGACAGACGAAATTATAGAAAAAATCTAATTTATAAATTCTACTATATTTACTAGGGTACTTAGTTTCAAGACTCATTGAATTATTTTTATTGCGAAGAAAAATCATGCTACTAAACTACTCATCCTTGAACTTTATCTAACAAAATTTTTATTAAGAGTATCAGTTTGTATCATAAAAACAGGTAATTTTATTTATATACTGTATTTACAACTAACTTAATGATACTAAAAGAGTTTCTATCTTTAGTCTCTACTAGGAAAATATATCTTTTTTTTTGAAAAAGCAAGTGTAAATCCTAGCTATATAATTTTTTTTTAATTTATTGTAAAAATAATTATCTTAGATTGTGTTTTATTTGAATTTTATTAGGGAATATTCTTGCTTAAATTTTATTGGGGAGGAGATTTTAGAATAATTTGGGGATTTTTCTTAAGAAGATGATTTTAAGAGCTAAATTTAAGATTCTAAGTAAAGGTAAAAGAAGTTGTAGAGACGCAAATTTGTAGCTACGCCTCTACTAATTTAAATTTTAGATATTTTCTTTTTTTAATGCTTTGACTAGCGAAACCATAGCAAAGAACATTACAAAAATAAATGGGAAGGCTGCTACAATTGAAGCTGTTTGAAGCATTTGAAGTCCTCCGGCAAGCATTAAAGCTAGTGCTAATAAAGACTGAATTGTACCCCAGGTTAATTTTGTTTTGGCACTAGGATTTAAGTTACCTTTAGAACTCATCATGCCAAGTACAAAAGTTGCAGAATCAGCTGAGGTAACAAAGAAAGTGCAAAGTAAAATAATTGTTACAATTGAAATTACAGTACCCATTCCACCATATTGTTCCATAACTACAAATAGAGCTGTGTCAGTTTGAGCTATTGCTTTTTTAGCAACATCCATACCGGTTTGTAAAGCTGTTGATCCAAAAGTTGCAAACCAAATAAAAGATGCCAAAGTTGGAGCAATTAGCACTCCTAAGATAAATTCTCTAATAGTTCTTCCTCTAGAAATTCTGGCGATAAAAGTTCCAACAAATGGAGCCCAAGCTATCCACCAAGCCCAGTAAAAAATAGTCCAAGAGCCATACCAACCGGGTTTTCCAAAAGGATTGATATCAACAATAATATCTTTGGCATAAAGAGCAATTCCTTTAAAAAGATTGGTAGTAATTAAAAGAGAAGGTCCAATAATAAATGCCAAAATTACTAGGATAATAGCAACCGAAACATTTAAGTTGGAAAGAAATTTAATACCTTTATCAAGTCCTGTAATCGCAGAGAGCATAAATAAAAAGGTTACAATTACTACTATTAATACTAAAACAAAGGTTGTTTCAGGAACTCCAAATTTCATATTAAGACCACTGTTAATCTGCATGGCTCCTAGACCAAGTGAAGTGGCAACTCCGGCAACTGTAGCAAAAATTGCTAAAATATCTATTATTTTTCCGGTAATACCTTCCACTGCTTTTTCTCCAATTAATGGAATAAAAACAGAACTTATCAGTCCCGGTTTTCCTTTTCTAAACTGCATATAAGCCAAAGCTAAGGCTAAGACCGCGTAATTTGCCCAAGGATGAAGCCCCCAATGAACAAATGATTTTGTTAGGGCAAAATCTTTGGCAGCTTCTGTTCCTCCTTCTATAGTGAGAGGATTAACAAAATGATTTAGAGGTTCTGCTACTCCCCAAAATACCAATCCGATACCCATTCCTGCCGAAAAAAGCATCGCAAACCAAGAAATTAAACTATATTCCGGTTTTGAATCATCAGGACCCAGTTTTATTTTTCCGTATTTACTAAAACCAATCCACAATGAAAAGATTACAAACATACTCATCACCATTAAATAGAGCCAGCCAAATCTATTTACCAAGAATCCAAAAGAGGCATCTGCTACTGTTTTAAACTGAGCAGGTGCTAAAATACCCCAAATAGTAATTGCGACTGTAACAAATAGTGATATTGCAAAAACTAAATTTATATTCTTTTTTTCCATATTATACTTTCTTTATTGTATTTCTTTAAAATTAAAACCCTCTGCCTTTTTTGGACAGAGGGTCTATTCTACTAGCTTAAATTAAACGCTATAAACCGTTTGTTCTGCTGCTTCTTTAGTCAAAGCATCCAAAGCTACACCAACTCTATGATATCTAAGTTTCCATTGAGCTTCCTGAGGTGTGGCAGGATCTCCAAGCGGATAAGGAATTGAAATTGTAGGAACAATCTTATTGGCACCTGCAGTTAAAGCTACAGGAATCAAGTTTGCCATTTGAACCACAGGGATTCCGGCTCTTTCAATTTCTTTAACAATCGTTGCACCGCAACGAGTACAAGTACCTCAAGTAGAGGTTAAGATAACGCCATCAACCTTATCTTCAATAAATTTCGCAACCATTTCTTTTCCCATTCTAGCGGCTTCTGCTTGGGTAGTTCCGGTACCAACTGTAGCAAAGAAATAATCGTAAACTTCTCCGATTTTACCTTCTTTTTCATAGGCTCTTAGAGCATCCAAAGGTACAACTCTATTTGGGTTTGAATCGGCAGCAGCAGGATCGTAGCCGGCATGAATAGTCATAAATTCACCTTCATCTCTATTACCAAGTTTATCCATTCCTTTAACAGAATAGCTTCCCCAACGAGTAGCAGAGGCAGATTGGATTTTATCAGGATTCCCTACTTTAACAATACCACCGGAAGTAGCTAAGGCAATTTTAGCGTTTTTTAAATCTTTGATAGGGGCTGCAATAGGAACTGTATCCTTTTTAGGGATAGGAAGTTCTGTAACAAATTCTTCGCCCTTAACTTTCTTGAGTAGCATATCAATAACTCTATCAGTTGCAGGAACACCATCCTTACGCCATACCTGATGACGGATTCCCCTAGAGTAGTAACCTTCCTCATCAGCGGAACCTAATTCCTCTCCTGCCAAAACTTTATTTAGATAATTAGCGATCATAGGCACATCAGTTTTCATCGCAGCGGCAGATTTTCCTCCCGGAAAAATAACAACATCTTTTTTAAACATTTCAACACCCGGATTCTCAATATTCATTGAAGAAACAACGGGAACATTAAATTTTTCTTTAACTGCTTTACAGATTACTCCACACGCATTTCCGTATCTTCCGGCTTGGAAAGCAGGACCTGCAATAAAGGCATCAAAAGATTTTCCTTCTAAGAAAGAGAGTAATTTTTTCACAGCTTCTTCTTCATTTGAGCCCATATAGTTATCTCCACAAATTAGAGTGTGAGTAACCTTAGCATCTTTTAGATGAGGAGCAAAGGCCATTGCAGCCCCAACAGCTCCTTCTCTTATTTCAGGGGCAAAATCAGCTTCAGATTCACCACCTATTTGACCAAAAAATTGGTTGATATATACAATAATATTTTTCAAAATACCCTCCTAAAATTCTTTTACTGTTTTAGTTGACCAGCCTACAATTTGGTCTCCACAGAACATTGAGTTATTTTCCATAATGATTGAACCATCTTT
>PDWI01003212.1_pt1 | contig 23294 bp, 17 predicted proteins | sample 1430891 | NCBI WGS metagenome assembly PDWI01 (sample SAMN01162508, study PRJNA174530) | Oral metagenome, whole genome shotgun sequencing project. | biome: Marine environment; feature: Marine mammal; material: Swab sample of the gingival sulcus; isolation source: swab sample of gingival sulcus... | reverse complement strand
AAAATACTACATAACAACAGCCATAGCCTATACATCTAGGACACCACATATAGGAAATACCTATGAGGCAGTTCTTACTGATGCAATAGCTAGATATAGACGTTTACAAGGATACGATGTATTCTTTATGACTGGTACTGATGAGCACGGTCAAAAAATACAGCAACAGGCTATAGAAGAGGGAATTACACCACAAGAACACGTGGACAAGATAGCTGGAGAGGTTAAGTCTATATGGGATTTGATGAATACTAGCTATGATTACTTTATTCGTACTACTGATGACTACCATGTAAAAGCAGTACAGGGTATATTTAAGAGATTATATGAGCAGGGGGACATATACAAGGGCGTATACGAGGGTGCTTACTGTACTCCTTGTGAGTCCTTCTATACTCCTTCACAGCTAGAGGATGGCAAGTGCCCAGACTGTGGTAGACAGGTGGAGGAAGCCAATGAAGAGGCTTACTTCCTAAAGTTATCTAAGTATGAGGATAGACTTAAAAAACATATAGAAGAGAATCCTGAATTTATACAGCCAGTTTCCAGAAAAAATGAGATGGTAAACAACTTCCTAAACCCAGGTCTTACTGACCTTTGCGTGTCTAGGACTTCATTTGACTGGGGTGTACCTGTGACTATAGATGAGGGTCATGTGGTCTATGTATGGCTAGATGCCCTTAGCAACTACATCACAGGTCTTGGCTACCAGCCAGAGGGCGAAAGTGGAGAGAAATTTGCTAAATACTGGCCTGCAGATGTACACATCATAGGTAAGGACATACTTAGGTTCCATACTATTTACTGGCCTATCATGCTTATGGCTCTAGGCGAGGAGCTTCCTAAGCAGGTATTTGGTCATCCGTGGCTAATGGTGGGTGAGAGCAAGATGAGTAAGTCCAAAGGAAACGTGCTCTATGCTACTGACCTAGTGGAAGCCTATGGTGTAGATACTATTAGATACTTCTTGCTTCACGAGATGCCTTTTGCCAATGATGGAACTCTTACTCATGAGCTTATTATTCAAAGAAACAACTCTGACCTAGCAAATATACTAGGTAACTTAGTAAACCGTACTATAGCTATGCAAAATAAATACTTCGATGGAGTTATCGGTACTGATGCTTGTACAGAGCCAATAGATGAGGAACTAAAAGCCCTAGTTCTTGAGACTCCTAAGCTAGTAGAGAAGGCTATGGATGAACTCAAGGTAAGCGAGGCTATAGACCATATATTTACACTTCTTAGAAGGACTAATAAATACATAGATGAGACTATGCCTTGGATACTAGCTAAGGAAGAGGACAAGCAAGATAGACTAAGAACTGTACTTTATAACCTACTTGAAAGCATACGTTTTTCAGCTGTTTTACTCAGTCCTTTTGTACCTGAGACTGCTGAGAAGATATTTGAACAGATAAATACTGATGAAAAGACACTGGATTCACTTGAGAGCTTTGGCAAGATGAAGGTCGGAGATAAGGTTGCAGTAGGTGTGCCTTTGTTTGAAAGAATAGATGAGGCTAAGAAGTTAAAAGAACTTGGTCTAGTCGAGGAGAAAGAGGTTAAGAAAAAAGCTAAGGCTGAGAAGAAGCAGGCTAAGAAAGAAGCTAAAAAAGAAGAGAAGGCTGATGGATTTATCACCATAGACGATTTCGCCAAGGTTCAGATGAAGGTCGGAGAGGTGCTTAGCTGTGAGGGTCATCCTGATGCTGATAAGCTACTGGTTTCTCAGATTAAGATAGGTGATGAGACCAGGCAGATAGTTTCTGGTATAAAACAGTTTTATGCTCCTGAAGACATGGTAGGCAAGAAGGTTATAGTAGTATGTAACTTAAAGCCTGTTAAACTAAGGGGAGTGCTTAGCGAGGGTATGATACTTGCTGCTTCAAACAAGGATGACTTATCCGTTGTTACTGTTGAAAAGGATTTAGAGAGTGGAAGTGAAGTGAGATAATGATTTTTGAAACACATGTTCATTTTGATGATGAAGCGTTTAAAGAAGATAGGGTGGCTGCGATTAAGCGAGCTAGAGATGCTGGGGTAGAGAAGATAGTAAATATTGCTGCCTGCATGGATAGTTCTCGTAGGTCGTTAGAGTTGTCCAAACTCTATGATTTTATGTATACGACTGTCGGTGTCCATCCCTATGATGTGCCAGACATGAAGGAAAAGGACTTAGAGATTTTGATAGCTATGTGTGCCTATGATAAGGTAGTGGCTATAGGCGAGATAGGCCTGGATTACCACTATGACAATATTTCCAAGACGGTACAGAAATTATGGTTTAGAGAGCAGTTAAACCTGGCTCGTGACCTAGACCTGCCTGTGGTAATTCACTCCAGGGATGCAGCACAAGATACCTATGATATTCTTAGTGAGTACGATTTGACTGGTGTTATCCACTGCTATGGCTATAGTGCTGAGATGGCTAAGAAGTTTATAGACCTAGGTTATTATATAGGTGTTGGTGGAGTAGTTACCTTTAAAAATGGCAAGAAGCTTGTGGAAACTGTAAAAGCCATAGACCTAGAACATATAGTGACTGAGACAGATGCACCTTACCTGGCACCAACGCCACATAGGGGTAAGAGGAATGAGAGTGCATACCTGCAACTTATTATAGAGAAGATAGCTGAGATAAAGGGTGTAGATGCCCAGATGGTAGAGGATATTACATATAATAATGCGATGACTATGTACCGTTTATAGTGTTTGGAGAGGCTTTATGATTGATTTTTTAAGCATGTTAGATATTGAATATGCAGATGATAAAAAGCTAATAGATGACTTTATTACTGGACTTATCGCTGAAAGGGAAGTGCTTAAAGAGTGGTCGAACTACAAATTTAATGATATTGTAGATATAAAGCGTAGATATACTGAAGATGTATCCATACTTGTACGTTCTACTCTAAATGAGGAAAATGCCTTAGATGTGAGACTTTTTATAGTGACTGCAGAGTCTGGCCAGTTTAATCGTTCAGAGGAAGTTAGGGTATCTTATAATCCTGATAATATCGTGGCAGTAGCTTACACGGAAAGTGAGAAGGAGGGTACTCCTATAAACTTCGTAGTAAGCAATGTAGAGGATTATGAGGAGGCTATAAAGTCTAGTTCCAAGGTCTCTGGCGTATATCTAAGTGGCTTTGCTGGTGATGGCATGATAGTCCTTCCTATAGATGAGGAAGAGAGTGAGGTCGGTATAGGAAGTGGCGAGGATATGATAAACAAGGTTCTCGGTGGGGATATGACGGATGAGGACTTCCTAAATGATATGACTATGATTAAGGAATTGCTTAAGACAGAGGATGTTCTCAGTGTCTTAGAAGTGTATTTTTTCCCTATACAGGACTTCGATACCATGTACAGTACCCTAGGTATTATTTTGGAGGTAGACAAGGCTAGGATAAGGGATAGCGAGGGCTTCCTATACAAGTTAAAAATCAAAACCATGGGCTTGCTTATAGATGTCTTTATAAATGAGAAGGTCTTGTTGGGTGAACCTAGTGTGGGTATGAGGTTTAAGGGCAATATTTGGTTACAAGGTAAGATAGCTTTTGTGTAGTTAGAGGTGCTTTTTAAGTCTGAGGATAATGTGAAAATATTAACAGTATGTTTTTAAGGAAAGTAGACGAAGGGTATTTGAGTAAAAAAAATTTAGCGACTGAGATAAGAGAATATGGTGAAATGTACTACCCGCTTCATATGCCAGGGCATAAAGGGGGTAGACTTACGTTTATAGAAGATTTACATAAATTAGATGTGACTGAGACTGCCTTTACAGATGACTTGTATGTGGCTGATGGCATAGTAGGAGATGCTCTTGCTAGACTTAGGGATTTTTATGGGACCAAGGCTACATATTTTTTGACTAATGGTAGTACAGTGGGTGTTATTTCTGCTCTCAGTATACATAGGGCAGGTGAGAAGGTTTTACTTGTAAGGGGTGCGCATAAGAGCGTATATAATGCTATAGACTTATTTGGTTTGGAGCCTGTATTTTTGGAAGAAAAAACTTATGGCGACATATCCACTGGACTTGATTTAGAGGAGATGGGGAGACTTTTGAAGACTGAGGATATAGTTTCCGTAGTCATTACGAGTCCTACTTATGAGGGTGTGGTCTATGATATAGAGGCCATAGCTGAGCTCTGTAAAAAGCATGGGGCTTATCTGATAGTAGATGAGGCTCATGGTGCACACTTGCCGTTTTTCGACCCTTCCTTATCTGCTGTTTCCTATGCGGATATAGTGGTTCAAAGCATGCATAAGACCCTTCCTGCTATTACTGGTTCAGGACTAGTACATGTAAATAATGATTCGCTTGTAGAGCCTGTATTTAGGGGCTTGAAGATATTCCAGACTAGCAGTCCTTCATATATTATGATGTGTGAGATGGATAGGATAGTAGAGCTCTTATCTGCAGAAGCTAGGCGAGGTTTAGGAGCGGACGAATCGACTTATATTTCTGATTTTTTGCGTAATATGTCTGCTCTGAAAGTTAGTTTAAAAGGACTTGATAATATAAGTTTACTAGATGAAATGTACTTAGATAGTTCTGCGCTAGCTATTGATGTTTGCAAAATCACCCTTTTATCTAAGTCAAATGGCTTTGAGATAGAGAAGGGCTTGCTTGAAAGGGGCTTTGTCTTAGAGATGGCTTGTAGGGACTATATTATAGCCATTTTTACTATAGCTGATAAGAGGGAGGTCTTTGAACGATTTGAGCTAGCTATTAAAGAGATAGACGCATCACTCAAAGAGTCTGTTTATGAAGAGGTTTTAAAAAATAAAGAGACCCTTGATAAAGGGTTTAAGACTGGGGAGGTGTCTTGGATAGATTTGGGTGATGTGCTTGGGAAGACCAGCGCTGACAAACTTATACCATATCCACCTGGCATACCAATTATCCTAGATGGAGAGGTCTTTAATGAGAGGGTTATAGCTAAGCTAAGAGAATATTTATATGCTGGAAAGTCAGTATATGGCGTAGAAAATAATAAAGTAAAGGTGTATGTTTAAGATGGATATTAAGGTAGGAGATATTTTGACTCTGAAGAAGAAGCATCCCTGTGCTTCCTTTGATTGGGAGGTGCTTAGGATAGGTGCCGACTTTAGGATAAAATGCCTAGGCTGTGGGCACCAGCTTATGTTACCGCGTGTAAAGGTGGAGAAGAGTATCAAGAAGATAAAAAAAGTGGAAGATGGAGATAGTAGACTATGATAATAGACATAATAAAGGCTATAATACTGGGTATAGTAGAGGGTCTAACGGAGTTTTTGCCTGTTTCTTCAACAGGACATTTAATAATTATAAATGAGTGGCTTTCGTTTAGTGAGTCCTTTACGACTACCTTTGACATAGTTATACAGCTTGGTGCTATACTGGCTGTGGTGGTGCTGTTTTTTAATAGGCTATGGCCTTTTAATAAAGAAAAAGATGAGATGATGAAGGTGTTTAGACTATGGGGACTGGCTGTGGTTGGAGTCTTGCCTGCTGTATTTTTTGGGGTTTTATTCGATGATATTATAGAGCAATACCTCTTTAATCCCATAGTGGTAGCCATAATGCTCATCGTAGGAGGTATAGTATTTTTTGTGGTCGAAGGCAGACATGAGGAAGTCAAGATTACTGAGGTGGGAGAGCTTAGTTTTAAGACAGCGTTTTTTATAGGTCTTATCCAGTGCCTGGCCATGGTGCCAGGTACCAGTAGGAGTGCTTCTACTATTATTGGTGGTATGTTCCTGGGGCTTAGCCGTGTGGTTGCAGCGGAGTTTTCCTTCTTTCTAGCAATACCTACTATGGTCGGAGCGACAGGATATTCACTGTTAAAGGCTTCGTTTGGCTTCGGTATGAACGAGGTGGTAATACTTGCTGTGGGCTTTATAGTATCGTTTATAGTGGCACTTTTTGTAATCAAGGTATTTTTAGACTATGTTAAAAAACATGATTTCAAAGTTTTTGGCTACTATAGAATAGGTCTAGGAGTGATGGTTTTGCTTTATTTTTTAATAGTGCATTAGAAAAATGTTTCAGATTTATTAAATATGCAAAATTGTATTAATATAATTTTATAAAACTTGATTTTAAAAGACTATTGGTATATAGTATCACTTAGCGAAAAAATGAGTGAAAATTACCTTAGTATAAAATTTTCATAAGGAATAGGAGAGGTTAAAATGAAAAAAAGAATTTTAAGTATTATGCTTGTTACGGTTTTGGCTACAAGTGTGCTGTTTACATCTTGTAAAAAAGATGAGAAGGTAGAAGAAACTACTACTGTAGCCGATGAGGCTAGTTCAGAGGAAGGTGTTGAGCTTCCTGCAAGTCCTATAAAAACAGAAAATAAAGACTTAGGTGAGAATATTCTTTTATCTGTAAATGGACAAGAGGCGACTATTGGTCAGGGACGTTGGGCAATAGCTAAGACAGAAAATGATATGCAAATGCAGATGCCAGGGATTGATATGGGTATGGAAATAGCTGATGGTAAGAAGCTATATGATATGGTTAAAGACCAGTCCTTAGACTTCATAGAGACTCTTTATATTATGAAGGCATATGCTGTAGAAGAAGGTATAGAGCTTAATGATGAAGATAAGACTCAGCTAGAAGAGACTGTTAAGCAGTTTGATGAGGGTGAAGCTAAGGCCTTCTTAGAAGAAGTAGGTATGAGCAAGGAAGATGTTCAAAATGTTATCACAGCTCAAATACTTTATGGAAAAGTAGTGGAAAAAACTATGGCTGATTATAAGCCTAGTGAAGAGGAAGTAGATGCTGCTCTTTCTATGAGTAATCAAGAATATCCTAGTACCAAGGCTATTGCTGATGGTAAGACTAAGGTGACTGTTGAGCATATACTTATATCTACTATGGATGAACAAGGACAGCCACTTCCGGATGATAAGAAGGCTGAGAAGAAGAAAAAGGCTGAGGAAGTTCTTGCTAAGGTAGAGGCTGCACCTGCTGATTTTAAAGCTCTTGTGGAAGAATTTTCAGAGGATCCAGGTAAGGTTCAGAACCAAGGTGTTTATGAGTTTACAGAGGCAGATCCATTTGTTCAAGAGTTTAAAGATGCAGGTTTTGATATGAAGGAAGGCGAAAACAGAATCGTAGAGACTCAGTTTGGTTATCATATCATGCGTAAGATTTCTGAGGATGTTCCTAGTGAGGAGCAGATAGCTATAGCTAAGGAAAATATCCAGATTATGACAGATAATGCTATGGGTATGATTAAGTATCAAGCCTTCGAGAAAGAGCATAAAGATGAGATTTTAGCTGAGTATCCGGTAGAGCTTAATGAGAAGCTTTGGGATGGTGTTAAAACCATGTATGAAAAGAACTTAGAAAATGCTCCTGCCCAAGAGACAACAACAGCAAAATAAGCAAATAAAAAGTAGAATATATTTAATAGGATGTCGCTTTGTGAGTAAGTCGGCATCCTTTTTTTGCTAGTTTAAGTGATATGAAATTATTAAAAGTTTATTTTTTACACTCTTTATTTTATATGTATAAAATACTCTAATAATATTTGAAACTTGTCGATATATTATTGTAGCTTATTATACAAATATATAAACATAGAATACGACATGATGATGACTCATAGATATGAGACTATCATTTGGATTAAGAGGGATAGACATTGATTTTTCTAGGAGCAACAAATGCAGGCTATATGTTTTGCTTGGTGAGTTTTATATATATAGTTATGGGGATTTATGCCTTATCTTTAAGTTTTAAAAACAAGATAAATAAGGTGTTTTTCTTAGTTTGTGTATCTGCAAATATATGGGCTTTATCTTATTCTATGGCTGTCGTTTCGGATACAGTTGAGCTTGCACTCTTTTTTAATAGGCTTTCTTCTCTTGGTTGGGGAACTTTCTATGCCTTTTTACTACATTTTACTAAAATATTAGTAAATAAAAATAAGAAGATATCTAAAAAATACTATGCTTTTATGTATTTTCCATCTTTTTTAATAATATTATTTATGGGTCTGCTTGACTCTTCTAAGATGCAGTATAATATGGTGGAGGGTCTATGGGGTTATACGTCTATAACACCAGATACCCTTATGAACCAAGTCTTTAGTTTTTATACCTTGGTGTTTGCAATATTACAAATAATAAATATTATAAAGTGGTATAGAGAAATCGATTATGTGAAATTAAAAAAATTCATCAAAGTCGCTATTATTTTATCGTTTTGTTCGATCATATTTACTTTTATAACAGACATGATTATTATAAGGATTATGCATATAGACTTCATGCAGTTGGCTGTTGTGTGGACCTTAATTCCTGTATTCTTTATTTTTATCATACTAATAAAGTCGAAAAGAATGCACTCTGCTATTAAGTTTAACCTAAATTTAATCTTGGGCAATAGATCTCAAGAAAAAATATTTCAAGTAACAGGATTTTTATATATTTTGATTTGTTATGCCTTCTATGTATTCGAATACATGAAGATAATGAGTCATGATAGTAAAAATATAGTATTAGTATTTTTAGTTATTGCTCTTGGTTTGTCTTATCTATTTATGTTTAAAATATTTAAGAGTGAGAGAGTGCAGAGTATTTTCCTGATTCTTACATATATGGCTAGTATAAGTGGTCTAGTTTTTGGGAATTCTAATAAGAGATTTATAATTATATGGGGGCTTTTGTTTTCTTATATAGTGCTTAGTACCATTTTGGATAAGCTGATATATTCCTTTATAATGATGTTGTTTATAGTGGTGATAGATTTCACGTATGCACATTATTTTCCTGTTGTAGAGTATACTTTTACCATATCAGACCACGTAAAGAGACTTATCATTATTTGCTTGTTCTATGCTGTAATCTTGTATGTAAATAAGGCATATAGAAAGAAAGATGAAAACAGCATGCGACAAATTAAATATCAAGAACTGATGAGTAGTATATATAGTGAGATTATTGGGCTTAATATGTACAATGCCTATGATAAACTTTTTACTGTACTAGATATTATAAATAGGAGTTTCCAATCTGTTAATACCTTCTATATAAAATTAAGTAAGGAAAAAGAGGTCGATATTGTATATTCTGTGGAAGGTGTAAAAACGCATATAAGTCATGGATATGAGAGGACTATTTTTGCTTTAAATGATGAATGGTTGAATACTATTTATGATAATGGGGAAATAATGATATTTGATATAAGGAGGGAAAATTTCGCCTCTAGAGATTTGATTAAAAAATTTGAAGATAGAGGTATTACTGGTGTCTTTGCTTCGCCTATTTATGAAGATGGTGATTTAAAGGGAATAACTGTGAGTGAGTTTATTTTGAATGATGAAAATAAATTCCTATATATGTACAGAAAAGTTTTTAATAATTTGATATTGGATGCGATTAAGAAGATAAAAACACAAAAAATACTCTATAAGAAGATGAACTTCGATGATATAACAGAGTTTAAAAATAAACTTCAATTTATAAGGGAAGTAAATACTATTTTGGATAGAGAATCTGATGGTGAATACTATGTTGTTTATGTAGATGTGGATGATTTCAAGTCTATAAATGATGCCTTTGGTCATATGGTGGGTGATGAGGTCCTGAAACAAATATCGTTGCTATTACAAGAGGAAGGTAATGAAAATAACTTATATAGCAGGATTAGTGGAGATGAATTTGTCATCTTTTGTGATAAGTCATATACTAAGGGTGATCTGGAAGTTTATGTAGAGGATATATTAGATTCATTTAAGTTTGGTGTAAGTGTAAATAAGAATAAATTTAGACTAAATGCCAGCGTGGGTATATCCAAGTATCCAGAGGATGGTCAAGATATAGAAATCTTGATTAAAAATGCTCATATAGCCATGAACAGATCTAAAAAGGTAGTGAGTAAAAGATACCATTTTTGTGATTCCAATGATAAGAAAGAAACTCTTGAAAGTATCAAGTATACAGATAAATTATACAATGCTCTTGATAATGCTGAGTTTGCCTTGTACTATCAGGCGCAGGTGTGTATAGAAGATAATACTTTGGTAGGGGCAGAGGCCTTGCTCAGATGGAATTCATCAGAATATGGACTTGTTTCCCCTAATAAGTTCATACCTATACTAGAGCGTACAGGTATGATAGTTGAAGTAGGGGAATGGGTAATAGAAGAAGCTATGAAAACAGTTTTAAGGATAGAAGAGATGGGGCTTGAGCCTATTAGAATATCCGTAAACTTATCGGTAATCCAGTGTTTGGAGAGAGACTTTTTAGATAAGATAGAGTCTATATTAAATAGGTATAAGATAGATCCTAAGTATATAGAGTTTGAGATTACAGAGAGCATAGCTATAAATGATAATAATTTTGTTTCGGAAATCTTTACTAAGATTAAGGATATGGGATTTTCTATTGCTATTGATGATTTTGGTACAGGGTATTCATCCCTTAGCAGGCTGCAAGAAATGCCGCTTGATAGGCTTAAAATCGACAAGAGTTTTGTTGATGGTATAGAAAAAGATGAGAAAAAAGAAGGAGTCATAAGGCTCATTATCGAATATGCCAAGCTGCTAAAGCTATATGCGATAGCAGAGGGTGTAGAGGAAAAATATCAGGTGGATTACTTAGATAAAATAGGTTGTGATGAAATTCAGGGTTACTTTTATGCCAAGCCTATGGGTATGGAGGATTTTGAACGTTTTATTAGGGAAAAGAACAAGTAAAATGATGTCTCAAACTCCAGCAGCTTCCTTGGCTAAGGAGTCTGCTAGGTCGTTGTATTTGTCTCCTGAGTGAGCCTTTACTTTTACAAATTTAAGTGAATATGTTTCTAGAAATTTTTGGGTACGAGCCTTATACAGTCTCGTGCCCTCTTTATTTGCCTTCCACCTATCGAGCCCCCACATCTCTATCCCTGTATAATCATAGTGTATGCTTAGGGAGTAGCCCTCGTCACTAGGTATATTTGCTTCGAACCAGTCCATGGCTCTAGTAGCTCCGATGATTTCTCCAGCTACATTTCGCATAGATGCCATTTCTTCATCTGAGCCACTTTCCTTAATTTCTATTATTTCATCTCCGTATAATATAACTATGCCAGAGCCGTATTCTAGGGTGATAGGGTTGAAACTTCCGTCTACATAGGCTTTGATTTCTTTGTCATCTTTTTCTTTTTTTATTTCCATGCCTAAAAATTCTAGGGCTTCATCCTTGGTGGAGAAGCTCTTGTATATGGCTCCACTATATTTCTCTACTTGAGCCTTACATTCATCCCAAGTCTCAAATATTCCTGTTTTTCTTCCGTTTTTTACTGCGTAATATTTCGTTTTCATAATGAATATATTTTACCATGATTAAGTGGATTTTTACAATGTAAAAATCTATGTTATATGGAATTTTTTAGATAAAAGACAATTAATAATAGTAAAAATAATATTAATATAAATAGCTTGATTACTAATATAAATATAAGTAGAAATTATATTGTTATAAATAATTATTATAATAGTAATATAAAAAGGGTTAATATAATATAAAATAAATAAAATATTAATAGTAAATATATATCTATTTTAAATACTATAAAAAATAATAAAAAAAATTTAAAAAATAATTGCATTTTTAAGTCTACTATGGTATCATATTTTTATTGATAAAATAATATCTTTTTAGGTATTTACTGTTTTGCTTTAGATATTGGAGTGCTTATGCTTAAGTTTAAAAATATGAGGGATAGGGTAGATTATGCTTACTATAATTTAAATGTGGACATCTTTTATGAGGGTGACTACCTTTACACTATTAAGGATTACAATGAAGATGCGCTCTATGAGATGCTTACTGAGAATGAGATGGATAGGACTTTGAATTTGATATGGAACAAAATCAAAGCGTCCAAGAGATTTTGTTAGGAGTTAAGTATGGGTAATTTTAAGATGATTCGTACCGATACTCTCATTAATAGTGAAGATTTGCGTAGGCGTTTTAAAGATGTCAAAAATCTAGTTCATGAGTACGGTAATTGTGCTGTTTTAGTAAACAATAGGGTGGATATGGTTTTGATGGACGTGGAAGTGTATAATGAGCTAGTAAAAAGGAGTGAAGGTTAGGAGCATGAGTGATAATAAATTAGTTTTCTTTGATATTGATGGGACCTTGATTCATCATAGAAAAGATAAAAGCTATATACCAGATTCTGCAGTAGAGGCGGTAAAGAAGCTAAAGGAAAACGGACATACTGTTGCCATTGCTAGTGGTAGGGGCTTTTTCCAGATGATGGATTTGATGGAGTACCTAGATGTTGACAAGGCTGTGTCTTTTAATGGACATGAACTAGTGGATGGTGATAAGATACTTTTTAGACAGCCACTCCATAAGGAAGATGTGAAAAAACTTATAGATAGATTGCTTGTTAAGCGTAGACCTTTTATATTCTGGACTGAGGATGGGATGTATCTAAAGGACTTTTTTGGTTTTGTCAGGATGAGACATTATATGGAAGCTAAGCCGATAGCCAATATTTCAAGTGAGTTCGCATATGTACCTGAGCTTAAGAAGTTTGATTATGAGAGGGATATAGAGAAAGATATCTATAGCTTTATGGTTATAAGTCCTCTTTTTAAAGAGTTCGCAGAGTATGAAAATATTTTATTTAAAGCTTGGGGTTCAAAGGGTTTTGAAGTCACAAACAAGGATATGAGCAAGCTTTCTGGTGTCAAGGAAATGGCTAAATATCTAGATTTTGACTTGGATGATGTATATGTTTTTGGTGATAGCTACAATGATATAGAGATGATTGGTGGTATCAAAAACTCCATTGCTATGGGCAATGGTGTCGATGAGATTAAAGAGGTAGCTGCCTTTACGACCAAGGATATTGATGAGGATGGTATATACCACGCTTGTGAGTATTTTGGTTTGATTTAAGGAAGTAAGATGAATATAGGGCTGATTTATTTTAGTGGTACAGGAAGTACCTATATAGTGAGTAAGTATCTAAAAACAAATTTAGAAAAGCTTTCAAACACCGTAGAGATGGCAAAGGTCGAGGATATTATAAACGGCAAGAAAAACTTGGACTTCAAGCGTTTCGATATGCTTGGCTTTGTCTTGCCTATTTATAACCTAGGTGTGCCAGCCCATGTTTTTGACTTGGTGGACATGCTTCCTAGAAATGAGGAGAGAGTCTTTATAATAAAGACTGGTTCTTCCTATAGCAATTTAAACAAGTCTTCGTCTGAGAAGTTAATCAAGGCCTTGAAAAAGAAGTGGTATACAGTATTTTATGATAGGCTTGTGGTGATGAGTTCAAATTTTCTTTTGGATATAGAAGATGAGCTAACTAAGAAGTTATATGAAGTTACTGTGTATGGCAAAATACCACAGATAGCCAAGGATATAAGTAGGGGGAAGAGGAGACTCTATAAAAGAAATGCTTTTAGAGACTTTTTTACGCATATAGTTTATAGGATGTATGATCCCTTTGGGCGCAGGTTTTATGGGCGGAGCCTATATGCTACATCGGCTTGTATACATTGTAAGAAGTGCGAAAAGAACTGTCCGACGGGTAATATAGACTTTGAAATTGGTAAGTTTCGTTCTAGGGAAAACTGCCTAATGTGTATGAAGTGTGTTTATGACTGTCCAGTAAATGCCATCCATTCTAAGGGTCTAGATTTCGTTGCCTTTAGAAGTGGGTATGATTACTTCTCTATTATTAATAATAGAAATATAGGTTCGAAGAAGTTCAGCGTAAGTAAGAAGATGTGGAAGTACATAGGAAATGATGAAAAATAGGGTATTAACTCTTTGCTAAGGCAGGGAGTTTTTTTTGTTTAAAATTAAAATATATGGATAAATTCTAAACATTGTTAGTATTTTAACCGATATGTCTTTATGGAAGATTATTATTTTGCAATAGGATAATTATTTATAAGAGAAGTTTTTAGCTTGAATATATAAGCACATCAAGTTCTTATATTTAAGTAATAGAGTTGTTTTATGATAAATATGACAATATTTATCGAGTATATAAGGAGGATATAATATGAAAAAAAGCAAGATAGGTATGAGGATATTTCGGGTGAGTATTCTAAATGTTTTGTTTGCAATATTATTTACAGCGCTTGTTGCTGTATTTGCGATGACTCAGCTAGCTAAGTCATCTGGTGATTTGCTGGAGAAACATATAAACAAAGATTACGATAACCTTATAGTATCAGAGGTTAACACGGTAGTGACTATGATAGAGCCTATTGCTAAAAAGGTGGAAAGTGGAGAGCTCTCTGAAGAAGAGGGTAAAAAACTGGCTGCTGATATTATAAGGGAAGCTAGATATGGTAAGTCTGGATACTTTTGGGTAGACCAGTATGATGGTACCAATGTAGTCCTTCTTGGTCTGGATATAGAGGGGAAAAACAGGGCAGGATTTGTAGATTCTAGTGGCTTAAAGGTGTTTGAAGAGATGAAAAAGTTGGCTACTTCAGATGAGAAGTCTGGATTTATTACCTTCTTTTGGCCTAAAAAGGGTGAAACTGAACCATCTGAAAAGAGAGGCTATGTAATGGGGTATGAGCCTTTTGGATGGATAATAGGTACTGGTAATTATATAGATGACCTAGATGCTATAGTAGGAGAGCAAAAGTCTCAGACTGCTTCTGACTTAAACCGTCTATATATTATGCTTGCAGGAGTAGCAGCTATAGCTATAATACTTTGTATTATTATTTCGCTTAGATTCTCCAAGGTTTTACAAAGGGAATTTAATATTATTAGTGATGGAATACATAAGTTATCTGAATATGACCTCGCTTTTGAATTTCCTGTAGATTATTCTAAGAGGGGTGATGAAATCGGTGAGTTTTATCGTGCCAGTGTCAATTTACGAGATAAGTTTAAGAAGATTATTTCTGATATTAAGGAGAATGCAGAAGTTACATCTAGCACAGCTGATGAACTTACAGCTAGTGCGGTAAATACTGTAAATAGGGCCAATGAGGTTAGAGATGCTGTAGATAATATAGCTCAGGGAGCTACAGGACAGGCTCAAGATACTTCGGATGCAGCTCATAATATAGAGGCCAATGCCAATACCTTAAATGAGATGATTACCGAATTAGATGAACTAATTATTGCGGTTCAGGAAATAGATACTAAGAAGGAAGAGGGTAAGGATGCCTTACAAGGACTTACTGATTTAACTGAAAGAAACAAGGGTCAGGCAGGCTTTGTAAATAGTATTATCATGGAAACCAATGATAGTGCGGAGGCTATTTCTAAGGCATCAGAGATGATACAATCCATAGCAGACCAGACCAACCTCTTAGCTTTAAATGCGGCTATTGAGGCGGCTAGAGCTGGTGAAGCAGGTAAGGGATTTGCAGTCGTAGCTGATGAGATTAGAAAGCTGGCTGAAGATTCTACTAAGTTTACCGGTGAGATTAGAGCTATTATAGAAGAACTCAAAGAAAAGTCTCAAAATGCTGTAGATAAGATGGAAGAAGTCGGCCAACTTGTAGGAGAGCAGGATGAGCAGACTAGGCTTACCAGGGAGAAATTCAACGAGATAGAGGCTGCGGTGAATAAGAGTAAGGCTATAGTTAGGAAGGTAAATGATGATTCCCATGATATGGGTGTAAAAAATGAAAACATAATCAGGCTTATAGAGAACTTATCAGCGATAGCACAGGAGAATGCAGCTACGAGTGAAGAAGCGGCAGCTAGTGTGGAAACGCAGACAAATGCCATCAATGAAGTCTCTGTAGCTAGTTCAAAGTTATCAAAAATAGCTAGTACCCTACAAAGTGATGTAGAAGAGTTTAAATTATAAAAGACGAAATAAAGTCTTTGACTTACGTTCAAAGGCTTTATTTTTTGAAAACAAATACCGATAATATTATGGGTGTATCTTAAAGGTTTGGGCGTTTAGTTTAAATGTATACAGAGAAAGGACAGAGATGAATTCAAGTAATAGTGAGGCTATTAAGCCAAATGAAGCGAAAAAACAACTTAAAAATACAAGGCAGAGGAAGGGTGATATTGCTAGAAAACTCAATATAAGGGTAGCTATTTTCCTAGTGATTATCTTTGCTATTAGTACAAGCTACCTAAATATTTCAGAGCTGTTACGTGAAATAGAGAATGCGACTGTTACCATAACGGAGGAAGGTGAGAGTTTTGCAGGATCACTTTCAGGATTTTTTATGGAAGCATATCAGCCTGCAAATACACTTTTTAAGATAGTAGAAAATGAGTTGGAACTTCCGGTTGAAGAACGTAGCAGGGAGGATATTACCAAAACTTTGTTAGCTGCTTATAATACTTGTGACCATATATATGGAATGGGAGTTTACTTTGAACCAGACAAGTTTGACGGAAATGATGCTAGTAATAAGACTAATGGAAGACATTCTACGTCTACAGGTAGATTTGCACCCTATGTTTATAGGGATGGGGATAGTGTAAAAGTAGAGGCAGCTAATGATATAGAGGAGGCGGATGCAAATGGCTATTACCTAGAGGCTATTGCTGTGGATAAAACCACGTTAACAGCTCCGTATTATTCAGAGGTAGGTGATAAGCAGGTTCTTATGGTTTCTTATAATATGCCTATTAAGGATGAAGCGGGAACTGTTATAGGCGCTGTGCAGTGTGATATTGAACTAGCTGAATTGCAGGAGTTTTTGGCTGGGGCGAAGAGTCTGTATAAGAGTGGCTACTATGTAGTAGTTGATGAGGTGGGTACTATTACAGCTCATAGTATAAATGAGAAAAAGATTATGAAAAATGAACTAGACCACCACCCTGCTTTTGCCAAGGAATACGAAAAGAGAAACAGGGGTGAATTGGCTAATATTAGAGAGGTTTCTTCTTCTACAGGTAAGGAAACTTTGTATACTTTTTCTAATATAGCTATACCTGGAACTGAGCAAAACTGGATGGTCGAAGCGTCTGCTCTTATGTCAGATATTAAAGCGGTTCCTAGACAGAATATAGTTAAGAATATAATTATTTATACCTTGATTACTATTTTGTTGCTTATAATCATAACTAGACTCTTAAATAAATGGGTTAGTAAGCCGCTAAGCTACATCACTTCTGCCCTTACAAAGATAGCTAATTATGACTTAGATACTTCTGCTGAGAGAGAAGGTTTAAGTCGTTATATAGAGAATAAAGACGAGATGGGTGAGATGACTAGGGCTATCAGGATGATGGTTCAAAATCTGACTAATATCGTTCAGAAGATTAGGTTAAATTCTGAAGAAATGTCAAATACGGCTGAGCAACTTACAGCTAATGCCCATAGTACAAATGATTCTGCTTTGGAGGTTTCAAGTGCTGTAGGTAACATAGCGGAAGGTGCTACTTCTCAAGCCCATGATACCCAGACTGCGGTTAATAATATGGAAGACAGCAGCAGGGCTCTAAATGAGATGGTAGATGTTCTTACAGAACTCAATAAGGCTGTTGAAGATATTGAAGCTAAAAAAAATGAGGGTAAACAAGCCCTAGAAGGACTTAGCAAACTTACTGATGCTAGTAAGAATGAAGCTGGTTTTGTGAACAATATAATATTGAAAACGAATGAGAGTGCAGAGAGTATTTCTAAGGCTTCCGAGATGATACAGTCTATAGCAGATCAAACCAACCTGCTAGCTCTTAATGCTGCTATAGAGGCTGCTAGGGCTGGAGAGGCTGGAAAAGGTTTCGCAGTTGTTGCTGATGAAATCAGGAAGTTGGCAGAGGACTCTACTAGGTTTACTGATGAGATTAGAGCTATTATAGAAGACTTAAAGGCGAAGTCCCAAAGTGCAGTAGATAGGATGGTTGAAGTCGGTAAGATAGTACAAGAACAAGATAATCAGACTGGTATTACCAAGGAGAAGTTTGACCAGATAGAGTCTGCTGTAGATAGGAGTAAGCAGATAGTTGATAACGTAAATGAAAACTCTAGGGATATTGAGGCCAAGAACCAAAATATTATGGAGATTATTGAAAACCTTTCTGCAATTGCGCAGGAGAATGCTGCTACTACAGAGGAGGCAGCTGCAAGTGTGGATACTCAGACAGCATCTATAAATGATATTTCTAGGTCTAGTAATATTCTTTCTACTATGGCTATGGAGCTTCAGGAGGAAGTTGCACAGTTCAAACTCATAGAGGATAAAAAAGAGGCAGACGAATCTTAATTTATAATCTTTAATGCTATGGACGCTATAGACTTGACTATGGCGTCCTTTTTGATACCTGCTTATTTAGCAAAAACTTGATATAATATGATATATATCTTATAATAGGCAATTATAATACAAGCTTAGGAGGTAGTATGGATAAGAAAATCATTGAAACTACTTTAAAACACTTAGAAATAGATGGTCAAACTTACGAATATTTCGATATAAACGAACTTGAAAAATCGGGATATGAGGTGGCTCGCTTGCCACTTTCTATTAAGGTGCTCTTAGAAAATGCCCTTAGAAATTTCGATAATAAGAAAGTGGGGCTAAAGCATGTGGAAAATATTCTAAACTGGGCTGGAGGTAGTGCTTCTGATGAGATAGCCTTTGTGCCAGCTAGGATACTTTTGCAAGATTTTACTGGCGTGCCAGCTGTAGTAGACTTGGCTGCAATGCGTGAGTCCGTTCATAAGGCTGGGCTAGACGCTTCTTTAATCAACCCTATTTCCAAGGTGGATTTGGTTATAGACCACTCTTTGATTATTGATTATTTTGGTGATGCGGATGCCATAAATAAAAATATAGATAAGGAGTATGAGAGGAATTTAGAGAGATATAAGTTTTTGAAGTGGGCGAAAAATAGCTTTGATAATTTCAATGTATATGAGCCTGGTTCTGGTATTATACATCAGATAAATCTCGAGAAGATTGCTACTTGTGTGATGGAAAAGAATGCTAGGCTATATCCTGATACCTTGGTGGGCACTGATTCTCATACTACCATGATAAATGGACTGGGAGTCTTTGGTTTTGGAGTCGGTGGAATAGAGGCTGAGTCTGCGATGCTTGCCCAGCCGGTTTATATGACAAGGCCAGAGGTAATAGGCGTTAGAATTACTGGTAAGACCAAAGAGGGGGTAGTTGCGACTGATGTGGTTCTAACTGTGGTAGAGATGCTCAGAAGGGAAAACGTAGTCGGTAAGATAGTCGAATACTTCGGTGCTGGAGTGGCTGAGATGTCCATACCTGATAGGGCTACCCTGGCAAATATGGCACCTGAATACGGTGCAACTGCAGGATTTTTTCCTGTAGACAAAAAGACTATAGACTATCTTCGACTTACTGGTAGGGTATATGAGGCTGAAATGACGCAGGCTTACTATGAGAGGCAGGATATGTTTGGCAGTGATAGGGAGTATGCATATACCAAGGTCTTGGAGCTTGACCTATCCACTGTTGAGACCTCCATGGCTGGACATAAGCGTCCACAGGATAAGATAGTCTTATCGGAGGTGAAGCACGCCTTTAGAAATTCGGTTTTAAATGATACTAGAAATGGTGGACTAGGCTTAAGTGAAGAAGATTTGACTAGGTCTGTTTCCTATGAAATGAATGGAAAAAGCTATGACTTAAAGGCTGGAGATGTGGTAATGGCTTCTATTACCAGCTGTACCAATACCTCCAATCCACAGGTTCTTATAGGTGCAGGGCTCATAGCTAAAAAGGCGGTAGAGCTAGGTTTAAAAGTGCCGAATTATGTAAAGACCTCCCTTGCTCCTGGTTCTAGGGCTGTGACTAATTATTTGGATAAGGCAGGACTTTTAACTTACTTAGAGAACTTGGGATTCAATGTCGTAGGTTATGGCTGTGCGACTTGCATAGGTAATGGGGGTCTCCTCGTTAAAGAGGTGGAAGAGGCGCTGGCAAAGGATGAAATAGTAGTAGCTTCTGTAGTAAGTGGCAACAGAAACTTCGAGGGCAGGATACATCAGAGGATAAAGACGAATTACCTAGCTTCACCTATGCTTGTTTTAATCTATGCTCTCAAGGGTAAGCTAAATGTCGATATAGCAGCTGAGCCTATAGGCGTATCAAAGGATGGAAGAGAAGTCTATTTAAAAGACCTTTGGCCTAAGAATGAGGAGATAGAAGCTATAATAAATGATGTAGTTACCAAGGAAGTTTTTGAAGATATAGAAAATACCTTTGCTTCTAAATTCGAGGAGATAAAAGTAGGCGAAAGCGAACTTTATGATTGGGAAGATGAATCCACTTATATCAGGTTGCCGGACTTTTTTGATAGGGTGGCTGAACCAGTACAGCCTTTAGAGGATATTAAAGACTTGAAAGTTTTGGCTGTATTTGGAGATAGTGTAACTACTGACCATATATCGCCAGCAGGAGCTATAGCTAAGAGTGCCCCAGCTGCTAAGTATTTACTAGAGAAGGGTGTGGAGCAAAAGGACTTTAATTCATATGGGTCTAGGCGTGGTAATCACGAGGTCATGATGAGGGGGACCTTTGCCAATATAAGGGTGAGAAACTTGCTTGCTGATGGTAGGGAAGGTGGATATACCAAGGATGACAAGGGCGAAGTAGTCACTATCTATGATAGGGCTATGGAACTCAAAGATAAAGGTTTAGGTGCTATAGTAATAGCAGGAAAAGAATATGGTACAGGTAGTTCTCGTGACTGGGCTGCTAAGGGGCCTTCCTTGCTAGGTGTGAAGGTTGTCATAGCTCGTAGCTTCGAAAGGATACACAGGTCCAACCTCATAGGTATGGGTGTGCTTCCTTTGGAATTTTTAAAAGACCAAGATTATGATAGTTTGGAATTGAAAAATTACGATAATTATTCTATAATAGGGCTTGGAGATACGACTAGGGCTGGGGATTTGCTTGAAGTCGTAGCTGAAAATAGAGATGGAGATAAGAAGAGATTTCAAGTTAAGCTCAGGATAGATAGTGAAGTCGAAAAGGACTACTATAGAAATGGTGGTATACTTCACACGCTTATAAAAGAAATGATAAACTAATGGAGGTTTTATGAAGACAATAAATGTAGCAGATGGTGTACATGTGCTAACAACAAATGTAGAAGGCATTTTATTCGAAGAAATGTGGGAGATGCCAAAGGGAGTAACTTTGAACTCCTATGTAGTAAAGGGTGAAAAAGCGGCGATTATAGATGGTTTTTGTGCTTGGGATGGAGTACCAGAAACGCTTTATAAGCTTTTGGAAGAAACAGGTGTTAAGCCAGAGGATATAGACTATGCTATTATCAATCACATGGAACCTGACCACAGTGGTTGGATAGAAGATTTTAAGAAGTTAAATGACCATTTTAAAATTTACACAAATAAGAAGGCTGCTGATATTCTAAATATATTCTATGGATATGTAGATAATGTGGTAGTGATAAAAGATGGTGACACTTTGGACCTAGGTGGAGGAAAAGAACTTCTATTTAAAACTACTCCAAATGTGCACTGGCCAGATACCATGGTGACTTTAGAGCAGTCAACAGGCACACTTTTTACCTGTGATATGTATGGTACCTTTGGTAAGATGGAAAGTTCTATTTTCGCAGATGAGATTCCAGCGGATGAGAAAGAAGAACTTTTAGATGAAGAGATTAGATATTACTCTAATGTTCTAGCTACCTTCAATAAGCCTGCTCAAAAGGCTATAGCTAAGGCTAGAGAACTAGAGCCTAAAATTATAGCGCCTGGTCATGGGCCTATCTATAGAAAGAATCCAGAAGAAGTCTTAGATAGATATGAAAAAATTACTAAGTTTTCAGATGGAGAGGCCTTGGAAGAAGTGGCTATAATCTGGGGTTCCATGTATGGTATGACTGAAAAGGCTGTAGAAAATGTTAAGGAACAATTGGACGAAAAAGGTGTGAAGTATAATGACCTACACCTTCCACACGTCAGTGATGGAGAGGTGCTTTCTAAGGCTATTAGAAGCAAGTATTGGATAATAGCGGCTCCTACTTATGAGATGAGCTTACTTCCTTCTATGGCACATACCTTGGATGAGCTTGCTAGGAAGAAGATAGATAATAAGAAGTGCATCTACTTTGGTTCATTTGGATGGGGTAGTAAGGTTAGCAAGGAACTTCCAAAATTTGTAGAAGAGAGTAAGATGAAGTGGGAAATCCTAGATATGCTGCAGTTTAAAGGAGCTCTTGATAAGGAGGCTGAAGAGAGGATTAAAGACGCTGTAAATATGCTACTAAATGCATAAATATATAATTACTGTGTTATTGTATACAATTTGACTTAAAAAATTGAAATTAGAGGCTGGTGTACGAAATGTACATCAGCTTTTGTTTTGGGACTAAGGCCTGTAAAAACCTACGTAATTACTAGATTTTTAAGCTTAAAATTCTAGGAGAGTGATTATTTTTTCACAAGTAAAATCCTTGTTGATTTTTGCTATATTACGTAGGAAAGACATTTGTTTTTTGTCTATTATGTAAATTTTATGCAAATAGCTTTATTTTTAAATAGAAAGATGTTATAATGTGAGAGTATTGTATAATGAAAAAACAGGAGGTAATTATATGAAAAAGATTCTATCAATGATGTTAGTTCTTTCACTAGTTGTAGCGATGACAGCTTGTGGAGGTACTGAAGAAAAGAAAACAGAAGAGCAGACTACAAAGGCTGTTGAAGAGAGCAAGGCTGAAGATACTACAGCTGCTCCAGAAGAGATGGCTGATGACAGCGATGCAAGTCTTATGGAGGGTGCAGGTTTCGTATTTAACTTAGGTTCAGACCCTAAGACACTTGACCCAAGTTTAAATAGTGCTAGTGATGGTGGAGATGTCATCAATAACACTTTTGAAGGTCTTGTAGTAGATACAGCTGATGCTGGCCTACAGCTTGCAGGTGCAGAGTCTATTGAGAAATCAGAAGATGGCAAGCACTATACTATCAAACTTAAAAAAGACGTTAAATGGTCAGATGGTAAGCCTGTAACAGCTAAAGATTACGAGTATGCATGGCTTAGAGTTATGAGTCCAGAGGCAGCTAGTGAGTATTCATTTATCATGGCTCCACATATCGTAAATGGTGAAGCTTACCTTAAAGGTGAAGTAGAAGCTGCTGAAGTAGGAGTAAAAGCTACTGACGATTATACATTAGACGTAGACCTTAACTACCCACTTCCATACTTTAAAGCATTACTTTCTTTCTATACTTATATGCCAGTTAGAAAAGACGTAGTAGAAGCTAACCCAGATACATGGTTTAGAGATCCAGCTACAGTAGTATGTAACGGACCTTTCAAACTAGCTTCTTACAAAACAGGCGATAGCTTAGTTTTAGTTAAAAACGAAGAGTA
>PDWI01003209.1_pt1 | contig 23302 bp, 17 predicted proteins | sample 1430891 | NCBI WGS metagenome assembly PDWI01 (sample SAMN01162508, study PRJNA174530) | Oral metagenome, whole genome shotgun sequencing project. | biome: Marine environment; feature: Marine mammal; material: Swab sample of the gingival sulcus; isolation source: swab sample of gingival sulcus... | reverse complement strand
ACAGATAACTATTTGATTTTATTACATATTCTGAATTTCGCCATTTTTCAATTTTCCTAATAAAATCAGTTAGTTATGATTTAAAGTGACAAAGCAGTACTAATCAAAACGGGTCAAAACGGGGTCGTCATGCAGGCCCCCCCTGTGGCTGCCCCCATTGGATATGGCTGCCCCTCTGATTTGAGATTTTTTTATTTTGGGTGAGAAGGAGCGGCGGAAGGGAAAAACGTGGAAAGATGGGAAAAAGCGGAACGTCCGGCATAAGAAAACTTGCGGCATGGCGGAAAAAGCGGTACCGATATGGGATTATCGCCATCACGCCCATTCATCGGAAAGGAAAACTGTCATGTCACGGACAGAATCTCTTGTATTGTATGAAAAAAGCGATCATATCGCCGTCATTACCCTGAACCGCCCGGCGGCCCTGAATACGGTGAACCCGGAGCTGACCGCAGCCCTGCGGGAGGCCATGGACCGGTTTGAGCAGGAGGACGACGCGTGGGTGGCCATACTGACTGGCGCGGGTGACCGGGCTTTTTGCGCCGGCATGGACCTCAAATCATTCGCCGCTGGCCACGGGCCGGAAATTATCAGCGGCCGGGGCGGATTCGCCGGATTCATTTCCTATCCACGCACCAAACCGGTTATCGCGGCGATCAACGGTCTGGCCCTGGGCGGCGGCGGCGAGATCGCCCTGGCCTGCGATATGGTCATCCTGTCGGAAACCGCGAAACTGGGCCAGCCGGAAGTCAAACGCGGCATCTTTGCCTGTGCCGGCGCGGCCTTTCGCCTGCCCCGCCGTATCCCCGTGAACAAGGCCATGGAACTCCTGCTCACCGGTGATTTCATCGACGCCAGAACCGCCCTGGATCTGGGGCTGGCCAATCAGGTGGTTCCCCCCGGACAATTGATGGACGCCGCACGGGATCTGGCGTCCCGCATTTGCGCCAATGCTCCTTTGGCCGTGCGCGAAACCCTGGCCCTGGTAAAGGCGTCTCCGGATATGTCCGAAGCGGAATTATGGGAAATCAATGATGCGGCCTGGGATCGGACCCTGGCCACGGAAGACGCGGCCGAGGGGCCGCGGGCCTTTACCGAGAAGCGGGAGCCGGTGTGGCAGGGGAAATGATCCGTCAGTGACGCAGAATCCCCTATCCTTCCTCATACCCGAAAAATTTCAGGCTGGAGGCCAGATCCTCCACCAGATCGGGATCGGCAGCGGGCATCCGGCCGCGCAGATCTTCCATATGGACGGCGCCGGTTTCGGCGGCGGAGATCATTTTCATCAACCGCATGGAATCGGGCATGGGTCGTTCCAGAAAGGACAGGATGTCCCGGAGCAGTTCCATGGGCTCGGAAAGAAGGCGTTCCTCGCGAACGGGAAGAATGCCGGCTACGGATTTTTTCAGGGGAAAAAGGCGCACAGCCGCACGCTTCCAGGCGTCCGCGCCGCCTTCTGGAGGCTTCCACAGGGGATTTCTGGTGGTGAAGATAAATTTTGCCTCCGGAAATACGCGGGCATAAAGTCCGGCGCGGGCCGCGATATCCGGATCATGCACGGCAAAGACCGCGTTTTCTCTTGCCGCGTCTTTTCCGACGGCCAGTTTCAGGGCCAGCTCCCGAAACAGGCTCCATGCATCGGCGTTTCCAAGGCGCGTCTGGGACAGTTCATTCCGGATGCTGCTTTTCCGCTTCTCCAGGCGCTGGTTATACTGGTTGAGCAGCCCGCCGAGTTCGGACGACAGAAAACCGAACTGCCCATCCGGACGCACGATGACGTCCGGATACCGGTTCAAGGCCGTCAGAAGACCCGGGTTGACGTCGCCGTACAGGGAGCTGATAAAAAACAGGCGGCCGGCCGTCATTTCCGCGCCGGATTTTCCCGAACCGGAGGGAGAAGGAGAATCGCTGGATATTGATGAGGATGCGGTCATGTCAGTTTCCTTTTAAAACAGATCAAATCGTAATTTCCTGATTATTTTCCGGATAGACGAAAAGCCTTTGAAATCATTGATGAATGAAATCGGGACAATTCTTTGGCCGCGCGCTCCAGCACCGGCGCCCACCGCCCATCGGCTCCCTGGCGGAAAAGACGCATTTCCGGGTACCAGGGTGCGTCCTCTTTTTCCAGCCCCCAGCGCCAGTCCGGGATAAAGGGCAGCAGGGTCCAGGCCGGGCACCCCGTGCCGCCGGCCAGGTGGGCCATGGCCGTGTCCACGGTAAGGAGCAGATCTGCGGCCGCGAGGGCCGCAGCGGATTCGGCAAAATCCGTCAGGTCATCGCCGATATGACGGATATCGGGCATTGCGGGCAAAGAGGCGGCCAGCTCATCCAGCGCGGTCCGGTGACGGGCTTCTTTCTGGAATATGAGCCATGTGATGCCGGGAACCTCCAGCAAGGTGCGCAAGGCGGATACCGGGATTGATCTCTGGCGGTCCCTTGCATGTTTGGGATTGCCGGCCCAGCAGAGCCCTGCAAGTATCGGCGGCGGGCCGGAATGGTCCGCGTCCGGGGCGCTGTCTCCGCCGGATGGCCTGAGGCGGTCCCGCCATCTTTTCAGCGGATCCGCCGGAATTTTGTACCGGAACAGGCGAACGGATTCCGGTGGATCCGCCGGCGAGATCCCCATGCGAAATACCAGGCTCATAAGAGGAATCCGCTGATCCGCAGGCGGAGGCGGGGCGTTCCGGTCCACCACCCGGTCCACGCCGGGGATGGATTCCAGCAGGGGAAAAAGGGGCGGATCGCAGCTCAGGATGATCCGTCCGGCCCCGCGCGTCCTGAGTTCCGGCAGGAGGCGGGCGAATTGCAGGGTGTCTCCCAGCCCCTGTTCCGCATGGACCAGCAGGGAACAGCCATTCAATGGACCGCCATCCCATACGGGAGAAGAAAACCGGGCCGCTTCCCGGCGCATTGACGGCGTTTTCCATCGCCATTCGTATTTTTCGGCGCCTTCTTCAAAGCGGCCTTCCAGAAAATCCAGAAGGCCCAGGAAAAGATGGGCCCGGGCGTAATCGGGCCAGTGGTAAATCACGGCCTCGTATTCCCGGCGGGCCGCCGTGAAATCCGCCATCCGCTTCTGCGTATTGCCGATGGAAAGCCGGATTTCCGGGTCGGCCGGGGCGTGAACCAGGGCCGTTTCGTACACGCGCACGGCCTCTTCCAGACGTCCATCGTCGGCATGACAGAGGGCCAGGCCCTTCAGGGCTTCCACATGATCCACCTTCAGGGACAGGGCCGCTTCATAGGCCGCCCGGGCCTCGTCATTCCGGTTCAGTTCCCTGAGGGCATTGCCCATGCCGATGCGGATTTCCGGATTTCCCGGATCCCGCCCGGCCCCCGCCGCAAACGCGGACAGGGCCGCCGCCGCATCGTTCCGGTTCCAGTGAGCCATCCCCAGGGCCATGCGCAGATCGCCCCGGCCGGGCAGCGCGGCGGTCAGTTTTTCCAGCGCGGGAACGGCTTTGGGGTCTCTGCGGGAAAGCAGGTGCAGGGCTTCCTGAATTCTGGCGGAAATTCCGGTTCCGGCGGCGGACGGTCCCTGTTCCGGCAGCGGTGCGTCCGGCATGGTCAGGGGCGGATGGTTCCTCTGCGGCACCGGCGGTGCAGCGGTGCGAACCGGCGCGGACCGCGTCCGATCCGCCAGATTCTCCATCAGATCCGCTGCCAGTTTCCGGAAAACGGCGTCCCAGCCGCCGGGGCGTTTCTGGCGGTACAGGCGCATTTGGGGATACCAGCCGGTCTTTTCTCCTTCCAGGCCCCAGCGCCAGTCCGGGATATAGGGCAGCAGGGTCCAGGTTTCCTTTCCCATGGCCCCGGCCAGGTGGGCCACGGAGGTATCCACGCAGATGACAAGGTCCAGGTGATGGACCAGGGCCGCCGTATCCCTGAAATCCGAAAACCGGTCCGCGTCGGGACGGATGTCCATGCCCGGCGGCGGGGAATGGACCTCCCCGGCCCGCTGTCCCTTTTGCAGGCCGTGGAAGATCACGCCGGGGATATCCGCCAGGGCCGCGAAATCCGTTAGGTGAAGGCTGCGGGCCCAGTCCGTCTGGTGGGCGGGGTTGCCGGCCCAGACAAGCCCCACATGAAAACCCGGGGCTGCCACGGCTTTCTCCCACCGGGAAAGGCGGTCCACGGGCGCGGTCAGATATGGTGGCGGCATGATTTGGGCGTCGGGATCATCATCCAGAAGGCGGGGCAGGCTGAGCAGGGCCAGGCCCGCATCAAAAGGCATATCGGTGATGCGGTCCACCTGCTGGTCCACGCCGGGAAAATCCGCCAGCAGATCCTTGAGCAGGGGAGGGCATTGAAACAGGATACGGCCGCACCGGCGGCGGGCCAGGGGCACGTAGCGGATGAACTGGAGGGTATCGCCCAGTCCCTGTTCCGCCATGAGATACAGGGTCTTTCCGGGCAGGGGACGGCCGTCCCACAAAGGGCGCAACGCATCCGGGAAGCCGTTCAGCCGGTAGCGGTATTCGTATTCGTCCCGGCCCTGTTTCCGGTCTCCGGTGAGCAGGTACATGAGGGCCCGGTCCACCCGGACTTTATGGTAATCAGGACGCAGGCGCAGGGCCTGCCGGAATTCTGTTTCCGCCGCCTTGAACCGCCCCTGCTTCATGAAAATCGCACCCAGATTGTGAAATGCCCCGGCATAATCCGGCTTGATCTCCAGGACGGTCCGGAACAGGCGGACGGCGTCGGCAAGCCGGCCCTCCTTCTGGTTGACCAGGCCCAGATTATAGAGGACATCCCCGGCGTCTGGATGGCGGGCCAGGGTGGATTCCAGGTGGCGGCGGGCCTCGTCCAGGCGTCCGGCTTCGTAAAGCATGGCGCCCAGATTCGCGGAAAAACGCGGATTGTCCGGTTGAAGTTTGCAGGCGGATTCCAGAAAATGCAGGGCTTCGTCCCGTTTCCCCTGGGAGCGGCAGGCAGCTCCGAGACTGGCCATCACCCGGGGGGCTTCCGATGGAGGAATTTCCTTGAGGAGGCGGCGGTATCCGGACTCGGCTTCGGCCCAGCGCCCTGCCCGCATATGGGCATTGGCCTCGCGCAAAAGGCGCGGCGGGCCCTTCTCTGCTGCCCGGGAAGGCGGAAACAGGGAGGATGGCGGCGCGGTCATGGCTGGAACACGGATGCCCGGCGGCCGGAATCTGTTCTTGCCGGACCCGTGGACACGGCGCCGGCGTTGTCTGGGCCGCGCCGGTAACAGCGGGGCGGGCGTCTGGTCAGCGCAGACACGATTTCATAATTAATGGTGCCGATTTTACGGGCCAGTTCATCGGCGGAAATCTCCCGGCCGGATGCGGCGTCCCGGCCAAAGGCTATGACCTCATCGCCTTCGGCGGCATCGGGGATATGGCCCAGATCCAGCATGACCAGGTCCATGCAGACCCGGCCCGCGATGGGTGCGCGGACGCCGCGCACCAGCATTTCTCCCGTATTGGACAGAAGCCGGGGATAGCCGTCCGCATAGCCCAGGGCCGCGACGCCGACAAGGGTATCCTGCGGGGACTTCCAGGTCATGCCGTAGCTCACGCAGGTTCCTGCGGGCGCGGGCAGCACCTTGACCAGCCGGGTTTTCAGGCACATGACCGGTTTTAACGCCACACGGCTCCGGTCCACTTCATCGGACGGGTACAGGCCGTACAGGGAAATTCCGGCCCGGACCATATCGAAATGGGCCTCGGGCAGTTCCATGATCCCGGCGCTGTTGCACATATGACGGATGCCCGGATCAATGCCCGCCGCGTCCAGGGCCGAAAGCAGCTCCCGGAACCGGGAGATCTGCAAATGCGCATGGGTTTTGTCCCGTTCATCGGCGGCGGCAAAATGGCTGTACAGACCCTCCCGCTCCACGCCGGGCAGACGGGAGATGGCGGCAATTTCGGCTGCCGCGCGGGTGAGGGCGCCGGGACTTCCGTGCGCGGGGATTCCCATGCGGCCCATGCCGGTATCCACCTTGACATGAACCCGGAGGGAGAGATCCCTGCCCGCCCTGGCGCGGTCCGCGTCCAGGGCCTCCCGCAATTCCCGCGCTTCGGACAGCCGGGAAACGGTCAGGCGGACGCCCCTGGATGCCAGACCGGCCGCCATATCCGCCGGGCATCGGCCGAATACCAGCAGGGGGATGTCCGGGATGCCGGCCTCCAGCAGATCCCAGGCTTCCTCGGGGCGGGCCACCGCCAGGAAATCGGCCCCGGCCGAGGCTGCGGCCCGCGCCGCCTCGGCTGCGCCGTGGCCGTAGCCGTCCGCCTTGACCACGGCCATAAAGCGGGTCTTTTCCGGTGTCAGGGCCTTCAGACACCGCGCATTCCAGCAAAGGGCGTCCAGGTCGATTTCGGCGAACGCGCCGGAGGAAGCGGATTCCGGGGAAATATGAGGAGACGGGGTCACGGGTATTGCTTTCTTTCAGTGCACACACATTGGATGACGCGGCTTTTTTTATGCCGAACCCGTCCATTGCAATGCATGGGGCCGCTTATCCGCGGACGGCAGAGACAAGGGTATTGATGACGCGGGTGGCGCGTTCCCATACAATATCAAAGGTGGTGGCCGGGATGGCGGTTTTTAGCTGGGATCGGAGAAATCCCAGGCGCTCATCACGTTCATCGGGCGCACGGAAGAAAAAAACCCTGAGATCTCCGGCCCGGGCCATTTTTTTCATCCGTCCCATGAAGGCTTTCTGCTGGTTTTCCTGCCGCTGGTTCAGTTCCCGGTTGTCCGTCAGATGCGGTAATGGATAAAGAAATACGAGCTGGCCTTCTTTTTTTTCACCATAGGCCCGCAGCTCATCATCCGGAAATACGAATTGCCGGGGACAGTCGCTGTCATCGTTCATGAGATCGGAAAAAATAACGATCCGCTCTCCGGTTTTTTCCGGAAGATGAGAACCCAGAAAGTGAAACAGGGGAGTGGTCAGGGGCGTTGCGTCGCGGGGGGCGACCCTGGTGATGGAAATCTTCTGGATGGGGGCGGCCACGGCCTGATCAAACGCGCCCTGATCCATGGGAGAATTCATGGCCAGTATTTTCCGGAAGGACTGGTTCGCGCATCCGGGATTCCCGAAGGTATACACCTCATAATATACCGAAGCATCGCCGATAAACTGCTCCAGGCGTTCGGTAACGGCGGTTTTCAGTTTTTCCAGCAGATCCTTGTTGATGGTGGCGGATACGTCAATGCCGATGAGAAAACGGTTGGGGCGCGGCTGGCGGATCTGCCGCAATTCATTGGCAACCCCTTCATCCGTATGATAGAGCCAGCCCACACCGCCCGCAAGCGCCAGAAGCATCAGACAGGAAAATATCAGGGGACGGGATCTTTTCCGGATCTTTTTTTTTCTTTTTTTTACTGCCATTATATATCCTTTTCTCCCGGCCTGAGGGGGCTGCCGTCCACCCTGTCCGCCGTCAATTTCTTTGGCGGCGGGCGGAATCGGTGGATCTTTGATCCACGGCTGGCTTTTTTCCGCCGCTAAACTACATCCCCAGATAATCCAGCCCGTAGGGCCAGGCCTCATGGCCGCCTTCAATGAACCAGACGCGGTCGTATCCGCCGGCGTTCAGGATGAGCTGGGCTTCATAACCCCTCAGGCTGATTTTGCAGAAGGTCAGGATGTCCTTGTCCCTGGGCAGTTCATCCATGCGGCTCCGCAGCTCGCCAAGGGGAATATGGATGATATCGTCATAGGGCATTTTTACCATTTTATTTTCATCCGGCTCCCGTACATCCAGCAGCACCACGTCCCCGGCATCCATGCGGGCTCTGGCTTCCACCACGGAAATGGACCGGGCGAGGCCCTCCATTTTATTGACCAGGATATGGGCCGCCACGGCAATGGGATCAAGGGGCGGCGCGAACGGCGGGGCATAGGCCAGGTCCAGCTCGGCCAGCTCATCAATGGTGCCGCCGTAATACAGGGTCGCGGCGGCCACGTCCAGGCGCTTGGCGCCCTGGCCGGCACCGGCCACCTGGACGCCCAGAAGCCGGCGGTTCTTTCTGTCGGCCAGGATCTTGATGAGAAAATACCGGGCGTCTTTCATATAATGAGGCATGTCCGGACCGCCCCAGGTGATTGCCTCGTAATCAATGCCCTGCTGCCGGGCCATGGCTTCGGTCATGCCCGTGCGGCCGATGGTGAAGTCAAAGCATTTGACCACTCCGGTGCCGTTAATTCCCCGGAAGGGCGTCGGCCGCCCGGCGATATGATTGGCGATGACCCGGCCGTGTTTATTGGCCGTGGATCCCAGGGGAACGAAGAGCGGATCGGATACCATCCGGCTCACATAATCATTGACCACGCAGTCGCCGCCGGCGTAAATATCGGGATCCGAGGTGCGGCAATTGCTGTTGACGATGATGCCGCCGCGCGGGGTGCAGCTCAGTCCGGCTTCCCGCGCCAGCTTGTCGTTGGGGCGGGTGCCCACGGCCACGATCACGCAGTCGCCTTCCACGGTCCGTTTGTCCGTACTCACGGATACGGCGGCCTCGCCGCTTTCATCCGCGTTGATGCCCACTACCCGTTCGCCCAGAACCAGAGTTACATCGTTATCGTCCATGTGCTGCGCGGCGTAAGCGGCCATGTCTTTGTCCATGACGCCGGGCATGATCTGGTCCGCCATTTCCACCAGGGCCACATCCATATCTTTATAGATCAGCGCCTCGGTCATTTCGACGCCGATGAACCCGGCCCCCACCATGATGGCCTTTTTGTATCCCCTGGAACTGATTTCTTCCACCAGGCTCCGGGCATGTTCCGGATGGGTCATGAACCAGACATTTTTCAGGTCGATGCCTGGCAGGGGCGGACGGAAGGCTGTTCCCCCCGTGGCCAGCACCAGCTTGTCATAGGGCAGGCGCCGCTCTTCTCCGCTTTCCAGGGATCTGATCAGCAGGGTCTTGTCCCCGCGGTCGATGGAAAGAGCCTCGGTCTGGGAGAGAACCGTGAAGCCCTTGGTGTCCCGGAAAAATTCGGAGGTACGGGGCAGGCCCACCTGGGTATGGGTCAGGGCGTGGATATTGGAAAATTCACCGGCCACATAATAGGGCAGTCCGCAGGCCCCGTAGCTGAGCAGGCTGTCTTTTTCCACAACAGTGATGTCCGCGCCGGGCATGAGGCGACGCAGGCGGCTGGCCGTTTTGGGGCCGCAGGCCACGGCGCCGACGATGACGATGCGAAAAGGAGACTCCATCTTTCGCTTTTCCTTTCGGTTGAAGGTGAAAATGGGGCGGTCCGTGGGGGCCGGCCGGAACGTAAGCCAGGAATATATGCAATTTATCTCTAATCTAATAAATATCTCCCGGATATTTGTCAATCCTTTGCCTGCGTCGTTTTTCCCCTGAACTCTGCTTGCAGCAGACGGGCGGTTCAAACTGTTTGACAAGCCGCAGTCCCGGATGTAGGGCTTTCAGAATATTATTTTCAGAATATTATTAAGGTTTCTTTCTTTCGGACCCCGCCCGGTGCTGGGGCGGCGGAATAACAAGGGATGGATCGGTTCATGCGCACATTACGTCGGGAAGATCTGGAAAAGATCCTTGAAGAACACGGCCGGTGGGTCCGAACCAACGGAAAAGAAGGGGCACGGGCGTCTTTTGCCCGCGCCAATCTCACGGGGGTCTCGCTCTCGGAAAAATTATTGAGCATGGCGGATTTCTCCGGGGCCCGGCTCACCGGCGCCAGCCTGGTTCTGGCCGATCTGTCCCAGGCCAATTTTTCGGATGCGGATCTCAGCCGGGCCGATCTTTCGGGGGCCGATATCCTGCTGGTGAATCTTTCGGATGCAAATCTGTCCGAAGCGGATCTGTCGGTCGCCGATCTGACCGGGGCCAATATGGCCGGGGCCAGTCTCTCATCGGCCCTTCTGCCCGAGGCGGACCTTTCCGGGGCCGATCTTTCGGGAGCGGATCTTTCGGGCGCGGATCTCACCGGCGCACATCTTTCTTCCGCCAATCTCAGCCGGGCCCGGCTTCACCAGACCCGGCTCACCGGCGCGGATCTTTCCGGGGCCCGGCTTTCCGGCGCACACCTGGTCATGACATCGCTCCTGAATTCCATCATGGCGGACACGGATTTTTCCGGCGCCTCCCTGGACGTCACCACCTTGTCCCAGATTCCGGCGGAAATCCGGGAATCCGTCAGAAGCCTGATCCGGGAAACCGGGGACGGAGAATCCGGCGTGGAGACCATATTGCGGCCCATGCGGGCGAGTCCGTTTTATTATTCGGCGGCATTGTCCATTATGAGTTATTTCGCCATGATACTCTCGTTCCGCTATTCCTGGGAACAGGTCCGGGTTTCCGTGGAAATGGCGGCCCCCGTTCTTCAGCTCAAGGCCGAGGTTCCGGACACGGACACCCGCCGCCGGGTATCGGAGGTATTACGTGTATACGGGCTTTTTCTGCTGGAGGAACTGGATGTGGCCTCAGTGGCAGGCTCCGCCGCCGAGGCCCGCCGCCTGAAGGCTGTTTTTGCCCATGCCGGGCGCCTGCTGCGGGATGAATACGCCATTGCCGGTCCCGGCGTATCCCTGGAAGCGCGGGGGCCGGAAGCCAATCTGGCCTGGCTGCGCCGGCAGGTGGGCACGGCCCTGGCCCGTCCGGAAGAGGCGCGGGAAGATTCCGGGACCTTTGGGGGCGATCCCCGGTCCCGGGCCTTTCTCTCCGTTCTCAAGGGTCTTATGGAACACCATGACGCCGACCGCCCCGAACTGGCCCTGATGTTCCAGAAAATCGCCATGAAAAAAGCCCCGGACGAGACGGATATCCTGGAAATGGAAAAAACCCTGACCCTGGTCCAGAAAAAATCGCCGGTCCTGTTCCGGGCCATCCTGGACGCCTTTCACCGCACCGGCATGGAGCGCAGTGGCTCGTTCTGGTCTGAGCTGGTGAGTGAAATGCTGGATCATCTGACCTGATCTGTCGGTCTGATGTGGCGGCCGGATCTCATGGCCGATCCCCATGGTCTGATAGTGCCGGAGGTACGGATCGGATGAAAGTCCCTGGCATCCGCTGCCCGTCCAATTGACATCATCCGCTGAATCCGGTAGAAAATACCGGATAATCAATTGTATAACGCCGGTTCACTCATGTGAGGGGAACGCCAGCATGGGAATTTTGAAACGCTATCCCGCCATCGGCATCGGGTTCGTCATTACGGTCCTTTTCGCCGCCCTCTTCCACTTTGGAAACGGATTTCTCGACAGCATCGAATACAAATTCTACGACGCCCGCATGAGCTGCCGGGATTCCCGGGCCAGCGCCGAAGATATTGTCATTATTGATATTGATGACGATTCCATTGACCGGCTGGGGCGATGGCCCTGGCCTCGGGTCCGCATTGCCGAGTGCATCGACCGCATGCGCGAAGCCGGGGCCCGTGTCGTTGGCCTGAATATGATCTTCAGCGAACCCCAGGAGTCCAGCGGCCTGGAAGTCCTGGATTCCCTGATCCGGCTCGCCGAAATACAGGGCGGAAAAGGATCGGACACCCAGATCCTCGACGCCATGAAAGCCCAGCGGAAAGCCCTGGATAACGACGCCAAGCTGGCAGCGGCCATACGGAAATCCGGCAATATATTTCTTCCCTTTTACCTGAAAAACACCATTGCCGGCTCCGTGGGACCGCGCGAGGCGGAAAAGGATCTGAAACCGCTGGCCATCCCGGTATCCGGAGACGTCCGCCTTCCCGCCGGCAATAATATCACCCCGCCCATCGCCGTGTTCGAGGATGCGGCCAGGGGCATGGGCCACGTCAACCTGGCGCCGGACAAAGACGGCATCCTCCGCCGGCATTACCCGGTGTACGGCTACCGGGATATTTTCCTGCCCTCGTTCTCCATGATCCTGGCGGCCCGCTATCTGGATATCGCCCCGGACACCATTCGGCTGGAAGCCGGGAAGGGGCTGCTCATGGGGGAAAATATCCGGATTCCCTTAACCCCCGGCGGCAGCATGCTGGTCTCTTTCCGGCAGTCGGATACGGCTCCGTTCAAGCGTTTTCCCTTTCATGATGTCCTTTCCCGAAAAATTCCGCCGGAAATCTTCAAGGATAAGATCGTGATCATCACCCTGTCGGCCGTGGGAACCGTCAACCCCGTGGCGACCCCGGTGGACAGCCGCATGTCCCTGGGAGAATTCACGGCCAGTATCCTGTGGACCGTTCTCAATCGTCAGTTTCTGGCCTCACCGGATTGGGACCGCATGGCCGGTTATATTATGATCGGCGTGGTTTTTCTGCTGATCGCCCTGGTCTTGCCCCGCCTGCGGGCCTTTCCGGCGGCCCTGTTTTTCCTGGTCGTGGCCGGGGCTCTCGTGGCTTCTTCCTTCTGGCTGTTTACGGAGAAAGGATTATGGGTCCGCGTCACCTATCCCTTTCTCCAGCTGGTCTGCGGCTATATCGGGGCGGCCACCGCCGGATTTTTCATGGCGGAATCGGATAAAGAGCATGTGGAGCGCGGTTCGGCGGAAACCAATCGCCTGCTGGGTCTTTCCTTCCAGAGCCAGGGCATGCTGGATATGGCTTTTGACAAATTCCGCCAGGTGCCCATGGACGATCAGATGAAGGAAGTGCTGTTCAACCTGGCGCTGGATTTCGAGCGCAAGCGCCAATACAATAAAGCCGCCACCGTATATGAATATATTGAGGAATATGATCCGGAATACAAGAATATCGGCGAGCGCAAGAAAAAACTGGTGCAGGCCTCCGAGACCATGGTCTTCGGGGATACCATGCTGGGCGGGGGATCAGGGAGCGATGACCTGCTGAAAACCGTGAGCGGTACCCGCCCCACCCTGGGGCGCTACGAAATCATCAAACCCCTGGGCAAAGGCGCCATGGGCGTGGTGTACATGGGAAAGGATCCCCGGATCAACCGGACCACCGCCATCAAAACCTTTAAATTCGCTCAGGATTTCGAGCCGGACGAAGCCAGGCGGCTCAAGGAAAAATTTTTTCGCGAAGCGGAAAGCGCGGGCAATCTTTCCCATCCCAATATCGTGAACATATATGATGCCGGAGAAGAACAGGATCTGGCCTATATTGCCATGGAATACCTGGACGGCCATGATTTCAGCCGGTACACCAGGAAAAAGAATATGCTTCCCCTGCGCCGGGTTATCGATATCATGGCCGAGCTGGCCGACGCCCTGGACTATGCCCATGAAAAAGGGATTGTTCACCGGGATATCAAACCGGCCAATATCATGCTCCTGGACAGTGGCGTGGTGAAAATAACGGATTTCGGCATCGCCCGGATTGCCGCTTCTTCCCAGACCCAGACCGGCGTGGTTAAGGGAACCCCGCATTATATGTCCCCGGAACAGATCACCGGAAAGAAAGTGGACGGCCGCTCTGACCTGTTTTCCCTCGGCACCATGTGTTTTCAGCTGGTCTCCGGGGAATTGCCCTTCAAGGGTGACAGTCCGGCGGCCCTCATGCACCAGATTCTGAACGTGCGGCATCCGGATCCGCGCACCTATAACAAGGCCGTGCTCAAGCCCCTGGTGGGTATCCTGGACAAGATGCTGGAAAAGGATCTGAAAAAACGGTACCAGCGCGGCAGCCATATCGCCATTCACCTGCGCATGCTCGGAAAGAAAATGGATGAAATCCGTCAGCGCCTGAAACAGAATGCTGGAAAATAGCGGATGCATGTCTGCGGCGGGAAAGGCCTGCGAGGCATGGATGCTGCGGAGGGAAAATGAAGCCGCATCGGCGGATGGAAAGAGACGGTCGGATATGATCATGGCGGAATCGGCGGGCCTGACCGATGTGGGCATGAAGCGCCGGGGAAATGAAGATGCCCTGTTTTTCAGTGATGAACTGGGGCTTTATATGGTGGCCGACGGCATGGGAGGCCACCAGGCCGGGGAAGTGGCCAGCGCAATGGTGGTTGATACGTTTCGCGAATATATGCAGCGATACAAAGATCCCGAGGCGGAAGACGGAAGCCGGAATTCCGGGGACACCCCGGATCTCATTGATCCCGGCGCCGGGGCCGCCGCCAACCGCCTGCTCCGCCTGGTCCGGATGGCCAATCGGGCCGTGTACGAGGCGGCGGTTTCCCGGCCGGAACTCAAGGGGATGGGATCCACCCTGACCACGGTGCTTTTCTCCAATGATACGATCATCGCCCTGAACGTGGGGGACAGCCCCCTCTACCTGATCCGGGCCGGTCAGATTGATATGGTATCCGTGCCCCATACGGTCCTGGCCGAGCAGATGGCCATGGGCCGGAAGGGAAGCGAACGGCTGGCCCGGGAATACGGCCATATGCTCACCCGCGCCATGGGCGTGGAAGCCGAAGTCCGGCCGGATTATTGCGAACTGCCCTGCCTGAAAAATGATATCTATGTATTGGCTTCCGACGGACTCAGCAATAAGGTGGACAGTGAGGAAATCATGGAAATCGCCCTTGCCGAAAAGCCGGAAAAGGCCTGTCGCATGCTGGTGGACATGGCCAACGAACGCGGCGGGGAAGACAATATCACTGTGATCATCGTCCGGGTGCGCCGGGTCCGCAAGGTAAAGAAAAAAAACGGAAACGGATTCTGGCGCAGATTGTTTTTTCGCGGGTAAAGGAGGGATGCCGGCGGACGGGCATGGACGTTCCGGGAACCGCAAAACGCAATATCGTGATGTCATTGCCATGGTGACATCACGATATTTTTTTACTGATTATTTGGCTTCTGGCCCTTTTTTCTTGCCGATATCCTCAAATTCCATCCCAAGATCCATGGCCGCTTTGACGCCCATGAGTTCCAGCAGGGTCATGGCGTTTCCCTTGGGATCGCCGGTTTTGGCCCCGCCGTTTCCCATCTGGACCACGGGAACCAGACGGGCCTGGCTCATGGACCTGTATTTGGTGATTTCCACTTCTTTCCAGGCATTCAGCTTCTGCTGAAAAACCATCTGGGGATCCAGGGCGTTTTCCGCTGCGGCGGCGCGGGCGCTGGCCATTACTTTCAGACCCTCCGCCTCTTTTTTCTGCAATTCCAGGATCTCGGACTGTTTCAGGGTCTCCTGGCGGGCCACCTCCAACTCCCGGCGGGCGTTGATCACGGCCACGGCCTTTTCCTTTTCCGCCTTGATGGTGGCCTGGAGTTTTTCCTTTTCCGCTGTGGCCCGGGCCTCGGCGATTTCCTTTTCTCCCAGAGCCTTGGCGGTCTTGGCTTCCTGCTGGGCCTTTTTCAGGTTCTGCCGGGCCAGGGCCTCGTCCGCCGCCGCCTTTTTCTGGGCCGCGAGACGTTCATCCACGCGGGGCTCATAATCCACTTCCTCAATGGACGCGGAAATCACGCTGATGGCATATTCCGCCAGGCTGTTTTTGGTGCGCACAAAACTGCCGTCGGGATTTTTCTTCTTGACCACCAGCACCCTCTGGCGGCGATCCAGGGTTTCCGGATCAATATCGCCGCTCGCAGGCCTGGACTCCGGCACATATTCGGTCACCTGTTCCACGACGAAAATACCGTTGCGGATCTGGTCGTCAAAATCCAGGGACATCTGGCCGGCTCCGCCGCTGTAATGTTCTTCCACGGACATGGTCCGGGCCGATGCCTTGGCCGATTCGATGACCATCCGGTTGAGCAGATTGGAAATCAGGGATCCCTGGGATCCGAATTCCTGGTGAATGGACGTCAGATCTTTTTCCGAGGCCGGCAGACGGAAGCGGGCCACGCCCTTGGCCTCGCCCATGGAGGTGTCCAGAAACCGGACCCGGATCTTGTCCAGCTTGGAAGATGCGGTCACGCCCCGGTCTCCCGTGAAATTTACGGCAATCACTTTTTTATAGACATGGGGCTTGCCGAAAAACCGCAGGTACGGGCCGGGTTCCGCGATGACGCTCAGATTGCCGGTGATGGACTGCAGCACGATACTGCTGTCTGCGTCATTGGAATCCACCATCTGAAAAAAGAGATAAAAAAGAGCCAGACCGGCTGCGGCGAATAATACGATTTTTTTCATGAAGCCGCCGGTAACTTTGGCAGCCTGCTCAATCACGGGGTTTCGTGCCATGACATCTCCTTATTTATTTTGAAAAAACAGCATTATTCTTTACGGATTTCTTCCAGCTGCCGGTCCACCTCTTCCTTTTGTTCCGGCGGTACTTCAAGGATGGAAATTTCACGGCGGATGATGGCGTCCACCAGGTCATCCGCAGACATATCTTCAATGGCCTTGCGGCGGAACTGGCGGCGGAACTGGACGCCCGCCGCGATGAGGATGGCAAGGGCGGCGACAATCAGGACGAGGCGGAACACGGTTACCGGCCTCCATGCACAGGCGGGAGGACGGCTTTGTCTGGTCCGGAGGTTTCGGGCAGCCCGGTCATCACCCCTTTGACCGGCTGATCGTTACGAAATTCCCCGGTATAGATCCGGCCGTCGGGAAAGATCAGCCGGCCCTTTCCGTATCGTTTTCCCTGGATGAACCCGCCCTCGTACACCGTACCGTCGGCATAAATCAGGCGGCCTTTGCCATGAAAATGATTATCCCGGTATTCGCCGGTATACATGCGGCCGTCGTTCCAGCGGCATTCTCCCCGTCCATTGGGCAGGCCGTTTGCGAACTGCCCGGAATACCGACGGTCGTCGCAGATATAAAGACCGCGGCCGTGAAATTTTCCCGCCAGAAAGTCTCCTTCGTAATGACGGCCGTCGGCAAAATCTATGATGCCCTTTCCTTCATACTGCCCGTTTATAAAATCACCTTCGTATATGGTGCGGTCCGGAAAGATGATTTTGCCCTTGCCGTGAAAGCGGCTGTCCTGGAAATTACCTTCATACCGGCGGCCGTCCGGAAACCGGTAGACCGCCTTGCCGTAAAAATGGCGGTCCGCCGGGGCCGGAATCCGTTCCGCACCGCCCGGCCAGATGAACATGCCGCTTCCCGTGCGCACGGAAACCGCTTCGTCCGCCCGGGCGGGGGAAGATGGGACCGGGAATGATGAAACGGCCAGACACGGGAATGCGAACAGCAGAAACAGCAGGACCGGCCCGGGTGTCGAAGCAAGGACGGGAAATGTATTTTTTTTATTTTGCATCATGGTTTCCCCGTTCATTCTTTTTCAAAGGCTTCCAGTGTGCCGTTGGCGGAGGCCGCCGCCAGGGGAACCGTCCCAGGGTCTGCATCGGCGGCCTCCGGCCGCCGGCTGAAAAGCTTCATGACGGCGGACGCCGCTTTTTTAATGCCCCGCCAGATTTTGGGCAAAAGCCAGGCCAGGAAAAAAAGGAAGAGGGCCAGAAACCCGATAAAAATCATGGGATGCTGCAAGGCGGTCCAGACGCCGGCGATAACGGCTATATCCTCGGTCACCGAGGCTGCCCAGTTGGTGAAGGGCTCGGGCGATGTATTGATCAGGGCCCGGGCACCCGCCTTGGCAGCATGGGTGCCGGCGGACAGGCCGCCGCCCAGGATGCCGGCAGCCATGATCATGGCCGGATTGACCTCTCCGATGGCCCCGGCGGCCAGCATGGCCCCGGCCGGAATACGGATGAAGGTGTGAATGGCGTCCCAGCCCGAATCCACGCCCGGCGTCTTATCGGCGAAAAATTCGGCCACAAACATGAGCCCGGAGGCCCCGATGACCGCCGGATGCATGAGGATATGGAGATTTTCGGGCAAAACGATATTTCCGGTAACGCCCAGAATCCCCAGCATGAGCAGGGTGGCGTACAGATTGATGCCGCTGGCCCAGGCGGCGCCCATGGACATGGAAATGGAATTCACCAGCTGTTCGTATTCACTCATCATATTCTCCTTTGTTTCCAGTTGCGTCCGGGAATCACAGCGGTCCGGGTAAAAAGCGGGATAAAAACCAGCGTAAAGACCAGGGTGAAAGGGGGTCAGGCCAGTAAATTCTGAATTCCGAGGGACAGCGTTTTCAGATCAAAGGGTTTCTGGATGTAATCAACGCCGCCTTCCCGGACAAGATCCCGCCCGGTATCGTCAAGAGTATAGCCCGAGGAAAAAAGGACGCGGATATTCGGGTTCAGGTCACGGATATGGCGGAATAATTCGGGCCCGGCCATTCGGGGCATGGTCATATCCAGGATTGCAAGGCGAAAGCCGTCGGGGGCGGCGGACAGGAGTTCCAGAGCCTCCGGGCCTTCCGAGGCGCAGATCGCCTGGTATCCCAGGATGGACAGAAGCTCGGATCCCACCTCCCGAACAATGGCTTCATCGTCAACCAGCAGAATCATCACTCCTCCTTATGCGCCGGACGGAATATCCTTGCCGGAATCACCCGCTTGTGTTTTCTCCGTATCCAGCGGCGCCGTCGCCAATTCGATCCGCATGGATCATAGCACAGTATGGGGCACAGTATGGGAAAAGCCCCAAACAAGGGGTGGAGATTTTCTCCGGCTGCCGGGCATGATCAGCGGGCGCGATAGAGCCGCAGGCTGTTGCCCACCACCGTCAGACTGCTGAACGACATGGCCAGGGCCGCGAGCATGGGGTGCAGATCCCGGAGCATGGCAGGCGCACCAGGGATCAGCGCCGGAACACCGGCGGCGATGGGAATCAGAATCACGTTATAGGCAAATGCCCAGAACAGATTGGCCCGGATGGTGGCAAGGGTCTTGCGGGCGATTCCCAGCGCATGGACGGCTGCAAGGGGGTTGCGTCCCGGGAGCACCAGGTCCGCCGAGGCGATGGCCACATCCGAACCCGCGCCCATGGCCAGCCCGGCATCCGCCTGCACCAGGGCCGGGGCGTCGTTGACCCCGTCGCCGGCCATGGCCACCCGGTATCCCTTTTCCTGCCACGCCCGGATGGCGAGGGCTTTTTCCTCGGGAAGAAGGCCGCTCTGGAATTCCTCAATGCCCACCAGCCCGGCCAGGGCACGGGCCGTGCGGATATTGTCTCCCGTGAGCAGAAAGGGCGTGATGCCGAGGCGTTTGAGCCGGGCCACGGCCTCGGCCGCATCGGGATGGGGATCGTCTCGCAGTCCGATGAGGCAACGGACCGCGCCGTCAATTGCCAGCACGATAACGGTCTGCCCCTGGGCCTGCATTTCTTCGAGAAGCGATTTTCCGGCGTCCGTTATCCGGCGGGGCGGGCCGGATGCCGGTTCCTGCTCCGGTTCCTGGCCGGATGCCGGTGGCAGCACCCAGTCCGGCTTTCCGATCCGGAGCGAAAGGCCGTCCCGGACACCGTCCACCCCGCATCCGGGCATGGAACGGATTTCCTCCACGGGCGGAAGCGTCAGCCCGCGCGTATCCGCCTCGGCCGCCACGGCTTCGGCCAGGGGATGCGTAATGCCGGCTTCCAGAGCGGCGGCCAGGGCCAGCATCTGGTTTTCCGCCCCGGAAATATCGGTGTCCGGGTCTGGTGTCAGCACACGGATTTCGGAGACCACGGGTTTGCCCGGCGTCAGGGTGCCGGTCTTGTCCAGGGCCACGGCCGTCACCCCGGCCAGACGCTCCAGGGCTTCCGCATGTTTGAACAGAATGCCGCTCAGGGCGGCCCGTCCCGTTCCGGCCATGATGGCCGTGGGGGTGGCCAGTCCCAGGGCGCAGGGGCAGGCAATGACCAGGACGGCGGTCATGCGGATGATGGCGGATTCCACCGAGGCTGCGCCGCTGCCGCCGGCTTGCCACCAGACCAGGAAAGTGATTCCCGCCAGGGCGATGATGGTGGGGACAAAGACCGCCGCCACCCGGTCCGCCAGGGCCTGGACCGGGGCCCGGCTGCCCTGGGCGTCGCGCACGAGCCGGATGATCCGGGCCAGGGCTGTGTCGGATCCGGTTTTTTCCGCGCGCATGACAAGGGGGCCTGTCAGGTTCATGGTGCCGCCTGTTAGCGGATCTCCCGGGGCTTTGTCCACCGGGATGGATTCACCCGTGAGCAGGGATTCGTCCACGGCGGACCGGCCGCTTTCCACGGAGCCGTCCACCGGGACCGCCGTGCCCGCCGGGATCCGCAATTGATCGCCCGGCACGATTCCGGCCACCGGAACGCGGGCTTCCCGGCCGTCGGGTTCCAGGCGCAGGGCTGTTTCCGGCGTGAGGTCCAGCAGGGACCGGATAGCGGCTCCGGTTTTGTATTTGCTGCGGGCCTCCAGCATTTTGCCCACCCGGATCAGGGTGATGATCACGGCTGAAGTCTCAAAATAGACATGGCCCCCGCCCATATCCGGGTTCAGGAGAATGAACAGGGAATAGACATAGGCCGTGGTGGAGCCCATGGCCACCAGGACATCCATATTGGCCGTCCGGTTTTTCAGGCTTTTCCAGCCCGCAGTATAGAATCCGGCGCCCGTATAGAACTGCACCGGGGTGGCCAGGGCCAGAAAGAGCCAGTTCATGACCGGGGCCTGGGCCCAGGCCCCGAACAGGCCCATATCCCGGCCCATGCTCAGCATGAAAAGCGGAAGGGTAAAGACCGCGCCAATGAGAACGGAAAGCCGCTCCCGCCGGGATCGGGCCTTGTCAGCAGCCGCGCCGTCGTCTTCAGCCGAATTGTCCGTCTGAAGGACCGGCGTGAAGCCGATGCCTGTGATTGCCGCGCAGATGGCCTCCGTATCCGTTTCTTCCGGATTGTATCGGACCCGCGCCTCTTCCACGGCAAAATTCACGGATGCGTCGGTGACGCCGGGCGTCCGGCGCATCAGGGTGCGCTGGAGATTGGCTGCGCAATTGGCGCAGGTCATGCCCCGGATGGGAATCCGGATTTCCGTTTCCATCAGCGGTTTCCTCCTCCCAGTAAATGGCGGATGAACGGTTGTTTTCTCGTCCGGTTATGCGTCTCTATGCGGCGGGATAGCCGATTTCCGTGAGAAGGGCCAGAAGGCCGTCTTTGGTGGCCGGGGGCTGGAAGCGCACAGTGACGAATTTTCCCGCGATATCACCCGCCACGGATACCACGCCTTCCATATCGGTCAGCTCACGTTCTATGGCGCCGGTGCAATGGCCGCAGGAGATCCTGGGGATGTCGAACCGGATTTCCGTAATGGTTTCGTTCATGGTCTTTTCCTTCATTTTGTCGAGAGAAAGAGGCATGGACGGGACCGGATGCATGGTGCATCATGGTCATTACCGTCATGGGATCAATGACAATACCATAAAATAAAAAAGAGCAAAAGGAAACAGGCAAGGCGGAAATACCAGCTGTCAGCATCAACCCTCCATGAACAAAAAGACTGCGTGGAATGTCAACCCTGAGTACCGGCTGCGAAACTCCCACCTTGTCAGTAAGCTTCATTCGAAATGAGAGGAGCGCCGCAGTTTTCTGGCCAGGCGAACCTTCCTGAATCGAACGGAAGCGCTGTCCATCGCCTGTTGTGCTGTATTGAACGTCGAGGAAATCCTCTGGAAACCACAAATCAAGGCAATCCATTGCCTCGGGCGGAAATTTTTTAAGAGGGTGTTTGGAAAATACCCTCTATGGAATCTCCTCCTGAACTGTAAAAGTTGTTTCCGATCTTGAAATAATATTGGCATCCATGATATATCCTTTCATTATTAAAGTTGTTTTTTAATTTTAGGCAATATAGCATAAATATCAATAATAAATCTACATAATATTAAGGCCGCAAACGATTGATAAGCCTTATCCACTGCCCGACATAGGTACTCACGTCGGCCTTGCGGAATTCGAAATTTCGCAGAATGGTATATTCTTTCGATTGATTCAAAGGGACGGCAGCGGATTCGAAAAGGACATCGGGACGCCGGATGGAAAAGGTTTGCTATCAAGACTCTATGAAAAGGCTGATAACGGCAGCAAGATCGAAGCGAATCTTTCGGAAATCAAGAATAGAATCAAAAAAATAAGGAAGCAGACCGAAACAACCTTTTTAAAGGATCAGCGATTTGCGGCACATATCAGAGGGTGTTTTGGAAAGTAGATGCGGCATGACCATCAAGAGATGTGGATATGATCTTTGCTGACAAACCCTTTTTATAAAATAGTGCCTGCTTCAAAAACAAATCAGCGGCGCAGTGTTGATCAAGGGAGGAAAAGATTATGAGCCAAATCCATCAGGACAGTATAGCGGATATCGTATTCCAATTGAAATGGCAGAGCCAGGGTGTTGCGCATTCAGAGCTTTACCATGCTTCCGAAGTAAATATCTGGCGTGACTGGCTCCCCAAATCGTTTACGGATGCCTTGTTGGGAAAAAGCACCGGCAGCCAGATTCATTTTTCTTACGGCCCCGGCGAATTGTTGCCAGAGCGGGAACCGAAAAAAGAGTTTCGGATCAAAAACAGGCAATTTGATCATCAGCGATTTTCTGATATTGAGATTCAACCGAGGGAAGGAAGATTTTATCCCAAAGGGCTTCTCAAAGATCTTGCCAATGTATTCCGCGCCAACATTACTCCGTTCCGGTGTGTATCTGTCAAAAACGGCTGCATTGATGTGGATTTTAACCATCCTTTGGCCGGAAAAGAGTTAACGATTTCTGCCACTGTGGGAAATATCGGAGAAAAATTTTCGGAAAGAGGCGGTGCCAGCATGGACTGGTTTTCTGCGCTGACAGAAGGGCCGGGGATGCAGACGCGGTGGAAAAATCAGCCTACAGATTTTTTCTCTGACAACCCCTTTGAGCGGGACGATGAATTTCCAGACCAGATGTTCTATGAAAAGCCGAGATGGGTTCACCATTTAGATGATACGGCCAGGGAAGCCGTTCGCCACATTCACGCCCGTTTTTTGAAAGATGACATGGAAGTGCTGGATCTCATGAGCAGTTGGGTGACTCATCTGCCGGAAAACATTCGCTTGTCCCGCTTATCGGGTTTGGGGATGAACGAAGAGGAACTGAAAAAAAATCCTGCATTGAGTGATTTCAACGTCCATGATCTGAATGAGAATCCGGAAGTTCCTTTTTCTACGGCAAGCTTTGACGGGGTGATCTGCACCGCTTCTGTGGAATATCTAAAACGGCCTTTATATGTGTTTACAGAGGTTGCAAGGGTTCTGAAACCGGGCGGCGTTTTTGTGGTTACGTTTTCAGACCGCTGGTTTCCGCCCAAGGCAATCCGCATCTGGAAAAATCTTCATGAATATGAGCGCGTCGGTTTGGTTCTGGAGTATTTTCACTCTTCCGGTGCATTTGAAGAACTTCAGACCTATTCTGTCAGAGGACTGCCCCGCCCCCGGAATGATAAGTATTTTCCGGAGATGCGCTATTCTGACCCTATACACGGCGTATGGGGACGAAAATCGCTATCCGCATAAACTTTCCCGGATAAAAACAGGCTGCTTTTTGGACTGATAAATATCCTTCATCTGATATCCATCGACAATTTCAGGCGGAAACAATTCTGGAAAAAGCCTGATGCG
>PDWI01003206.1_pt1 | contig 23318 bp, 24 predicted proteins | sample 1430891 | NCBI WGS metagenome assembly PDWI01 (sample SAMN01162508, study PRJNA174530) | Oral metagenome, whole genome shotgun sequencing project. | biome: Marine environment; feature: Marine mammal; material: Swab sample of the gingival sulcus; isolation source: swab sample of gingival sulcus... | reverse complement strand
ACCCTGGTGCAACGGGATATTCGCGATCTGACCCACATCGATCATCCGGATTTAATGGGCAAGTTGCTCAAGCTCACCGCTTTTTATGCCGGTAAACTGATCAACCTCACCGAATTGGGGAGCAAACTGGGGCTGGATCGGTTGACCATCAAAAAATACATGGCTCTGTTGGAGCAATTATTTCTGGTGGAACAATTGCCCGCCTGGCATTCCGATGAATACAAACGGTTGGTGAAGACGCCCAAACTGCATTCCGTCGATACTGGCCTGATGTGCGCCGTGCGCGGCCTCAACCGGGACCGTCTGCTCAAACAACCAGGGGATTTTGGCTTATTGCTGGAATCCTTCGTCTATAACGAATTGCGCAAGCAAGCGGTTTGGGTGGACGAACCACTGAGTTTTTACCACTACCGGGATAAGGACAAAGTGGAGGTTGACGTGATCATCGAGAACGCCATGGGTGACTGCTTCGCCATCGAGGTCAAGGCGGCGGCGACCTTAAGTTCGAAGGATTTTACCGGACTGAAACGGTTTCAATCCGTGGCTGGCGATCGCTTCAAGATCGGCATTCTGCTCTATGACGGCGATCACACGACAGCCTTTGGTGACCACCTTCATGCGGTACCGCTGGGAGCCCTGTGGTCATGACGTCAAAAAGGGGACGGAGGGATTACAAAAAGGGGACGGAGGGATTAAAAAATGATCAATCGGCTGCCGTCAGCCTTCCTCCTTCCGCGAAAAAAAGCGCCCGAAGGGATCAAACCACCGCCGTCGCCTTTAACTTGCCATAAACTGCTGCACCCCTTCAAAAAACATCTGCACAGATAAGATCACCAGAATCATGCCCATCAGCCGCTCCATCGCGGTGAGGCCTCGGTTGCCCAGCAGCTTGAGCAGCAGTGGTGCGCACATCAACACCACGGCGGTGCAGGCCCAGGCGCCGAACAGGGCGAGGCTCCATTTCATCATATGGTCGCTTTCGCCACTGACCATCAGCATGGTTATTGCCAAACTCGATGGGCCCGCCACGGCGGGGATGGCGAGTGGTACGACAAAGGGTTCGCCGTCGGGCAGATCGCCCATCAGGCCGTAAGGCGATGGAAAGATCATGCGCACGGCGATCAAAAACAGGATGATCGCGCCGCCGATACCGATGGCTGCCTGTTTTACGCCGAGGGCGTGAAGCATGGGTTCGCCAAAAAACAGGAAGATAAACAGTGCCACCAGGGCGATAAGCAATTCACGAAAGATCACCCAAAAACGGCGTTTGCCTTTTACATCTTTGAGCACAGCCAGAAACAGCGGCACGTTGCCGAATGGGTCCATCACTAAAAACAGCGTAATAAAGGCTGAAAAAACGTCCATAGCGTCTCACCGGTAAGAATATGTCGAAAAAAAAGAAGGGGTGCGGGTGCTACCCCGAAGGCGCGCGGATTATAGGGCGTTCACCTTGTTTAGGCTAGCCGGCGCAGAGGCATTTTTGGCGTTTTGTTCGGTTTTGTGAGAGTAATCACAAAATCTGGTTTCTTTTTTAGGTGCTAAGCCAGGTTTTAGATAGTAGTAAACGATCACCCGCAAAGACTCTGCCGACAAATTCGGCCTTAGCAGGCACAACGCCCACTCCTGCGGGTGTGCCCGTCATAATGATGTCGCCGTCGCACAGCCGAGTGTAGCGGCTGAGTTCATGCAAGATGGCGTGGGGTTTGTACAGCATCAGCCCTACGCCACCTTGTTGGGTCAGCTTGCCGTCAATATGCAGGCTGAGGCTTAAGCTGTCGACACGTTCGGGCAGGCTCACAAAATCTGAAAACAGCGCCGCGCCGTCAAAGGCCTTGGCGCGCTCCCACGGCAGCCCTTTGGCCTTGAGAGTGGATTGCAGCTCGCGTTTGGTTAAATCGAGCCCAAAGCCCACGCCCGCCAGTGCACCATTGGCTACCACAAAGGCCAGCTCGCCTTCGTAATGCAGTGGTTCGTCCAGTGTCGAGTGCAGGATGTTTGAAATAGCCGAGGGAGGTTTGTTAAATACCACCATATCTTCTGGCATTTCATTTCCCAGCTCCTCGATGTGCGCCACATAATTGCGGCCAATGCAGACAATTTTGCTGGGCGTAAAGGGGGTGTTGTTAAGAGTAAGATGGAGGTCGTCAGTCATGGCGTTGTCATTGCTTAGCGGGCTATTGGCGGCGCGTTTAGCATAACCGTTCTACGGCAGTTTTTCGAGGGCGCCCTCGGAGCGCATTGGCATCGTTTGGATACTATACTGTCCACTGTTGGCCATATAGCCTGCAAATGGGTGTCGCTGTATCTTTTTTGGAGCGAAATATACGACTGACGATACCGAAGTAACAGCCTGATACGACAATTCCTTAACCCGGATGTTTCACCAGTAAATGGAGTTTTCGGGAAAATTTCTTCGGGAAAGTGTTAACGGTAGCCCCGCAGGGGTGAGGCGCATGGACGCGCCGAATAAAAAGGACAAAGAAGGTTGCTCAAACATCGTGAAAACCTTAGCTACCGCTGCGGTTTGAATGATTTTGGGCAAGATTCGAAGTCATTTTTTTTCGAAATAGGCACAGTTTGTACATTGGCTTTGTTGCTATTCATCACATAACTCATTGATATTAAACAAATAATAGTAAATTGGCCGCCGTGCTGGTGAAATATCCGGGTTAGCTCCGCAGAAGCTTGTTACCACCTCGATGGCAAATACTGAGTGAAGTACAAAGGCATTACGATGTTGGTTTGTTCCAGCGTAGAAGAGCCTTGCGTGCCGGTTAACTTGAATGTTTTACGCGGTGCGTACTTGTCGATGTAGGATGCCAGCGATTTGGCTCGTGTGCGTTTGCTGCTTTTTACTTCGACTGGGACAATATCGCCTTCATCCGTTGTAAGGATAAACTCAATTTCAGCTCGGGCGTTATTCCATGAGTAGCTCGGGTCAAGACCGATGGCGCTGAGCTCTTGCTGCACGAAATTTTCGGCAACGTAACCCTTGTATTCGTAATTTTGCTGTTTGATCTCGTTATAGCCAGTGCCCAGCATGTGGTTTAGAAGGCCGACATCAAATAAGAACAGCTTTACCATATTGTCTTTTTTATAAGCGGCTAGAGGGGATTTCGGACGCCCCTCAATGGGATAATTCGCCAAGGCCAGGCGGCAACACTTCAACCAGTGGATAGCGGTTTCAAAATCCCTGTAGCGAGCTTTACGCCCATGTACATTCTTAAACTTAAAGCGCTTAACGGACTCGTCGGTAACGAGCGATAGCTGTGCTGGAATGCTGTTGAATACCGATTCAATCAGCGTTGCATCGACCTTACCTGCGTATTTGCCAAAATCGCGACGATAACCTTCGACCAGATCGGCATGAATTTTAGATACCTTATCAACCCGTTTCAGAATGCTTAAGTCTCTATATTGATGCCAGGCGGCAACCGCTTCGGGCATGCCTCCGGTAAAAAAATAGTCCGTTAGTTTGCCCATTAATTTACTGTGCGCCGCTGCGGAGTTTGCCTGGGTATCAAACGCTTTGATCAGGGTCTGCTCCCCTGAAGCATAAATAAACTCCTGGAAGGTGAATGGGCGCAAGTTGTACTGTTCAACCTTGCCAACAGGGAACGCATTCAATAAACCAATGTTTGAGCCACTGGCCGCGACAAAATATGATGGTGCTTTTTCGGAAAAGTACTTCAGTGAGGTAACGGCGCGTTCGCACTCGCCAATCTCATCCAAGATCAACAGGTCTGTTTCTGGATTGAACACCTGGTTGGTGAGTAGTTCAATGTTCATCAGCAGTTCGTCTGGGGAAAGCGAGCCATCGAATGCTTCTTTGTAAGCAGGATTCTCCAGAAAGTCGATACGAAGGGTGTTGGCGAATGTGCTGCCAAATAATTCTTGCAGCAGGAATGTTTTACCCGTTTGCCTCGCGCCATCGATCAATAAGGGCTTGCGCACGGCTTGGTTTTTCCATGCGACCAATGCGTTGAGTAAAGAGCGCTGCATCGTCTGATCCTGCCCAGCAAGGTAGTTAACTGGCTGACATGATAACCCAGGATACACTTTTATGCGCGTAAAAGTGTTAAAGTTGACACTTTTATGCGCATAAAAGTGCTATCTGTAGCTCCATATATACACTATCAGCCTCGATGGCGCGCTATCCCAGGGCAATTGGGGCGGCATGGTAATCTCCGCATTGAGCCTGCCTGCCAATGGTAGATGCCTTGTGAGGCGAGCCATAACGGTCAGGGCAGGCTTTTCAGCAGGGAATACGGGGCTTTTTAGGCTCTACTGGACGGGTGCAAAGCCTATTCGATGTTTTGCACCTGCTCACGCATTTGCTCGATAAGCACTTTCAGCTCCACCGCACTGTGGGTGACGCTTGATGCGGTGGCCTTGGCGGACAGGGTGTTGGCTTCGCGGTTGAGTTCCTGCATCAGGAAGTCCAGGCGTCTGCCGCAGGGGGTGTTTTGCGACAAGCTTTGTCTGACCTGCGCGATATGGGCATCGAGGCGATCCAGCTCTTCATCCGCATCGGATTTTTGCGCCAGATACAGCAGCTCCTGTTCCAGGCGGTCCTGATTGAGGTCGACGTCAAGTTCCGCCAGTTTGTTTTGCAGGCGCTCACGTTGCAGTTGTTTGAGAGTCGGCAGCGCTTTGCGCACCGCTGTAAGTTCCTGCTCTATCGCACAAAGCCGCTGTTCGATCAGTGCCGCGAGGGTCGCGCCCTCTCGTTCTCGGTTTTCGAGAAAGCTGCTAAGCGCCTCGTTCATCAATTGTGTGGCCTGTTCAATGAGACCGTCTTGTTCGGGGTCTGTGCTGTTGCAAACGCCGGGGAAGGCCAAAATATCCAGGGTCGTGGCCGGGCGCAGGCTGTGGGCGCGGGTGTTGACCAGATCGCACAGTTGCAAGACCTGCGCAAGACGCGACTGATTGAGGCTGAGCTCACCTGCTTCTTCAGCCTGGCCGCGCAGCGTTAAGTTGCAGTCGATCTTACCGCGGCTGATGCGCTGCTTCAGGATTTCACGCAGCACTGGTTCAAGCTGGTTGAGCGTGTTCGGTAGTTTGAACTGGCAGTCGAGATAGCGGTGATTGACCGAGCGCAACTCCAATACCAAAGTGCCGTATTTAGTCAGGCGGGTGGCGCGGGCAAAAGCGGTCATACTGGCGGGCATGGTGAACTCGTATTGTTGTAAATTGTGCCTGCAGTTTAGCAGCTTTGCCTGATAATGGCTTGTGAGCGCGCAGGCATCGAACAATAACTGCTACAATTACGGCCGTTTTGTTTTATAGACCCACAAGCAGAGGTGATTTATGACGCGACCATCGGGACGTGAGCCAAACCAACTGCGCGATATTCGTATTGTGCGCCATTTTACCCGCCATGCCGAAGGTTCGGTATTGGTGAGTTTTGGTGATACACAGGTGATTTGTACGGCCTCGGTGGAGCAGGGTGTGCCGCGTTTTATGCGCGGTGAGGGGCGCGGCTGGATCACTGCCGAATACGGCATGTTGCCGCGCTCAACTGGTACGCGTATGAGCCGTGAAGCAGCGCGCGGTAAGCAGGGCGGACGCACGGTGGAGATTCAGCGCTTGATTGGTCGTTCACTGCGCGCAGCGGTTGATATGCAGCTTCTGGGTGAGAACACGATCACCATCGATTGTGATGTAATTCAGGCTGATGGCGGTACGCGAACAGCCGCCATTACCGGCGCTTGCGTGGCCCTGGTCGATGCACTGAATTACTTGCAGCGCAAAAGCTTATTAAGACAAGACCCGCTAAAGCAGATGATCGCAGCGGTGTCGGTGGGTGTGTACAAGGGCGAGCCGGTTCTGGATTTGGATTACCCTGAGGATTCCGTAGCCGACACCGATATGAACGTGATTATGGGGGAAGAAGGTGGTTTTATTGAGGTGCAGGGCACTGCAGAGGGTGCACCCTTTGCCAGGGAAGAGCTGAACAGCTTACTCGATTTAGCCAGCGATGGTGTCGCCCAGCTAATCGCCGCACAGAAAGCGGCGCTGGCGCAGGGCTAGCCCTATGCACAATCCTTTTCGCTCATAGGAAAAGGATTGGAGCGCAGCTTATACCTCGATGTCGTAATCCATAATTGTCGGGGCGTGGTTGGAGAACACTTTGAGCTTGTAGTTTGCGCCGTAGTCTACGGCGTATTTCAAGCCTTGAGAGACGATCTGGAAATCCGTGCGCCAGCCGTTTGCTTCGCGATTCCCCTCTGGCCACCAGGTGAACTCGTCGTTGTCGGAATTGATTTCGCGGAAGGCATCCACATAGCCAGAGCTGAACAGCTCGTCCATCCACTGACGCTCCTCGGCTAAAAAGCCCGGCGTATTGGAGTTTTTGTCGGTGTCTTGCACATCGTTGGCGGTGTGAGCAATGGACCAGTTACCGCAAATGATAAACTCGCGGCGTTTGTTGCGGATTTTTTGTAAATGCGCACCAAGCAACTGGTAGAAGGCTTGTTTGCGCGCCAATTGCTCTTCGTTGCCGGGTTCCGCGTAGGGGGCCAGCAGGCAGCCCACGCTGAGGTTTTCATAGTCGGCCTGAATGTAGCGGCCTTCCATATCGAACTCGGGAAAGCCAAGACCTGTCATAATGGCCTTGGGTAGTTTTTTGCAGTAAATCGCCACGCCATTGGCCTTGCCTTGCACATCGTCAAAGAAGTAGGCGTTGTAGTCCTTGGGGAAGTAGCTGTCGTCCTGCAGGTCGTACTCCGCGCACTGTAAGTCCTGTATGCAGATAAAATCCGCGTCCTGGCTTTGCAACCATTCATAAAATCCGTTTTTGGCGGCGTTCTGAATGCCGTCTGCGCTGAAACTGATAATTCTCATCGAAAATAGCCCCTTAATTTGAGAGCGTGTATGATGTTCTTTCTGCGGCCTGCACGAGACAAAGGCGGCCGTAATCCGTACGATCATGCCGGCGACAGGCGAAAGCTTGGTGATCGTTTGCTACTTGTTAATCGACGGCAGATTATACTGGAATTTTAACCCCCGTGATGTGAAACCTCCATATTTTAGTGTCTTTTCTCTTATGAATACGAACCAACACCGTTTTATCGATCTTGCCAGGCAGTACGATGTACTGAAATTCGGCGAATTTACCTTGAAATCCGGGCGTATTAGCCCCTATTTCTTTAATGCCGGCGCCTTTGACTCCGGTGCGGCACTGGCCGCGCTCGGGCGCTGTTATGCGCAGGCCATTGTCGATAGTGGTCTGAGTTTTGACGTTTTGCTTGGCCCTGCCTACAAAGGTATTCCACTGGGTGCGGTGACGGCCGCGGCGCTGGCAGATCATCACGGCATTGATGTACCTTTTGCCTATAACCGCAAAGAGGCCAAAACCCACGGCGAAGGTGGCCAGTTGGTGGGCGCGTCGCTGCGCGGAAAAGTGCTGGTCATCGATGATGTGATAACCGCGGGCACGGCTGTGCGCGAAGTGATCACCATGGTAGAAGCCGCTGGCGCACAGTTTGCGGGCGTGGTGATCGGGCTTGATCGTCAGGAACGCGGCAAGGGCGAGCTATCTGCGATTATGGAGCTGGAGCAGGAGTATGGCGTGGGCGTGATCAGCATTGCAACCATGACCCATATCATCGACTACCTCGCCGCAGCTGAGGCGTCAGAGTTCGCGGATACCCTGGCGGCAATGCGCGCCTACCGTGAGCGCTATGGTGTGTTGACACAAACTTTGTAAAAACAATATTACACAATCATGGCTTGTAACAGTGCGCCCCACAATTTATAGTGCGACGATGAAGGGAAAAGCGACTACAGTGTTGTGTGCGTGTCTTGTGGCCGTGATGGCGTCTGAGCCGTCAGTGGCGCGGGAGTTGTATCGTTACGTTAATGAACAGGGCAATACTGTGATTGACTATCAGGTGCCCGCAGAGTTAATTCAAAACGGCTACGAAGTGCTGTCTGAGGGCGGCGCTGTGTTGCGCGTCGTGCCGAGACAGTTGACCGAAGAAGAAATGCGCACCCTCTCCGACCGGGAGAGAAGTGCCCGTGATGCGAAAGAGATGCGCGAACGTCAGCGCAAGCGTGATGAATCACTGCTGTTGCGTTACAGCTCGGTGGAAGATATCGAGGCGGCTCGCGAACGTGCTCTGGGCGAGTTGCGTATTCGTATCACCATGCTGCGCAGTAACAATCGCTCCTTGAAGACCAAGGTTGAGGCCGAGCAGCTAAAAGCAGCTAATATTGAGCGCGGCGGCGGCACGGTGTCGGTCAACACGGTAACTCGCATCGACGATTTGCAGCAGGAAATCGCGATGACTGATAACGCGATCAAAGACCGCGAGCAGGAAATTGTCGAGGTGGAAAAAAGCTACCAAAAAGACATCGACCGTTTTAAGGTGCTGGCTGATTTGGTAAAAATGCGCCGCGCCAGCCTGGCAAGCCAAAACGGCAATTAGTTTTTCGCGATGAGACAAATAGCAAAGGCGGTTGCCTGGCAGCCTGTTGAAAATGTCTCAGACGAGTGCAAGACAAGGCAAAAATGACCGAAAAAACGGAGTTTACACGCAGTAAATGAGTATTTTGAGGTCATTTTTAACGCGGTATTGTGCCGGCTGAGGGTTTTTTAACAGGCTGCTGGCTTACCGGAAAAAACCTGTCATCAGCACATCCCACTGTTTATCCCAGTCGGTGGTGGGCAGGCGTTTAAAGCCACTGCGTACATATTGCATGATACGCCCCTCGGCTGCGGCCAGCAGTAAATTTGCAGCGGCGCCAGGTTGTAAGGTGGTGCGTCTGCCCTCACGCAATTCCGACTCACGTAAAATCTGTTTTAGCTGAATTTCAACGCGATCAAACAATTGTGCAATACGCGTGTGCAGACGCTCAGTTTCACCAGCCAAGGCATCGCCGGTAAGCAGGCGGCTGATGCCGGGGTTCCTTTCACTAAAGGTTAGCAGCAGCCCCAGAATTTTTTCACATTGCGCGGCAGCGGTGGGTTCGTTGGCAATGATGAGGTGGATGGTTGAAAACAGCGTGTCTTCAATAAACTCGATCAAGCCCTCAAACATTTTTGCTTTACTGGGAAAATGGCGGTATAGCGCAGCTTCGGATACGCCCACGTTTTGAGCCAGTGCCGCTGTGGTAATACGGTTTCCCGGGTGGGCTTCCAGCATGTGTGCCAATGCTTCGAGAATTTGTTGGCGGCGCTGTGATTTTTTTGCGGGCATGGAATAATTCACATTGTTAAAGCTAAGTGTATGCTAACCACTCAGCCAAGAGCCTGCAATGCCAATTGCGAGAATGTGTGCTATTTATTCCCTGGTCTTACCAGACCTATTGTTGGTAATCAGCGTGCCCACACCCTCATCGGTAAAGATTTCCAGCAGTGCCGCGTGGGGTACGCGCCCGTCGATAATATGTGCGCTGGCGACACCTCCTTTTACGGCATCCAGTGCGCAGCCAATTTTAGGCAACATGCCGCCGGTGATGGTGCCATTGGCGATGAGTTCATCGACCTCCTGCGTGCTAAGACCGGTGAGAATCCTGCCGCTACCATCCAGCAGTCCTGCCACGTTGGTCAGCAGCATCAGTTTTTCTGCGTGCAGTACTTCCGCAAGTTTGCCCGCCACCAAGTCGGCATTGATATTGTAGGTGTTGCCTTCGCGATCAACGCCAATAGGCGCAATCACGGGAATAAAGTCACTCTCCAAAAGCACCGAGAGCACTTCGGTGTCAACGCTCTCCACCTGTCCCACATGGCCAATATCGACAATTTCTGAGGCGCCAAGCTCGGGGCGAAAGCGGTTAACTTTCAGTTTTTTCGCTCTGATTAAACGGCCGTCTTTACCGGTAATGCCGATAGCCTTGCCGCCACTTCGGTTGATGCACGATACAATTTCCTTATTGACCGACCCGCCCAGAACCATTTCCACCACATCCATGGTTTCTGCATCGGTGACACGCATTCCGTTGACAAACTCAGTGTGAATACTGAGTTTTTCCAGTAGTGAGCCGATTTGTGGGCCGCCGCCGTGAACCACAATAGGGTTAATGCCCACCAGTTTCATCAGCACGACATCGCGCGCAAAACTCTGTTGTAAGGCGGGGTCGACCATGGCGTTACCGCCAAATTTAACCACCACAGTACGGCGGGTAAAGCGCTGAATATAAGGCAAAGCCTCGGTGAGAACCCTCGCGACATTTAGCGCTGCATCGCGGTCAAGTGACATAGTATCGACGCCTGTTATAAAGTGAATTCAAAATCCGGGTCTGCTTGCGCAATTGCTTTGCGGAACGCATCTTTAATACGTTCAAGTGCTTCGTTGGTTTCCGCTTCAAAGCGTGCGGTGAGGTAAGCACCGGTATTGGATGCACGCAACAGCCCCCAGCCCTCGTTATAGTCTACCCGAACACCGTCCAGGGTGTTGGCTTTGCCTGGAGAAAAATCGGCGCTGTCGATGATTTTCTTCATCAACGGGAATTTGTAGCGCTCCTTCACCGGTATCAGCAGCTCGGGCGTGGAAACCAGGCGCGGGTATTCGCTCAGGCATTCATCGAGAGACAGCCCCTGAATGGCGACAATTTCCGCCAGGCGGCAGGCAGCGTACATGCCATCGTCAAAGCCGTACCAGCGTTCGCCGAAGAAGATATGGCCAGAAAACTCACCACCCAGCAGCGCGCCGGTTTCCGCGATTTTCTGCTTCATGTAGGCGTGGCCGGTTTTCCAAAGCACAGGCCTGCCGCCTTTGCTGGAAATAAGCTGGCTTAACTGGCGCGAGCATTTAACGTCAAATACCACGTCCGTGCCGGGGTTGCGAGATACCACATCATCGGCAAATAGCATCATCAATTGATCGGTGCGCACGATCTCACCGCTGTTGGTGACCACCGCGATACGGTCGCCATCACCGTCAAAGGCAACACCGAGGTCGGCCTGGTGTTTGCGCACGGCAGCGGCCAGGTCACGCAGGTTGCTCTCGTTGCTGGTGTCGGGATCGTGGTTGGGGAAAGCGCCGTCGGGCTCGCAATAAAGTGGTATCACTTCGCAGCCTAATTCTTCAAACAGTGCTGGCGCGATGGGGCCAGTGATGCCATTGCCAGCATCAATAACAATACGCAGGGGCATGGCTATGGCAATATCGCCCAATACTTCGTCCAGGTATTTTGCGACGATGTTGTCGCGCACAATGCGTCCAGAACCCTTTGAGAAATTGCCCGATTGAATGCGTTCGAAAATTTCCTGTATACCACCGGCGCCGATGGTTTGTTGGTTCAGCACAATTTTCATGCCGTTGTAATTGGCGGGATTGTGGCTACCGGTAATCATCACTCCGGAGTGGTGGTCAAGTTTTTGGGTGGCGAAGTAAAGCAGGGGTGTGGGTATCTGACCCAGATCAACAACATCGCGGCCTGATTCCACCAGCGCCTTGACCAGAGCGTGTTTGATACGGCTCGACGACAGGCGTGCGTCGCTGGCAACCAGCAGGGATTGCTGGTTCTGTTCACCGGCAATAGTGCCGAGGGCGAGGCCGATCTGGCGCACCAGATCGTCGGTCAGTTCTTCATCGGCCAGCCCGCGAATATCGTAGGCGCGAAAAACATGCCTTGGCAGCCCGCTGGTATCCTCCTCCTCTAAATCGTCCTCATCCAGAACGAGATCCAGTTCCAATTCGATTTCCTCATCATTGTTGCTAACTCCTCTGGCAAGGGCTTCCTGTTGGAATATCGCATCGCTGATTTCAGACACCTCAATACCGGTGTTGGGGTCGGTTACGCCAAAAATGCCTTCCTGTACTTCCGGTAACGCAGGTTGGTCATCACTGCTTGGAACCCGGCGTAAACTGCGCAGCGTGGTACGCCGCAGTTGTTTGGCAACGCCGACCAGCTCTTCGGTTTTCAATAGCATGGGTGCATGGCGGTTTGCGCCTATGGTTATGGTATCGAGGTCATGTTTGATGATGGCGCGACCGCGCAGCCATTGATAGGTGATAGCGCCAATAGTGGTGCCAGAAAGCAGCCCCAGCAGTGCGTACACCAGCCAGGGATTTTGCGATACATCTTCCAGCATTTCCGCTGAGGGGGTAAAACTGATTTGCCAGGGGGTGTTTTGCACTGGTGCGATCTGCGTGTAATCTCTGGCATCGCCAAAACCGGTGTGGGCAATATCAAAGATGCGGTCACGCTTGTTGCTGGTGAAAATCTGTTGCAGGACGGTGCGACCCAGTGCGCCGTCTAAGAAGTTCAGCTCTTCGACGATGAGTTTATTGTCGATGGTGATGATGATTACCGCAGTCTGAGACTTGTTGCGAGGATGTGCCACCAGGTAGGCGATGGAAGTCAGCCAGTTGCCTTCGAATTGGTAGGATTCGGGCTGGGTTTTGGAGCCGTTGGCAGTGCGGCGCACCAGATCGACTTCGATATGGTTGCGAAGGCCGCCAGTGCCGCCTTGCAGATCCGCTGTGCCGAGTTCTGACAGGGGCAAAATACGCAGGCTCACGACTTCTGGGAAGTAGTCGAGCATGGTTTGCTCGACGAGTTCAATGTTCTCTGCTGATTGGCTGGAAATAGCTGATAGCGCCAGCGGTGATTGAGCCGCGCCACGCAGGCGGGTCTCCAGGCGATTAAACATCAAGCCTACGGTAGAGGCCTGTTGGTGGGCATAGGATTTGGCGATGTAGCTGACGGTTTTATCCTGCTGACTGCTTTGGTGCAGGGAGGCGAGATAACTCAGCCCCAGTAATAGCGGTACCAAGGCGATACCCAGTGCGATCAAGGCAATGTTGCGCAGGGTATTCCCTTCTGCACGAATACCCTGGGGGTTATCGTGGTGAGCTGTTTTTTGTTTCTGTTTGGCCATATGACTAACTACTTTCTGTGTTGACAGACAATATGTCTTTAGATTCGCAAGCTTGACGATCCGCCATACTATAGGCCAGGAAGCCCGGTTGTTGAATTACAAGACAAGGTTTTGTCAATTTTTTTGCGCAAATTACGATCTGCTGCCCATCTTTGTGCGATCAAATCAATCATGTTTCGTGCCAGTTGCTTTTTGGATGTGGCTGGGAAAGTTTGCTCGCCATCTTGCCACAGTGCAGTAACGGCGTTGTCGTCGCTGTTAAAACCAATACGCCTGTCGGAGACATCGTTGGCAAAAATCAGCTTAAGTTTCTTATTGGTCAGCTTGCGTTTGGCGTAGTTTAGCACATCGTCGGTTTCTGCGGCGAACCCCACGCAAAAGGGCGGTGCGGGTTGTGAGGCAATGCTGGCGAGGATATCCGGGTTGCGCAGTAGCTCCAGAGTCAGCGTATCTTCATGCTTTTTGATTTTTTGTGCTGCGACCAGAGCTGGGCGGTAGTCCGCCACCGCCGCGCAGGCGATAAAAATATCACAGGCATCTGCGCGCGCCTGGCAGGCCTCCAGCATATCTTGCGCGCTTTCTACATCCACGCGTTCGACACACGCTGGAGCATCAAGGTGCACGGGGCCGCTGATCAGGCTGCATTTCGCACCCGCGTCAACCGCGGCTTGTGCCAGTGCATAACCCATTTTGCCGGAGCTGTGGTTGGACAGGTAGCGCACCGGATCCAGGGCTTCGCGGGTGGGGCCAGCGGTAATCATGACTGACAACCCCGCCAGGCTTTGTGTGTCAAACAGCCCGCAGGCCGCCTCAGTAATGACGGCAGGTTCGGACATGCGTCCGGGGCCGACGTCGCCGCAGGCCTGCTCGCCCTCCGCTGGGCCTACAAACGCAATGCCGCGATCCCGCAGGGTGTTGACGTTAGCGCCGGTGGCTTCGCTGCGCCACATTTGCTGATTCATCGCCGGCGCCAGCAATATCGGTGCATCAGTGGCGAGTGCCAGTGTGGTCAGTAAGTCACCCGCCGCACCCTGGGCGAGGCGCGCTAAAAGGTCCGCGGTGGTCGGTGCGATCAGCAGTAAATCCGCCCAGCGCGCCAGCTCGATATGCCCCATGCCGCGTTCGGCCTCCGTATCCAATAGTTCGGTGTGCACCGGGTTGCCCGACAGCGCCTGCAGGGTAAGTGGGGTAATGAACTCTATTGCGCCACGCGTCATAACCACGCGCACATTGGCACCGTGCTGTTGCAGCTGTCTTACCAGCTCTGCGGATTTATAGGCGGCGATACCACCGCTGACGCCGAGCACGATATTGCGATTAAATAGATGTCCCACTGCCGGTTCCCGTTTGGCAAAATACCTGTGAACCATACCACTGGTGTGCCGGATTTGACACTGTATAGGGAGAAAGCCGTGACGGTGTATTTTTCAAGGAAGAGCGGGAACACGCTGGATGAACTGCTTCAGCTAGACGACGTCAGTTTGCTGGCGGGGCTGCTGACGGGTGCTGGACGGGACGCCGTGCCCATTGCACAGGAATTAATGGCGCGCTTTGGCAGCATTGCCGGTGTGGTAAACGCAGCACCGCGGCGGCTCAGGCGCACGCGAGGCGTGGGGGCTGCGCGCTGTCGGCAGTTGCAGTTGGTGCGTGAGTTGGCGCGTCGCCACACACTTATCGATCTTGAGTATGTGGATCTAATGAGCTCGCCTGAACGCGTACGCCGTTTTCTGGTCTGGCATCTCGCGCACCGCGAGCGCGAGGTGTTTTGCTGTTTGTACTTAAACAGTCAGCATCATTTGATTTGCTGTGAAGACCTGTTCTTCGGCACGCTTGATGGTGCTCCAGTCTACCCCCGTGATGTGGTGAGACAGGCGCTGCACTACGGCGCGGCGGCGGTGGTTTTTGCCCACAATCATCCCTCTGGCTTGAGCGAGCCATCCGCTGCGGACCGGCGCATTACCGAGCGCCTGCAGGCGGCGCTGGCACTGATAGATGTTCGCGTGCTGGATCATTTTATCGTGGGCTCTGGCACGCCGTTTTCCTTCGCGGAGGCGGGGTACATGCAGTGCTAACGCGCTACCCCATTAATCACTAAAAGGGATCCAAGAGGGGGCGGAGTGAAAAGTGAAAAGGGGACGGAGGGATTAAAAATTGAACAAGCGGGAACGAATGAAAAGGAATGAAAAGGGGACGGAGGGATTAAAAATTGAACAAGCGGGAACGAAGGGATTGAGAAGCAATTCCTTCGTTCCCGCTTGCGCTGTTGCGTTTTGCGCAGTTAGCTGTTTTTTCTTCTGCGGCTTGTGCCGGCAAGTCCGGCTAAACCCAGACCAAGCAGAAGGATGGACACTGGTTCAGAAACCGCCGCGCTGCTTTCGTTAATGCGGACGTTGTCTAAGCTGGGCCAGAACCCGCCCGAAGTAAAAGTACCCGTTGGCATGATCTGCAATCTGGATACACCGGCAACTTCAGCCGATACCGTAAGCCAGTTGTCCCATGAGTCGTAGCCGCTTAAATCCACGGTCGTGCTCCAGATGACGGCCAGCGAGCTATCGAGGGCGCGAATTTCCACGTCACCAATGACCATATTTTGAAAAGGCTGGGGAGCGAAACCCTCTTCTGGTAAGCCGTTCAGTTGAAAGTCGTTGAGGTGTGTCGGGCTTGCAAAATCTACCCAGCCACCGTCTGTGTAATCGCCGACGTAGGCATGCCCGCCTCCAACATCGCCCCAGTATAGTTCGCCGCCCAGCGCCGCGCCATCTGTCGCCAGATCCGGATTAGTGTCAAATGTTAAAACACTGGCATTTGCAACTCCCGCTGCTCCAAACAAAGGCAAGCCGACTACCAGCATTGCTAAAATATATTTTTTCATTGTTTTCTCCATCATGTTGTTAAGCTTTCTCCCGTGACGCTCTTCCTTGTTTGGAAGTCTGTGCCCCATCGATAGCTCGCTTTATTTGTACAAAAACACTGTTTTTGATTGAGTTCGTCTAAAAAGAGAAAGCTAACATAGGCATACTTCACCAGGCTCAGCATTGCGAACACGAATGTTTATTATGCTTATTTAGATTACTTGTTCAGACGGTTCGACTGTACGAAATCGTGTATAGGAAGTCAATGCGCGCGTCAATAATTTGACGCTGGGTTGCAGTTTTTAATCGGGGTTCTAAAAAGGTTTTATGGGTTAACATGTTGTTTTTTAAGAGATATCCGTTGTGGTGCGTCGCACTTCGATGGGGCTGCCTACACTCCCTGCAATGTCAGTGCTATTTTTCGGCGCAGCAGCAATCCACAGATTTTCTTGCTATTGAGTTAAAGCTCTGGTATAAAGTCGCGCTCGATTTAGCCAGCCCCTGTTTTGATGGCAGAAAAGCAGAGGCCAGCCGTTTTTATTTGCACGACGCCGCCAAGGAGCGACGAATTATGGCCAGAGTATGTCAGGTGACCGGCAAGCGCCCAGTAACCGGAAACAATGTATCTCATGCAAAAAACCGCACTCGCCGCCGTTTTTTGCCTAATCTTCACAACCACCGTTTTTGGGTAGAATCCGAAAAGCGTTTTGTCAGCCTGCGTGTTTCCAGCAAAGGTATGCGGATTATCGACAAGAAAGGTATCGATACCGTACTGACTGAGCTGCGCACCCGCGGTGAAAAAGTCTAAGCGAAAGGAGCAATATCATGCGTGACAAAATCAGAATGGTGTCCTCCGCTGGCACGGGTCACTTTTACACCACCGACAAAAACAAGCGTACTACCCCAGACAAGCTGGAGATGAAAAAGTACGATCCTGTGGTACGTAAACACGTGATGTACAAAGAAGCCAAGATTAAGTAACTGGCGACCGTCATCCCGAAAAGAAACCCCGGCTTGCTCGGGGTTTTTTATGTCTGTTTATCAGTGAAAAGTAAGTGCCATGCCCGAATTGCCCGAGGTTGAAACCACTCGCCGCGGTATCTCACCCCACTGTGATGGCCAGCGTATCGTTGAGATTGTGGTACGCGATAGTCGTTTGCGCTGGCCTGTGCCTGATGATGTATCAGATCGCTTTGTCGGTGCGGCGATAAGCGCTGTCACTCGTCGTGCTAAATATCTGTTTATCGAGACTGATCGCGGTGCGCTGCTGTGCCATTTAGGTATGTCCGGCTCCCTGAGAGTGGTCGATACTTGCGAGACGCCTAAAAAGCACGACCATATCGATATCGTGCTGGCCAATCAAAAGGTGCTGCGTTATCACGATCCACGCCGTTTTGGCTGTCTGCTCGCAGCGGACAGTGAGCGCGCGGTGGCGCTGCTGGCAAATTTGGGGCCGGAACCGCTAAGCGATGCGTTTAATGGCGAATATCTTTTCCAGTGTTCGCGCGGGCGTAAAACTGCGGTGAAAACCTATCTGATGGACGGCCGTGTGGTTGTGGGCGTGGGCAATATCTACGCCAATGAGGCGTTGTTTGCAGCGGGTATTCGACCTGATCGGGCGGCGGGAAGGGTATCGCTGATGCGTTATCAGCGCCTGGCCTGTGAAGTAAAGCGAATTCTCGCCAGTGCGATAAAGCGCGGCGGCACGACCTTGCGCGATTTTGTGAGCGGAGAGGGCAGGCCGGGATATTTTGCCCAGGAGTTGTCGGTATATGGGCGCGGCGGCGAGCCTTGCACAACGTGTGGTAAAACCCTGCACGAGCGCCAAATTAATCAGCGCGCCACGGTTTTCTGTACGAATTGCCAGCGTTGACAGGCTGTTACGCGAAAAAAGAGTACTTTTATGCCCTGGAAGCTGGGAATTGGCGTTTAAGTGGTTACACTTAAGGCTTAGTATGGCAATAACTGTTGGCAAGAGAGTGAGACTATGAAATTAAAACGTGCCATTTATCGCAGCGCGCTGGCGCTGACCGTAGCTGTAATGCTGCCCATGGGCGCCGCGCAGGCGCAACAGTCTGCGGCAGATGAAACCCCTTCCGCCTGGGTGATGGCGGGAGATTTGCTGATCGCGCGTCCCATTGGTGCGGTGCTTACCGCAGCCGGTGCCGTTACCTGGGTGGCCAGCCTGCCTTTCACTCTGGCGGCAGGTCATGCCGGTGAGGCGGCGGAAACGCTGGTGGTGGGTCCTGCCGAGGAAACCTTTGTGCGCTGCTTAGGCTGTCGCAACGTGGGTTATACTGGCAAAGACGTTGCCGCAAGCAATGCCCCAAATCGTCACTCCGGTAAGCAAGACGGCTAATTGCTGAATTTCGCCTTGAGTGCCTGCGCCACCGGCGTGGGCACGAAGGGGGTAATGTCGCCGTTTAAAGCGGCAATTTCGCGCACCAGGCTTGAAGAGATAAACGACAGGTGCTCTGAAGGCGTCAAAAAAAGACTCTCAAAGCTTGGGTCCATGGCGCGGTTCATATTGGCCAGCTGAAACTCGTATTCAAAGTCGGCAACGGCGCGTAAGCCGCGCAATACGCCGCAGGCGTTGTGTTCTTTCGCACAATTTACCAGCAGGCCGGAAAAGCCTATCACTTCGACGTTATCCAGGTGTTGCAGTGATTCCCGGCACAACGCCACCCGCTCCTCAAGGCTGAATAGTGGCTTTTTCTTCTCACTGTGAGCAATCGCCACAATCACCTTGTGAAACAGGCGCGAGGCGCGCTCAGTGATGTCTACGTGACCATTGGTGATGGGGTCGAACGTGCCGGGGTATAAAACAGTGCTGGAGTTCATGGGGCTACCTTGCTGTAAAAGGGTGATGGTATTACTTGTCGGTGGAATAGTCGACGGACTCGTCCTCCAGTACGGATTCATCCGTAAGCCAGGTATTTAGCACGTCGATCAACTCCTTGTGACCTTTGTGTTTGAGCGCAGAAAAAAGTTGTACGCTAAGGAGATCACCGTGCCTGGTCAGTTCTTTGCGCACTTTCAGAAGAGTGCTTTGCGCAGGGCCATTTTTGAGCTTGTCGGCTTTGGTGAGCAAAATATGCACCGGCATTTGTGCGGAGCTGGCCCAGCCTAATAGCTGCTGGTCGAAAGCCTGCAGCGGGCGGCGCACATCCATCAGCAAAATCATACCGCGCAGGCACTGGCGGTGTTGTAAATAGGCTTCGAGGGTTTTGGCCCATTCGCGTTTGACTGCCTCGGGTACCTTGGCGTAGCCATAGCCAGGCAAATCCACCAGTCGCTGTTGTTCGCTCAGGCTGAAAAAGTTGATAAGTTGTGTGCGTCCCGGAGTTTTTGAGGTTCTGGCGAGCTTTGAATTTCCCGTTAAGCTGTTGATAGCGCTTGACTTTCCAGCATTCGAACGCCCCGCAAACGCGACCTCCCAGCCCTTATCCGGCGGGCATTGGCTCAATTTGGCTGCACTGGTGAGAAAGCTTGCGCAGCGAAAATCCAGTGGCCCGGCCGGGGTTTGGGGTAAGTCCTGTGTGCTCATAATGTGCGGCCTTGTGCTGTTACAGTTGTCGACGGTGTCTTGGTGTATAATGGCGCTGTTTTTGCTTCAAGAGGGGAGAGTATGCAGGCTTAGGAAGGCTTTGCATAGGCTCTTGAAGGAGATGGTCACCCCATGAAAAAATTATTGCTCGCGTTGTTGGTGAGCGTTGCTGCGCCAGGGTTTGCGGCACAGCCTGATATGAAGAAGTTTAATCAGAGCTGCAAGCTGTGTCATGCCAACGGTGTCGCCGGTGCGCCAAAGACCCACGACACCGATGCCTGGGCGCCCGCCATGCAAAAAGGTATGGACGTGCTGATTGAATCGGTGAAAAAAGGCATGGGAGCAATGCCGCCCAAAGCGATGTGTTATCAGTGTAGCGATGAGGATTACCGGGCGATGATCGAATTTATGGCTGCGCCCGCTGAGTAAAAGTGGCAAATCCAGGCCCTTGCAGGGTTTGCGATTTGGCGTTGCCGTGCTACGCTTCGCCGCATTTGTCAGACCCGCACTGTTGGTTTATCTATTAGTCTTTTGTCTCAGTTTGTCGTGAACGAAAATCCGCTTTGTGCGGTCAAACTTTGCGTTGTTGAATTTACGGAGAGCACCATGCTGAAAAAGCTGTTTTTATCATCTTTGCTACTATTGGCCCTGCCTTTTTCCGCCTGTGCCAGTGAGCCAGAGCCCTATGCTGCGGGTCAGCAGTACCACTTGATTAACCCGCCTATCTATATGCCCAACGATGGTAAAATCCATGTGACGGTGTTTTTCTGGTATGGCTGTGTCCATTGCTACAATTTGGAGCCTTCTCTGCAACAATGGGCACAAACCCAGCCCGATGATGTTGAAGTTGATAACTCTCCCGTGATGTGGGGCAGAGGCATGGATTTACACGCCAAGGCCTATTACGTAACTCAGTTGTTGAATGTGGAAGACTCGGTACACATGGCGCTGTTTCGCGCGATGCATGTTGATCGCAATCGCCTGTTGTCACAGCAGGCCATTGCCAAAATTTTTACCGCTAACGGCGTAGCTGAGGGTGATTTTAACAAGGCGTTTAACGATTTTGGTGTGAACCATCAGGTTACCCAGGCCCAGGCGCGCGCCAGGCAGGCGCGGGTGACCGGCACGCCGCAGATGATGGTGGCGGGGAAATACCGTATCAGCGCTCGCGATGCTGGCGGGGTAAAAAAGATGTTTGAGGTAGTTGAATACTTGATCGAAAAAGAACGCAAGGCGATGGCCGCCAAGAAAGACAATGAGGGCAAGACGGCCTGATACGAGTTGTCAAATCGCCAACCACGGCGGAATTGGCAGGCCTTTTGGCTGCAGGTAGGCCGGGTTGTAAATTTTACTTTGATAGCGCATGCCGTCGTCGCACAAGATGGTGACGATGGTTGCGCCCCTACCTAAATCCCTGGCCAGGCGCACCGCGCCAGCGATATTTATGGCCGACGAGCCGCCCACGCAAATACCCTCATCGTGCAACAGCGAAAAAATCAGCGGTAATGCTTCCGCGTCGTCGATGCTGTAGGCCTTATCGACTTTAGCCTGTTGGATATTGCCGGTGATATGGTTGATGCCTATACCTTCAATCACCGAACTGCCCTCGCTTTTTTTCAACTCACCGGTGTTGATGTAGTTGTACAGTGATGCGCCGCGCGGGTCGGCGAGGGCGATGCAGACGTCGGCTTTGTGCTCTTTCAGTGCGGTGGAGGTGCCTGCAAGCGTGCCGCCCGTGCCCACGGAGCACACAAAACCGTCAATATCACCGCGGGTTTGATGCCAGATTTCCTGCCCCGTGCCGAGATAATGGGCACGCATATTGGCGAGATTGTCAAACTGCGCCGCCCATACGGCACTGCCGGGACTGTCTTGGTTTAAGCGCTCGGCAAGGCGTTTGGCAGTGTGGATGTAGTGGTTTTCGTCAGTATAGGATGTCGCTGGCACCAGGTGTAACTTTGCGCCCAGCAGCTCCAGGGTGTCGATTTTCTCCTTGCTTTGGCTGATGGGCATGACCACTTCTGATTTGTAGCCCAAAGCGTTGCTCAACAGGGTAAGGCCGATGCCGGTGTTGCCCGCCGTGCCCTCGACGATGGTGCCGCCGGGCTTTAGCTCGCCGCTGTCAATGGCCGCCTGCAAAATACCCAGGGCGGTGCGGTCTTTTACCGAGCCACCGGGGTTCATAAATTCGCATTTGGCTAAAACCGTGCAACCGGTCATATCAGATACGCCGCGCAGTTTTATCAGTGGGGTATTGCCAATCAGCTCGACGACGGGTGCGTTGCCTACCACGGTGTTCTCCTTAAACCAGATAGCGCGAGTATGCCACAGCACCGCGGCAGCGTCAGGTGTGTCTTAACGTGTATCGGCGTAGTGCAGAGGTAGCGTGGTGTTGAGGCTGACTTTGCGCAGCTCAAAGCTGGAATGCACCCCGCTTACGCCGGGAATGCGGGTGAGCTTCCCCAATAGAAATTGCTCGTAGTAGCGCATATCCGGCACCACAACCTTGAGTAAATAGTCTGCCGCTTGGCCGGTGACCAAAGAGCAGGAGAGAACTTCCGGGTAGCTAAGCGCCTCTTTCTCAAAGCGCTCAAAGCGATCGGGGGTGTGTCTGTCCATGCTGATGCTGATATAGGCGGTGAGCTTGAGATTGAGTTTATCGCCGTTGAGAAGCGCCACATGGCCGGTGATAATGCCTTCGTCTTCCAGGCGTTTCACCCTTCTGGCGCAGGGCGTTGGCGACAAGCCCACGCGCTCGGCCAGCTCCAGGTTGCTGATGCGACAATCCTGCTGTAACAGGGTGAGAATATGCTTGTCATACCTATCGAGCCGCATTTTCTTGGTGACCTTTATGTTTAAAATAAGTAGCAAATGGTGAATATCACTAATAATAAAGCATTATTTGGGTAATGTAAGAGCTAAAGCCGTGAAGTTTTCTGCAGTTTAGGGGAAATCACCCGCCCAGTCGGCGTATACTAGCGCCTGAATTCTTTGCACAAACCCCATCAGGTGCCCTATGAACCGTTTTGACCATCGCAAATACAAGCCCTTTCCGGCCGTCAAGAAAGATGATCGCCGCTGGCCCAATCACACCATCAAACGCGCACCGCGCTGGGTAAGCGTTGACCTGCGCGATGGCAACCAGGCGCTGATCGAACCCATGACTGCGCCGCAAAAGCTGGCGCTGTGGGAGTTGTTGCTGCGTTTGGGGTTTAAGGAAATTGAGGTGGGCTTTCCGTCGGCTTCGGGGCTTGATTACGATTTCCTGCGCGATTTGATCGACAACGACCGTATTCCCGAAGACGTGACCATTCAGGTGTTGGTGCAGGCGCGAGAGGATTTAATCGAAAAGACCTTCGCGGCGCTTAAGGGTGTGCATCGCGCAATTGTACATGTCTACAACTCCACCTCTACCGTGCAGCGCGAGCAGGTCTTCGGGTTAGGGCGTGATGGCATTGTTAAAATTGCCGAAAACGGCGCGCGTTTGCTCCAGCAATACGCTGATAAACAACCCGAAACCGAGTGGATTTTCCAGTATTCGCCCGAAAGCTTTACCGGCACTGAGCTGGACTTTGCGGTGCAGGTGTGTGATGCGGTGATTGATGTCTGGCAGCCCACGCCGGAAAAACCGGTGATTATCAACTTGCCCGCCACGGTGGAGATGAGTACGCCTAATGTCTACGCCGATCAGGTGGAATGGTTTTGCGATCACGTTAAAAACCGCGAGTCTTTGGTGATTTCCCTGCACACACACAACGATCGCGGTTGTGCGGTGGCGGCGGCGGAGCTTGGAGTCATGGCTGGCGCCGACCGCATCGAGGGTACACTGCTGGGCAATGGCGAGCGCACCGGCAACATGGATATTATCACCATGGCGATGAACCTTTACAGCCAGGGCGTTGACCCGGAACTTAACCTGGCCAATATGGATGACATCATTCAGGTTACAAAAGAATGCACGCAATTACCCCTGCACCCGCGGCACCCCTACGCGGGTGAGCTGGTATTTACCGCGTTTTCCGGCAGTCATCAGGATGCGATCAAAAAGTGTCTGGCCAGGCGCAAAGACGATGAGCCCTGGCAGGTG
>PDWI01003252.1_pt1 | contig 23328 bp, 30 predicted proteins | sample 1430891 | NCBI WGS metagenome assembly PDWI01 (sample SAMN01162508, study PRJNA174530) | Oral metagenome, whole genome shotgun sequencing project. | biome: Marine environment; feature: Marine mammal; material: Swab sample of the gingival sulcus; isolation source: swab sample of gingival sulcus... | reverse complement strand
AAATTTTAAACAAAAAAAACCTCAAGCATAAAAAACAACCCCATAAAACATCAAATAAGACAACTTTCAAATACCATATCCTCTTATAAAACAAAAAAACGACCGTTAATGCGGTCGCTCTTCTTGTTTTATAGATAATATTATGAGTTTATCTCATCTATGATTTCCTGAATAGTATCTACACAAGCACCACAGGCAGTTCCTGCCGATGTTACCTCTCCTACCTCATCGGCTGTTGTAAGATTACCATCTTTCACAGCATCTACAATTTCACCACAAGTAACTCCCATACAGTTACAAATTTGTTCATCTCTGTCCATCATTTCATTAAATTTTTAGTTATTAAATTGTTTTTTTTCTATTATTGTATAATTTTTTTCATAATCGCATCATGTACGATATTTTTATTAATATCCATCTCATCAGTAGATACAAAGTCAGCTACAAATGCTACGACATACATATTATCTACATCAGTGGCAAACGGGACTCCTTTTACCCCTGAGATAGAAGGAGGCAAATCATATGTATATGATTTAGTAAATTTACCCTCTGCAACATCTATTTTATCACCGAAGACATTTGAGGATAACACCGCTCTCAGCACAAACGAATGAGGATAATCTCCCGAATTGAAACCTGCCTGTTTTGCCATAATCTTATCCTGCGTGATATAGACCACCACGTGTGCGTTAGGCAATTTCTTATGCAAATCACCCAAAACATCTACTTTAAGCTGTTTTGTTGATGGGTCAAATGTTGTATTAATGTCAATAGAGACTCCCGACTCAATCATCAACTGCTTTTTCAATTGCTCTACTATCTTATTCGCCATCCGAGGAACACTAAAAACGGGGGCATCGCCTTCGATTTTCTTACGATTTAACATAAATGCTGGAGCAAAAGACCTCGCAGGATTTTCATAAAAAGATATTAATGGGCGACTTGCCTCGAGAGTAAAATCATCTTCGTAGTAACCCACATGATGAGCAACGAGTATTGCCTTATCTCCCAACTCGTGCATTGCATCTTTGATATATTTAGCCGCTATTGGGCAATTGCCACATCCCTGCCCTGTAAACTCTTCGATAAGAACAGCATTACGCCGATACGCCTCTTCTTCTAAAGATGGGGTATCTTTTTTACAAGCAGAAAATAGCAGGACAACTGTCAAGAACCCCAAAATAAACCTATTATTCATCTTCTTAAATTATATTTATTTTATTATTTTATTTATAACTGTATTATGCACAATATTTTTTTTCATATCTACTCTTTTTTTAGATACAAAATCATAAACAAATGCTACAACATACATATCGTTTACATTGGTTGCAAAAGGAACATTTTTCACTCCCGAAATTGCTTCTGGGACAGTATAAGTATATGTTTTTGTAAATTTACCACTAGTAACATCAAATTTGTCACCATAGACATCGCTATCGGAAAGAACCGCCCGTAACACATAAGGGTGTATATAGTCATCTCCGCCATTATATTGTCGTGCAACTATCTTGTCTTGCGTAATATAAACAACCAGCCGTGCATTAGGCAATTCTTTAAGCAATTCACCAGAAACATCTACATTCAACTCTTTAGTAGCATCATCGTATGAGGTATTAAGCATTAATGACACATATGACGGCTCCAACAACTGCTTTTCAATATCCTTCTTAGTAAGAACCCAAGAGACAAATGCCAAATCGTCCTTACCTATATCTGTCCTATCGAGCATGCAACTTGGAGCTCCTATAATATCATATAACTTCACTAAGTGTCTACTTCCAACAAGAGTAAAATCATCTTCGTAGTAACCCACATGGTGTGCTACTATGGCAACTTTATCGCCAAAATCTGATACTGCTTCGTGTATCGCAGCTGCTCCTCTTGGACAAGCCCCACAATTCTGCCCTGTAAACTCCTCGACTAATACTGCTTTTTTTACTACAGAGACTCCTTCGGCAGAGGGCTTTATTGATTCAGACCCTTTATCTCTTTGACAAGCAGAACAGATAAAAGCAACGGTCAATAAAATCAATATAGTTCTATTGTTCATACACTCAATTTATTTAATTTTCTTCTGAATAGCGTTATGTACAATATTCTTGTTTACATCAACTGTCTTGCGAGATACAAAGTCTGCAACAAACGCTACTACATACATATTATCTACATCGGTAGGCAAGGCTATATTTGTAACCCCAGTAATAGAAGAAGGGATAACATATTCATACTTTTTAGTGAATTTGCCACGAGTAATATCGAATCTATCACCATAGTTGTCTGTGGATAATACCTTACGTAAAGCAAAGGCATGACGATAGTCAGACGTTGTAGCTCCCCCATTTTTTTGAGGTCTCACAATACCATCTTGCGTAACATAGACATTCAACCGTGCATCAGGCAACTGCTTCAACAATTCTCCAGACACCTCTACTGTAAGCTTTTTACTTGATTCGTCATATGAGGTATTCATATCAAGAGCAACATAAGAAGGCACTGCCAACTGTGTTTTTAGATGAGTCTTAGTAAGAGTCCCTGCATTAAATGATGGAACCGCCCCCTTAATTTTAGTGCGATTTATTGCAGCATAAGGATATCCTTCAACTCTCAATAAAGAAGCAATTCTACGACTATGAGAAATTTCAAACTCATCACCAACGTGCTGTGCTACTAATATTACTTTATCCTCCATACCACTCATTGCTTCGTGTATTGCTTTTGCTCCAATAGGACAATAAGGACACCAAGTGCCCGTAAATTCTTCCACAAGGACTGCATTCTTCTTAACGGGGTCGCCATCGGGCAAAACATTTGGACTATCAGGGGTTTCTCCCGTAGGCTTACAGGCTACAAATAAAGTTGTGGCTACTACCACTGCAAATAGAAATAATTTTTTCATATTATATAATTTTGTTTGGTTAAAAATTCAACTTTTAAAATACAAAGATATAAAAAAGTTTTATAAATACCATATATTTCACTCTGATATCGTATTTATTATTACAAAAAATCAATTATCAAAAAAGAAAAATGCACCTGTAATAGTCATACCCCCCCAACAATGGCAGCCATTGACAAATACAATAGAGAGATTGTTATCATCTATCACAGCTATACAAGTCAAATGACATCATCGTCTGGGTATGAAAACCCGTCTATCGAACTATTGAAGACTCTTATAACACCAGCAAACGGCGACATCTCTACATTTTTTTTTGCTTCATCAGTAGCATAAGCATCTATCTCAACTGCATCAACGATAGCATTTGGTTGTCGCTGGGCAACCATCATAGCCAAAAGCCCCGTCCCTGTGCCAATATCAAGTACACGGTGAGCCTTAGACACATCGCACCACGCCCCTAAAAGGACGCTATCTGTACCGACCTTCATTGCATTTTGCTTCTGCTCTACGAAAAATTGTTTAAACCGAAACATTATTTTATAAAAAATCAAGTATTAATGATTAACTACTTTGAGCAGAAGATTAACCTTCAACATCAAGTCCATAAAGACAAATTTTGAATTGATATTTTGTCCTATCTGACGCTCTGCCAAAGCAAACTCGAAAACAAACCCTTCGATATTGCGTTCGTGTATAAAACGAGAAAATTTTTCAGCAAACTCTCTCTCTTCTAAATTCATATAGATTAATTGCTCTACACACAGGTTATACACAAAATTTTCTCTCAACAGACGCTGTGCCGACTGCAAAAATATTATTTGTGATGCTCGTCCCATCCCTGACAGTTCGTCCACAAGCCCTCGCCACTCAACAAAAGTTTTCCCCGTCAAAGCCCAAGCGACACGCATCATCTTAACAAAAAGTTGAAAGTAGTATTTTTTTGTATCGTCCTGTGCAATCTCTTTTTGGAGTGCATTGAGGCTTCCTTTTGCGTTTTTAATATGACGTGTTATATCTTTGACTCCCACTGCTTTATCTTCAAGCCACAGCCTCAAACTTTTGTCGTCTATTGGCGGGAAAAAGAGTTGTTGTACACGAGAACGAATAGTAAGCAATATATTCTCTATATTGTCAGAAACGAGCAAAAAGATAGTCTGTCCCTGTGGTTCTTCAAGTACTTTGAGTACCTTATTGGCACAAGCCTCGTGCATCTGTTCGGCACACCATATTATCATCACCTTGTAGGGCGACTCGAACGACTTCAAACCCAACTTCCTAATGATTTCATCACCCTCTTTGGTATATATCACAGGTTTTTTGGCATCATCGAGTGCCTCTTGCCAATCCTGTAGAGATAGGTAAGGGTTTGACAAAACTTGCTCGCGAAAAAGAGCCAAAAACTCATCGCTGACAGAACCTTCGTCAGATGAACTCTTTTTCTTTATGATAGGAAAAACAAGATGGAGGTCTGGATGCGACAACTGTTTATGCTTTCTACAAGAAGGACAAAGCCCGCAAGAGTCTTCGTCTGATGGATTTTCGCAGGTGATGTATTGAGCATACGCCAACGCCATCGGCAAAGTGCCAACACCTGAAATGCCATAGAATAGTTGTGCATGCGCTACTCTCCCCTCCTTGACACTCCGTATCAGACGAGTCTTTATCTCTTCTTGCCCTACTATATCTCTAAAAAACATATTCTACTGTGCTATAAGAACATCAACCGACACTACCCTCCAATGATATTGATAGCAATTTTTGAGCCTCCACGGCAAACTCCATCGGCAATTTGTTAAGCACCTCTTTGGCATATCCATTGACTATCAGAGCAACAGCCTCCTCTGTGGGTATTCCTCTTTGATTGCAATAAAACAACTGGTCTTCGTTTATCTTTGAAGTAGTGGCTTCGTGTTCGATGATGGCAGATGGGTTTTTTGCGTCCATATACGGGAAAGTATGAGCCCCACACTCATTACCTAACAACAGCGAGTCGCACTGCGAAAAGTTACGAGCATTATCTGCCCCTTCTACTATCTTTACAAGCCCACGATACGAATTTTGACTTTTGCCAGCCGAGATGCCCTTAGAGACGATACGACTTTTGGAGTTTTTGCCAATATGTATCATCTTCGTCCCTGTGTCTGCCTGTTGGTAGTTGTTGGTAACTGCAATAGAGTAAAACTCCCCTATAGAGTTGTCGCCTTTGAGGATACAACTTGGGTATTTCCAAGTAATGGCAGAGCCTGTCTCTACCTGCGTCCAACTAACTTTTGAATTGTCGCCTTTACAGATGGCTCTTTTGGTTACAAAATTGTAGATACCTCCTTTACCATTTTTATCGCCTGGATACCAATTCTGGACGGTAGAATATTTAACCTCTGCATTGTCAAGCACAACTATCTCTACGATGGCGGCATGTAGTTGATTCTCATCTCTAATAGGAGCAGTGCAACCTTCGAGGTAACTAACATACGACTCTTCGTCTGCTACAATGAGAGTGCGTTCAAACTGACCTGTGTTTATTGCGTTGATACGAAAATATGTAGATAACTCCATCGGACAACGCACTCCACGAGGAATATAAACAAATGAACCGTCTGAAAACACAGCACAGTTGAGAGCCGCAAAGTAATTGTCTGTATATGGCACTACACTACCAAGATACTTTTTGATAAGGTCTGGGTATTGCTCTACCGCTTCCGAGATTGAACAGAAAATAATACCTTTCTCCGCCAAAGTCTCTTTGTATGTTGTTTTGACCGACACAGAATCCATAACCGCATCAACCGCCATACCTGCGAGCATCTTCTGCTCATGCAAAGGCACACCCAGTTTATCAAATGTTTTAAGCAACTCTTCGTCAACCTCATCGAGTGATTTTGGTGAATTCGTTTTGGGAGCGGCATAATATGATATTGCATCGAAATCGATATGTGGTATATCAAGTTTTGCCCAAGATGGCATCTGTTGAGTCTGCCAATAAGCAAAGGCTTTCAGGCGGTAGTCAAGCAACCATTGTGGTTCATTTTTCTTTTTTGAGATGAGCCTTACGACATCTTCGTTAAGCCCAATGGGGATAACCTCTGTTTCAACATCGGTCGAAAACCCATATTTATATTCGTTAGAGGTAAAATCCTCTATTGTCTGTTTTCCCATACTATTTATATAGATTTTTTATCTTTAAAATGTTCTTTTTCACTGTAATCAATTGCCTTTTCATACAAAAAAGTAAATATACAATTGACAAAATTACTAATTTTTTTCTATTTTTTATTTTAAAACCACAAAAAAACCCCTCCTGACAGCAGTTCTTTTAATGCTTGATTGTTTTCATCTATCAACATCGCCCTTGAAAAACAGGAAAAAAAACGCATCACTTACAACAGAACATCTACCTACTACACAACTACTTACCCCCAACAAGACAACATGACAAAGAGCAACTCAACAGAGGCAAAAACGCCCAATAAGAATGAATTATCTAAAAATGACTACCTTTGCAGTGTCAAAGCAAATAAAATGATACGATACATCAAACAACTAATAAAGAACTTCAACCAAAAAGGCGGTATATTCCTATTTTTAAGGGCTCAGGCGGTATCTCAAATAGCGGCTATTACCGATAATCTTCTGGCTTTTATCACAAAAAAAATATTTGATATTAGCAATATCAAAGTGATAACTCTTGTAGGGCATCGATTCGAAGCCTATGTCGTAGCCACCCTCTTTGGACAAATATGCGGTGGTATACTATCTTGTTTCGTGAACTACAAATGGACTTTTAAAAGCATTACGCTCAAACTCAAATATGTAATTATCAAATTTTTCTTTGTATGGATAGGAAGCATCGCTTTGAACACCTATTTCACATTTGTGCTAACCGAATGGCTCAAAGAGACCTCCTTGGCAAACACCATATTTGGGGCTACAAACCCAGACGATATATTTATTTTTGCAAAACTTTTTGTCAGTATCCTTGTGGGTTTTTTCTGGAACTATATAATGTACAAACACTTTGTATACAAAGATATAGATTTTCGTAAAACATTTATACGCAACCATCGATAACAATAACTGATGAGTAGAGAACAAAAAAAAGCCTTCTTATTTAAGAAGACTCTCTAATATAGTGTTACTTTTCAGGGTTATGACACCTCAAAAGTCCTATCTGCACAATATCACCAACTTGCCTTTTTAACGCCGGGTATCAATCCTTTTGAAGCCATTTCACGGAATTGGATTCTTGATATACCAAACTGACGCATATAACCTTTTGGACGTCCGGTTATTTTACAGCGATTATGAAGGCGGATATAAGAACTATTGCGTGGCAAAGTTTGCAAAGCATCATAATTACCTTCGGCAATCATCTGTTTGCGTTTCTCTGCATATTTTTCTACAAGTTTTGCTCGTTTAACTTCACGAGCCTTCATTGATTCTTTTGCCATATTCTTCTATCGTTTTTTTAGTTAGTTTTCTTAAATGGTAGTCCAAACTCTCTCAACAAAGCATAACCCTCTTCATCGGTATCTGCTGAAGTTACAAAAGTAATATTCATACCTAATATTTTGCTAATAGCATCAATATTGATTTCAGGGAAAATAATTTGCTCTGTTATGCCGAGAGTATAGTTTCCTTTACCATCAAGTTTGCTTTGAATACCTTTAAAGTCCCGTATGCGAGGTAATGCTACACGCACAAGTCTTTCTAAGAACTCATACATTTTATCTCCTCTCAACGTCACACACACACCAATAGGCATTTTCTTTCTCAATTTAAAGTTAGAAATATCCTTTTTAGAGTATGTAGCAATTGCTTTCTGACCTGTTATAGCGGTCATCTCGTTGATAGCCGTATCAATAATCTTCTTGTCGGCAGTAGCCATACCAAGACCTTGATTTAACACTATTTTTTGCAATTTAGGAACCTGCATTACTGTTGTATAACTAAATTCCTTCATCAAAGCAGGAACAATTTTTTCCTGATACTCTTTTTTCAATGTTGTAGTTGTCATTTTATTACCTCCTTTGACCTTACTGCTATACGAACCGACTTACCTGCATCATTTTTCCCTCTTTGGATACGAGTTTTTTTACCATCTTTGGGGTCAACTGGCATCACATTAGAGATATGAATAGATGCTTCCTTCTTTACAATACCACCTTGTGGGTTTTGAGCATTTGGTTTTGTAGATTTTGAGACAATGCCCACACCTTCTACCAACACTCGTTTTTTGTCTGGATATACTTCCAAGACCCTACGAGGCTTATCACTTTTATCATCTCCGGCAATCACTATTACGTTATCGCCTTTTTTAACATGTAATTTACTCATCTTTAATTATAGACTAATTATAAGTTATAAATCTATTATTTCCACTACAACACCTCTGGTGCAAGTGAAATAATTTTCATATTGGTAGCACGAAGTTCACGAGCGACAGGACCGAAGATACGGCTGCCACGAATTTCGCCTGCGTTATTAAGCAATACACAAGCATTGTCATCAAATCGGATATAAGAACCATCGGGGCGACTAATTTCTTTTTTAGTACGCACCACGATTGCTTTACTTACCGTTCCTTTTTTCACATCACCTGCTGGCAGAGCACTTTTCACTGCTACTACAATAGTATCTCCAACTGTGGCGTATCTTTTAGCGGTGCCACCAAGCACACGGATACACAAAACTTCTTTTGCTCCACTATTGTCTGCTACTCTTAATCTAGATTCTTGTTGTACCATAGTTATTTTGCTCTTTCAATGATTTCTACTAAACGCCAACGCTTTGTTTTACTCAACGGACGAGTTTCCATAATACGAACGAAATCGCCTATATTACACTCATTTTTTTCATCGTGAGCGTGAAACTTCTTCGTTTTATTAACAAATTTACCATACATTGGGTGTTTTTCTTTCCACTTTACAGCAACCGTTATAGATTTATCCATTTTATTGCTGAACACAACACCTTCTCTTACTTTTCTTAAATTTCTTTGTTCCATCTTGGAATAAAATTATTTAGGTTGTTGTAATTGACGAACGCGTGCTTCTGTCTGCATGCGTGCGATTGTTTTTCTCGCCTCTTTTATTGTTTGAGGGTTATCTAACGGAGTAATAGCATGAGATAGTCTCATTCTAACAAGATTCTCTCTTTCTGCTGCCTCTCTTTCACGAAGTTCGCTATCCGTAAGTTCTCTAATTTCTTTTATTTTCATACCTTAATCTCCTTTTGTTTAAGCGTTTTTAGTGAAATTATAGTCTCTACGAACAACAAATTTTGTTGTTACTGGCAATTTTTGAGCTGCCAATCTGAGAGCCTCTTTGGCTATATCAAAAGATACGCCTTCTATCTCTATTATCATACGACCCGGTGTAACTGGAGCCACAAATCCTTCTGGCGAACCTTTACCCTTACCCATACGCACTTCGGCGGGTTTTTTAGTAATTGGTTTGTCTGGGAATATTCTCACCCACACCTGTCCTTGACGTTGCATATAACGAGTAACGGCAATACGTGCTGCCTCTATCTGACGCCCTGTAATCCATTTCGCTTGTAGCGATTTGATGCCAAACGAACCAAATGACAATTCACTGCCTCTTTGGGCATTGCCCTTCATTCGTCCTTTCTGCTGTCTTCTAAATTTCGTCTTTTTAGGTTGTAACATAAAAGTCCTTTAATATTTTAATTCGTTTAACATTATTTTTTATTATCGTTGCGTCTTTGTCTTCCGCCACGACGTTCTCCACGACCACCACGGCGTTCTCCATCTCGTTTGCCACCAAAGTTACGGCGTCCTCTTGGGTTTTCAAAATTTGGTTCAAGGTCCTTTTTACCAAAGACTTCTCCTCTACAAATCCAAACTTTAACACCTATAAGACCTACTTTGGTAAGAGCCTCAGCGTGGAAATAGTCTATATCTGCACGGAAAGTATGTAAAGGCGTACGCCCTTCTTTATACATTTCCGAACGTGCTATTTCCGCTCCATTCAAACGACCAGACACTTGAATTTTGATACCTTCTGCACCATTTTTCATTGTGTTAGATATAGCCATTTTTACTGCTCTACGGTAAGCCATTTTACCCTCTATTTGACGAGCAACGCTATTTGCTACTATTTGAGCATCTAAATCTGGAGATTTCACTTCAAAAACATTTATTTCAATGTCTTTATCGGTAATCTTTTTTAGTTCCTCTTTAAGCTTTTCTATGTCTTCGCCTCCTCGACCAATAATATAGCCTGGACGAGCCACACAAGCGGTAATAGTAACAAGTTTCATTGTTCTTTCAATAACAATTCTCGAAATCATTGCTTTTGCAAGACGAATATTCAGATATTTTCTAATCTTGCTATCCTCAAGCAATGTGTCTCCGAAGTCGTTACCTCCATACCAGTTTGAGTCCCAACCGCGAATTATTCCTAAACGATTGCTAATTGGATTAGTTTTCTGTCCCATCTTGCTTATTTTCTAAATTATTGTTATTAACATTTCTTGAATCCACAAAAAGTGTAACATGATTAGAGCGTTTGCGGATACGGTATCCACGCCCTTGCGGCGCTGGACGCATACGCTTAAGCATACGAGCTGAATCGACACTGATTGCACTTACATATAGATTGCTATCTTCTGCTTTTTGTTGAGATTTTTGCTCATAGTTTGATATTGCAGAGCGAAGCAATTTTTCCATTCTCACAGAAGCCTCTTTTGTCGAAAAACGTAACATTGACAAAGCCTTATTAACATCAACACCACGAATAAGGTCAGCGACTAAACGCATTTTCCTTGGTGATGTAGGAACATTATTCAGTTTTGCAAAGTATATTGTTTTATTAGCTTCTTTTCTATTATCGGCAGATAATCTTTTTCTTTTACCCATAATTACTTTTTACTTTCTAAATAAAATTAAAAATATCAACGGTTAATTACTTCTTTTTACCGCCGTGTCCTCTGAATATACGAGTTGGGGCAAACTCTCCAAGTTTGTGTCCAACCATATTTTCAGTTACATATACGGGGATAAATTTATTTCCGTTGTGTACAGCTACTGTATGACCTACAAAGTCTGGTGAAATCATCGATGCTCTTGCCCAAGTCTTAACAACAGTTTTTTTGTTGCTTTCATTCATAGCAAGAATCTTTTTTTCGAGTTTCAAGTTGATATAGGGTCCTTTTTTTAATGAACGACTCATAATTTATTTACTTTTTTTTAATCGTTATTTTTTTCTTCTTTCAATAATATACTGACTTGACGCCTTTTTAGGGGCACGAGTCTTTTTACCCTTAGCCAACAGACCTTTACGCGAACGAGGGTGTCCTCCAGAAGCACGACCTTCACCACCACCCATTGGGTGATCTACTGGGTTCATCGCCACACCACGAACACGTGGGCGAACGCCTAACCAACGGCTACGACCTGCTTTACCTGAACGCTCAAGCGAATGATCTGAATTACCAACGCTACCAATAGTAGCCTTACATGTACCTAATATCTTGCGAGTTTCACCCGAAGGCAATTTGACGATAACATACTTACCCTCGCGAGATGTAATCTGAGCAAATGTTCCTGCGGAGCGAACAAGGGCTGCCCCTTGTCCAGGTCGAAGTTCAATGCTATGAACTATCGTACCGAGAGGAATATTCTCCATAGGTAGTGCATTACCAACTTCTGGTGCTGCATCTGCTCCTGAGAGTAATTTTTGTCCAACCTGCAATCCATTAGGTGCAAGAATGTACGCCTTTTCTCCATCTGCGTAATAAAGCAACGCTATACGAGCCGAACGATTTGGATCATATTCGATGCTTTTCACAACGGCTGGTACTCCGTCTTTGGTACGCCTGAAGTCAATTACTCTATACTTTCTCTTGTGTCCTCCGCCGATGTAACGCATAGTCATCTTTCCTTGATTGTTGCGCCCGCCGGTCTTTCTTGTTCCGAACACGAGAGATTTCTCTGGCACTGCCGAAGTAATTGTTTCGAACATGCCAATAATCTTGTGTCTTTGTCCCGGTGTTACGGGATTTAATTTACGTACTGCCATCTAATTAATAATATATTTTTTATTTAATTATTTGCTTTAATTATATATTGCTATAAAAATCAATCTCACTACCTTCTGCCAGGGTTATGATTGCTTTTTTATAGAAAGGAGTAGTACCTTTTGCCAAGCCTGTTTTAGTATAGCGACTTTTGTGCTTACCCTTAACCTGCATAGTGTTAACGTCTTCAACAGTAACATTGTACAATGCCTCTACAGCCTTCCTAATCTCTACTTTATTAGCATCTCTTCTAACACGAAATGCCACGCGATTGAACTTTTCACCAATACGGGTCATCTTTTCAGACACAATAGGCTTCAATATTATAGACATAATTAATCCTCCTTGTTAAAGTGTTTGTCAATATTTACGACCGCCTTTTCGGATATAACCAAAACAGCACAGTCGAGTATTTTATATGTACTTAACTCTTCGGTAGTGATAACTTTTACCTTTGGCAAATTTCTTGACGACAAAAACACATTCTTATTGCTCTCGCCAAGTATCATTAACACCTTCTTATCATTGACTTTCAAGCCGTTAGTTACCGCTACAAAATCTTTAGTCTTAGGCTTGTCAAAGTTGAAGTCTTCAACCACGACAATCGCATTTTCAGCCGCCTTTGTCGCCAAAGCAGACTTACGAGCAAGCTGCTTCAACTTTTTATTCAATTTAAACGAATAATCTCTTGGCTTTGGACCAAACACCCTTGCTCCTCCATGAAGAAGTGGAGATTTAATGTCACCTCTACGAGCTCCACCGCTACCTTTTTGACGAATCAATTTTCTTGTAGAACCAGACAACTCACTTCTCTCTTTCGACTTATGAGTGCCTTGGCGTTGATTTGCCAAATACTGCTTCACATCTAAATAAATAGCGTGATTGTTTGGCTCTATACCAAAAATAGCATCATTCAACTGAACGGTTCTACCTGTCTCTTTTCCTTGAATATTTAATACTTTTGCTTCCATATTACTTTTCAATTAAAACGATTGAACCTTTTGCACCCGGAACAGAGCCTTTTAAGACTATAACATTATGCTCCGGAAGCACCTTTATTACTTTAAGGTTTTGAACTGTCACACGGTCTCCACCCATACGACCAGCCATTCTCATTCCCTTAAAAACCTTCGAAGGATAAGAACTCGCACCCAAAGAACCTGGTGCCCGACCTCTATTGTGTTGACCATGCGTTTGCTGTCCAACACCACCAAAGCCATGGCGCTTTACAACGCCCTGAAACCCTTTACCTTTCGACACCCCAATCACATCTACGAAATCATTTTCTTCGAAAATATTTTCGGCAGCAATGGACTCCCCAGCCTTAAGCTCTTGCTCAAAACTTTTAAACTCTACCAAGTTGCGCCTTGGAGACACCCCAGCTTTCTTGAAATGACCTGCTTCCGCCTTATTAGTATGCTTCTCTTTTTTCTCTTCGAAGCCCAACTGATAAGCCTGATAGCCGTCTTTTTCCACCGTTTTAACCTGAGTAACCACGCAAGGACCAACCTCGATAACGGTACATGGGATATTCTTCCCATCTGCACCGAATACTGATGTCATTCCGACTTTTTTACCTATTAAACCTGGCATTTTAATTAATTTTTTTATCCGTTCAACCCCACAGGGCATCGGACTGTTATACTTTAAAATAATATAATACTACTATAATAAGAGCATTGCAAGAAAAAGAACTCCACACGCAACCCCTTAGTCATCAAGAAATTACGCAAGCTCCAACAAGCCTACACCACTCCATATAGCGAATTGCAAAGGTAATACTTTTTTTTTAACTGACAAACAATAAGTTAAGTTTTTGTAAAAAGAATATCTAATTTCACTATTTTGACAAAAAAAAGTCGCAAGACAAAAAAAATTCTGCTCACGACTTTGTCAAGACAAAAAAGCTATCAAATCATTTGACCGCAGTAGTTTCAATCTCTACTTTTACACCCATAGGCAACTTGCTTACCTGATAGCAAAGTCGTGCAGGCATCTCTTTTGTGTAATATTTGCCATAAATCTCATTCATCGCAGCAAAATTCGCCAAATCATCAAGTAATACCACCGATTTCACAACATTATCAAACGAATAACCCGCCTCTTCGAGGATTGCTTTTATGTTTGCAAAACATTGTTCTACCTGACCTTCGATAGTGTCTGGCACTTCGCCATTGGCTGGATTGACTGGCAACTGCCCAGAGATATAAAGTGTGCCATTTGCTTCTATGGCTTGGCTATAAGGACCTATTGCTGCTGGAGCATTTTTAGAATTTACTACTTTTTTCATATAAAAATTGGTTTTAATATTGTTATTAATAATGTTATATATCGCAAAATTACTATTTTTTAGCGGTCCATACAAACCGAACTAATCACGCACCATAAATCAAATATCAATTAGCACTCTGAATTATCATCAACGAAAAGTATGGGAACTTACGATTTACAATTGCGTCCTTGTCGTTTGTGTAGAACTCTTTACCAACAACACCTACATTTTCAAAATAATGGAAAACAGCACCAGTGCAACTTTCGACCGCTCGTTTAATCGCCTTCTCGCTCAACGGCATTTTCATAATAACCACATTAGTGCCATTGTTTATCTCTTTTGCAAGTTCTTTGTAGGTTACCATGCCTGGTATGACACGCAACGATTCGTCTTGCTTGGCTATATGAAGATTTGCCAAAGTACCAGCGGCCACAAAAGCAGGTATCCCTGCCACACGCTCGACCTCAATTCCTTTCGCCAGTAAGAGTTCGCTGATATAATAGACCGAAGAGTAGAAACTCGCATCTCCTTGCGCACAGACCGATATAGTGCCTTTGGCTCTCTGCAAGTGGTCTATTATTTGCTCTGCTGTCTGCTGATAAGCGACCAAAGCCTCATCTCTACTATCACTATTCATAGGGACATCAAAAACAACTATTTTATTTATGTCTATGCCCAAATCCACCATAATATCTTTCGAGCGAGAGACCAATCTATCGTGCTTTGTCGATGTGCCAGAGCAGTATATCGCCTCCGACTGTCTCAAACATTTCAATGCCTTCAAAGTTATTAGCTCTGGCTCACCCGGTCCTAACGACACAAAAACTACCTTTGGTTTGTTAGCCATATTTTTATCCCCAGACAAAACTTCTTTATCTTCATTAACAATCAAACTTATGTTTTGTGCATTTAGCATTTTTGGTGCAAAAATTAACAAGACAAAAAAGAACAATCCGTACCTAATTATTTTCATAATAAACTATATTGTATATTTATTTCTTATACAAAGCTAACTCTTCTGGCTTGAACGCATATATGTAAGCCTCTATTTTGGCTATTTCAGCCTCGCCGTAACGCACATAAACTTCGGCAGACGACTTATACTGTTCATCAATTGAGGCATCTCGCAACAACAGATAACCAAACACACAGTGAGCGGCTGCTTCCACCAAACGCCTTGCCATAAAGTCCAGATACTCATTATCTTTACACTCTACCACTTTACTTACCAAAGCCTCGTATTTATTTGTCATTGCAACCAAACGCTCTTTGAGAGGCATAAGTTCTGTGGCATACGATTGCTTTTGGTAGTCCCGCAACTGACTAAGGTATGTACCTGTGGTTACATGGCGGATTGCTGCGACAACTTGCAGTTGCGTTGTGCCCTCATATATATTTGTGATACGAGCATCACGTGCGTGGCGTTCACAAGTATAATCTTTCATATAGCCTGACCCCCCGTGTATCTGTATGGAGTCATAGGCATTTTGATTGGCGAACTCCGAAGTCATACCCTTACCCATAGGAGTATATGCATCAGATAGTTTAGAGAATTTTTTCATCTCTTGACGCTCCTCCGGTGTCAATTGTCGTTCTCGTGAGATATCTTCAAGCACCTTATAAACATCTACAAAACGAGCCGTTTCGTAAAGCATAGCACGAGAAGCATCTGCTTTTGCCCTCATAAGCGATAGCATTTCGTACACAGGCGGAAACTCTATAATAGACTTGCCAAACTGTTTGCGGTCTAAGGCATAGGTATAAGCCTCACGATAAGCCGACTCCGACAACCCTGTCGATTGTGCTATGATACCCAATCTAGCCCCATTCATCAGAGCCATCACATATTTAATAAGCCCGAAACGGCGGTTGCCCACAAGTTCTGCCTTTGCATTTTTATAAACCAACTCACAAGTGGGAGCACCTTTGATACCCATTTTGTTTTCTATCCTACGAACATCAACGCCACCATCTTTCTTGTCGTAAACAAACATAGATAGCCCACGCCCATCTTTCGTACCTTCTTCTGAACGAGCCAACACTAGATGAATATCTGCATCGCCATTAGTTATAAACCGTTTGACCCCATTGAGTCTCCAACAGTTAGCCTTCTCATCAAATGATGCTTTAAGCATAACAGCTTGGAGGTCTGACCCCGCATCTGGCTCTGTCAAATCCATAGACATAGTCTCTCCCTTCGCCACTCTAGGCAAGTATCTTTCATGTTGGTCGGGACTCCCAAACTCATATAATGTTTCGGAACAATCCTGCAACCCCCAAATATTTTGGAAAGACGCATCAGCACGAGAAATCATATCGGCTATCATCACATTGACAGAGATAGGAAAATTCAGCCCCTCATAGCGGCGTGGTATAGTAACCCCCATGAGCTCTGCTTTACGCATAGCATCAAGGTTTTGCACGGTCCCCTTGGCATAGGTTACACGATTGTTGTGCAAAGTTGGGGCTTCGTGGTCGACTGCTTCTGCATTAGGAGCAATAATGTCTGCACATATCTCTCCGGCTATTTCAAGCACCCTATCAAAACTATCTATTGCATCGTCAAAATTTATTGGTGCATAGTCATATTTATCTTTGTCGCCGAACTCTCTCTCTTTTAGTTCAACAATTCGTTTCATCAGGTCGTGTTTAAGGTTTAGGCGAAACGCTGGAGTATCAGTATAAAAATTTGCCATAATATTACTTATTCTATTATTTAAAAGCGAATGCTTATAGTTTCAATTATTTTTTTAGCAATATAAAATCTTTTTTATTTACTATTTTTCTTATAATATTTAATCATTTTAGGCACAACCTCCTCTACCGTACCATTGACAACATAGTCGGCGATAGCATTGATAGGGGCATTGGGGTCGTTGTTAATAGATATAATCATAGACGACTCCTGCATTCCTGAGATATGTTGTATCTGACCAGAGATGCCACAGGCTATATACAATTTTGGACGCACCGTAACACCTGTCTGCCCTATCTGACGGTCGTGGTCAACAAATCCAGCATCAACGGCGGCACGGGTAGCTCCCACTTCGGCGTGTAACTCTTTGGCAAGGGCAAAAAGCAGGTCAAAATTGTCTTTTGAGCCTACACCATAACCTCCGGCAACTACTATTGGCGAACCTTTAAGATTATGTTTTGCCTTTTGTACATGACGCTCAATGATTTTCACTACAAAATCTGCGTCTGATACATATTTATTGACATCGTGCTTTACTACTTCTGTTTTGTGGTTAGCATCAAATATCTCTTTTTTCATTACACCTTCACGGACTGTTGCCATTTGAGGACGATTGTCGGGGTTGATGATAGTAGCCACAATATTTCCTCCAAATGCAGGGCGTATCTGATACAGTAGGTTGTCGTATGTTTTACCTGCTTTTTTATCTTCGTGAGGTCCTATTTCGAGGGAAGTACAGTCGGCTGTTAGCCCAGACATAAGAGCCGAAGAGACACGAGGTCCTAAATCACGCCCTATGACAGTTGCACCCATAAAACAAATCTGTGGTTTCTCCTCTTTGAAAAGATTCACCACTATCGAAGTGTGAGGCAACGAAGTATATGGCACAAGCCTCTTATCGTCAAACACATGAAGTACATCTACGCCATAAGCCGACACTTGCGACTCTATGCCATCTATATTATTGCCCACCACCAACGCTTCAAGCTTACATCCAAGTTGTGTGGCAAGACTTCTCCCTTTGGTCAAAAGTTCAAGGCTGACATCTATCACTTTGCCTTCTTCTATTTCGCAATATACAAATAAGTTATTCATCTATCTATCTTTCTATTTTATCTGTTTGGAAATTATTTTTTATAAAAAAAACTTTAACATCAATCAACCAATTGTATGATTCTCTATCAACTCTTTCATCAAATCATCTATCTCATTGTCGTCAGAAGATATTGCCTTACTCTCTTTTGCCTGAAAAACAATATTTTGTATAGTCTTCACTTTGGTAGGCGACCCAGAGAGACCGCACTGCTCGACATCTCCTTCTACATCGGCAATAGACCACTCTACAATGTTTAAATACGGCAATTGCTCATATAATTCTGCAAACGGCAACGGTTGTTTTTTAGAGATTTCGGTTTTTTCTTGGCTTCCCAACGCTCTTTTGTACTTCTGCACCAGTTTCGCATTGCGAGGACGACACTCATCGGCAGAGCCATTGACAGTGATTAGCAACGGCATTGGTGCTTCCACTATTTCAACGCCCCCCGAGATACCTCGCTTGATGGTTATTTTCGAGTTTTCAACTTTCATTATCTCCTCTGCATAAGTTACTTGTGGAAGCCCCAGTTTCTCTGCCACCTGAGGACCTACCTGTGCCGTATCGCCATCTATGGCTTGACGACCACTAATAATCAAATCGACATCACCCATTTTCTTGATAGCGACACTTAATGCATAAGAAGTTGCCAAAGTATCGGCTCCGGCAAAGGCTCTGTCGGTAAGTAAATATCCATTATCTGCTCCTCGGAACAGCCCTTCCCTAATGATTTCGGCAGCACGACCTGGACCCATTGTCAGCATAGTGATAGTGGTATCAGGATATTTATCTTTGATTTGCAGTGCTTGCTCCAAAGCATTCAGGTCCTCTGGGTTGAATATTGCAGGGAGAACGGCTCGATTAATAGTGCCGTCTGCTTTCATAGCATCTTTACCCACATTACGAGTGTCTGGCACTTGCTTTGCTAAAACGATAATCTTCATATTGTTTTCTATCTTTTTGTTTACAAAAAAAAATATATATAAAGAACAAAAACACCCCATAAAATAGAGAGTATTGTTTCCCAAATTAAACGCAAAGGTAAGAAAAAAAAATTTGCAGCAAAAAAAAACAGAAGACACCGACACTTTTTTAGGCAAAAAATTAATTTTCAGCAGTACTAAATGTAACTTTTTATTATCTTTGTAGTCTTAATATAAAAGATAGTTTAATTTTTTTACAAAAAATGATTATGAAAAAAATAATAATAGCATTAATAATATTGATGTGTGGGACAGCCTCCTACGCTCAATGGGACGACATATACTACGACCCTTACGATAAGACAGAAAGCCTTAACAACAACCCTGTTGGAGATAACAAAAGTTATGATATGGGCTATTACGAGACAAAGTTAAACAACAAAAACTCGGTAACAATCACACATGCGACCAACAACATACTCGACTTACCTAATGGCGTTTATGAGATTGAGGTGCAAGGCTACACCATAAGTTCTCTCTACGATGAATTCGATGATGTTACCAACATCTATTCGCTTGACAATGGCTACTATACAATGTATATAGATGATCAAAAAGTAGAGTTCAATCGCAACAACACGACATCATATTCATCTAACTACTACAATAGTTGGTGGCACGACTCTTATTGGGGTTGGGACATATCATATTTAGGCTGGAATGACTACTCTTGGCAATATCCATACTGGCGTTATCGCTACTCATATTTTGCGTGGGACTACTACTGTGGTTCGCCATATTCATACTACGGACATTGGGGGCATTACGACAATTATTGGCATCACTACAACTGGGACTACGGCTACTACAAAGGCTATCAAAACAGATACAACGATTACTACAAGAGAAGCACTGCAAGAAGATATACCAGTCGTGTCTCCGCCATAAGGACCAATCGCAGAGACATCTCTACAAGCAATCGTGCCAGTCGTACTCGCAACGACAGATACAGCCGCACTGAAAACAGAAGGGTAGAAAGAGACAACAATCGCAACATTTCTCGCAGAGGAAGTAGCGTAAGCACACGAACAAACAGCAGTCGTAGGTCATACGACCGTAGCAACACTTCTTCTCGCAGTTCACAAACGAGGTCGGTAAATTCGCAAAGACGAAATTCATCTGTATCATATCCCAGCACAAGACAGTCGAGCGGAGTAAGCCGCTCTACAACAAGAAGTGGTAGTAGCAGACGCTCTTCGAGCTCTTCGAGACGCAGATAATATTTTTTTGCAAAAAAAACTTTTTATTACAACAAAAAAACAATCGGAAAAATTATGAAAAAGATATTTCTTACAATAATAATAATGGTTGCGACAATGTCAGCAACAGGGCAAAGCATTTTTGATATTGAAGGCACGATGTCGCCCAACATCAATGGAACAGCTCGTTATATCGCTATGGGAGGAAGTTTTGGGGCATTGGGAGGCGAGACTTCAGCCATCAGCGACAACCCCGCCGTATTGGGTATCTTTCGCAGCAACGAACTCAACTTTTCTACCAATATTGCCCTAAACCAGAGCAATGCTATCTGGGGAAGAGGGGCGAAAAGTATGCACAATTGGAGATGCGACATTAATAATTTTAGTTGGGTGTTTCACTTCCCACACAAAGTAGGCAGTGGCTACCTACACTCTAATTTTAGTTTCGACTTTCACCGCCGCAAAAGTTTCAACCGTAAACTTGCGACAATCAACCCCGAATTAAGCTACTCTATGACAGATATGATTGCCGAACTGACATTAGATATCCCTGAAAACGCCATAAATAACCAAAATGCATACAACAATGTTAATATTGCATACTTATCCATACTTGGCTATGACGGAGGACTAATAGCACCAAGACCTGCCAATATAAAAGAATGGAACTCTACGCTTACAGGCAAACCGTTAGCTACATACCAGCAAACAGAGAGTGGCTTTATCAACAGTTACGAATTTGCTTACTCTGGTAATATAAGCGACAGATTTTACTTCGGTATAGGATTAGGAATACAAAGTTACTTCCGACTAATAAACAGCAAATACCACGAAGAGTTTGGCAAACGAGCCGATGGGTTTACCCTTAACAACACAACTGCCTACGAAGGGAGCGGCATCAACCTCTCGTTAGGGACTATCATTCGTCTTGCCTCTTGGGTAAGAGTAGGTGCTTCGATAAAAACGCCAACTACCTACACCTTTGAAAACACACAGTCGGCAACACTAAATAGTTCTTATGTTGCGTCCCCAATGAGTTCGCCAACATACAACTGGACTTATCAATATAGGTCTCCTCTACAAGCCCAATTTAGCACTGGTTTTATCATAGCAAAAAAAGTGGCTCTCAACATTGATTATTCTATGACGGCAAATAAAACAATAGCCTTTATCAGCGACAGAGACGATGCCTTTACAACTTCTTTCGAGACGGAAAACACTGCTGTCGGGAAATTTGCAAAAACCGTACACTCTATAAAAATAGGTGGCGAGATGAGGGCAACGCAAAGCATCAAACTACGCAGTGGCATAACATATTCTTCGCCAGCAATGAGCGAAGCGGTAGTCAAAGATGTACCCCTCAACACTCCTCTAACCAATATGGAGTATTTCTCTGACAGAGGACAAATAATGGCTTCTACCGGAGTAGGATTTAGTTTCGGTAATATATTTTTAGACCTTGCATACGCATATAAGCGACACCTTCAACGCTTTACCCCTTTTGAGATGTACGACAAAGCAATAAAAGGCGATGTCTATTATAACAATCACAACTTGATAGCGACTTTGGTGTGGAAGTACTGAAAGTACCTTTTGTAATTGTATGCTAAAAAAACTATTACGTAAGAATATCAACAAAGCACAAATATTTGGCTTTGCTATATCTAACCTCATAGGAATAGCGATAATATTACTATCCATACAACTATATGTTGATATAGAGCCTATGGTAGGAGGCAACAATGGTCTTATGAAAAAAGATTTTTTTGTTGTTACCAAACAAATTTCTATGCTAAATAGTTTTTCGTCAAACGACTTCACAGACAAAGAAATAGAGGAGATAAAGCAACAGAGTTTTGTCAAAAGTATTGGACGATTTACCTCATCAGGATTTTCGGTATATGCAGGGATAGAGATGCAAGGAGCCAATATCGGCACAGACATATTTTTTGAATCAATCCCAAGCAAATTTATCGACATCAAGCCCGATAAATGGCACTACTACCCACAGCAACCTTTTGTACCTATAATCATACCGCAGAACTACCTAAATCTATACAATTTCGGCTTTGCTTCTTCTCGTCAGTTGCCCAATATTTCGCAAGGAGCAGTAGAGATGATACGCCTCAACCTTCACATTGAGGGCAACGGGTTGAGACAAAGCCTCGATGGGGGCATAGTTGGCTTTTCTAATAGAATAAACACAATACTTGTACCAGAGGAGTTTATGGAGTGGGCAAACAGCAAATTCTCACATACAGAGAGAGCCTCTACTTCTCGCATAATAGTAGAAATATCAGATATAACAGCCCCCGAGATAGCAATATTTTTCAAGCAAAAAGGCTATCAAATAGAGGGAGAGACACAAGCGGTAAGCGAAATGAATTACTTCCTTCGCCTTGCCTTCGCCTGTTGCTTATTGATAGGGTTAATCATATTCTCTCTGTCGATAGCAATTCTTACATTGAGCATATACCTTATCATACAAAAAAACAGAGAAAAGATTGACAACTTGCGACTTATAGGCTATTCAAAAGCCTCAATAGTAAAATTCTATACATTGACAACTATATCTCTGAACACCATTATCTTTTTAATGGCAATAGGAATAGTATATTTGGCACGACCAATATATTTATCATACCTACACAAAGCACTCTATCAGACGACTTCTAATCCTACAATAACAATAGTCGTTGGAGTGTTACTTTTTGCAACAATATCTTTGTTTAACTTCCTTGTGATACACCGAAAAGTCTATTTTAACATTTGGGCGATGAGAAAGTACCCGCAGCCACATAGCATTAATTTTGCACTATAAAACATTTTACTACCTTAACACATATCTCTAACAGGTAACAATTACACAATTTTAACTATTTTACGACAACAAAATTGTTAACAAAAACAAAGCTGAACATTAAAACACTATCTATAAGTCGATTAACTTTTTTTATATTAAAATAACATGGGATGTGTTGTGTGTTTACTCAATACAATTTGGATTTGCAATTTTTTATTTTTAACTTTGTCGGCAGAATATTTTTTTTTATTATTAACCAAATAAATTGTATTATGAAAAAATCTACATTTATTTTAATTTGTGTCTTGTGTTCTTTTTTAGGACTTAATGCACAAAATG
>PDWI01003203.1_pt1 | contig 23338 bp, 15 predicted proteins | sample 1430891 | NCBI WGS metagenome assembly PDWI01 (sample SAMN01162508, study PRJNA174530) | Oral metagenome, whole genome shotgun sequencing project. | biome: Marine environment; feature: Marine mammal; material: Swab sample of the gingival sulcus; isolation source: swab sample of gingival sulcus... | reverse complement strand
TCTGCCTGCACCGTCAGACCCTCTGGTAACGTCTCGGTTGGAAAAGTATTTTATGAAAGCATCGTTATTCACAACTGCATGCAGGTTGACATTGCCGTCTTTTCTCTTGATATTAGGTCAAAAATGACCTGATGTATCATCACGAATGGGATCGAATTTATAAAGCTGTTGAAAAGATTGGGATATAATCCAAAATTTGAAACTGGACCCGGAAAGGGCAGTCATGGCACTTTGTACGCTAATGGCAAAAAGACCATTCTTAAAGACAGAAAAAAGGAAATAGGCCCTGATTTATTCAATCAAATGTTGAAATAACCTTGGTATAGATAAAAAAAGTATGAAAGGATAATCCATGGATTTTTTGTATCCGGCAAAAATAGAACAGGACGAAAAAGAAAACTATCTTGTAACCTTTCGGGATATTCCTTTTGCAGTAACAGACGGGAAGACGTTGGAAGAAGCATTGGCAGAAGCCAAAGACTGCCTGGAAACTGCCATTGCATCATGTATAAAAGACAGGGAAGAAATACCCGTACCCTCTGATCTGCACCCTGGGGAACATTTAATCAAATTATCAGCCCAGACCGCTGCAAAATCAGCGTTATATATGGCAGTAACAGCCACAGGAATATCCCAAAACGCATTGACTGCAAAGATCGGTGTTGACGGGAAGGAGGTTCGGCGAATGCTCGACCCCTGGCAGCAAACAAAACTGCCAAGGATCGAAGAAGCCCTCAATGCTTTGGGTTATTCTTTATCTGTTTCTGTCGCTGCGGTCTGATTAACTGTATTGGTTCAGATTTGATCGGACAGTTTTCGGATTGTTTGATGTGATTGCCGGATCAATTTTGTCCCATAAATTTTTCTTCCCAATATTGTTTTCCAGAGTCGAAAGTTTCTATTGGGATTCTCCCGCAGCATATTTTTCCTGATGTTTTTTTATCATTCAGCAATCATTGCTTCAGTTTCATTCGTGGGTGAAAAAGAAGAATGGTATTGACGAAAATGAAAAATAATGATATTCCAGACTTTTTTAATATATTTTTATGTCCGTCAGGTATGCCGTAATTCCCTGGTGTTTTCGGGAGCATTGCAGGGCAGATCAAACAAAAAGGAACGCAGAATGCGTTTCTGAAAATTAAATAGGTGGATGAGTATAATGGCAAGAATGCGAGAACCAAAGTTTAAGAAATGCCGCCGCTTGGGCATTAACGTATGTGGTCATCCAAAGGCCATGGACAGATATAACCCAAGGGAGGCTCGTGATGGAAAAAAATTATCTGAGTATGGTCTGCAGCTTCTGGAAAAACAGAAACTGAGAGGGTATTACGAAGTGCTGGAAAAACAGTTCAGACGCTATGTTACCCGTGCCCTGCGTTCCAAGGGAACCACAGGTACCGTACTTGTTCAGTCTCTGGAAACCAGGCTGGATAATATTGTGTACAGAATGGGCTTTGCAAGTTCCATTCGCCAGGCCCGCCAGATGGTAAGCCACGGTCACATGCTGGTCAACGGAAAGAAAGTGGACATTCCTTCCTTTCACGTTTCTGCCGGTGATGTGATCAGCTTACGGGAAAAATCCAGGAATGTGGCAATCTATAAGGAAACCTTTGAAGAAAACAACGTAATCGTTCCTTATGTAACAAAGGATGCCGGTAATTTTTCCGGTACCCTTGTCCGTGTTCCTGAAAGGGAAGAAATTCCTGTAATTGTGGAAGACAGATATGTTGTAGAGTATTATTCCAGAATGCAGTAATTCCCATTTTTTTCTGTTCTGCACCTTGCAGTCAGGCAGGAAAGTAAAAAGAATACAAAGGCCGATGGTTTTCTTGTTTCGCAGGAAAACCGTCAGCCTTTTTCTATTTTCAGGAAAAGGGATTTTTTACAGCAGGTTCCGTCCCTTCCTTTTTATGCAGGGTGGCAAGATATTCTTCGTACCTTGCAAGGTAAAAGGCCAGGGGCTTTGAAAAATTGTATCCGGCAATCCCGTCAAGGAACAACTGGCTGATTTCATGGTTCATGGTCAATACATTCTGGGCTTTGAGTAAAATCTGCCTCTCTTCCCTGGGCATGGCCTTAAGAATATTGGTAAAGGCAGTCCTGGCCCTTGGCTGGTACATCCAGAAATACAGCATATCCAGGCTGTGGATAATCAACACCGCAATCATATCCCTGGTGGTTTCATCGGCTGAAGCAAACCATTGCCGGGGGTGATCCAGCAGAGTATAGATTTCCTGCTCTGGAAAACGAATTTCCAGCCGGGCGTAAATCTCCTGAAACTGCATGAGTTTTTGTTTATAATCCAGGATTCTGTTGCCAATGTTTACGGTTCGGTCTGCATTTCCTTCAATGAACCCTGCAACACAGTCTGAAGCAAGTTTTGATATAACCGCAGCCCAGCTTTGCAGGAACATATTTACCCCATCCATTCCCAGGGCAGTAAGAAACCAGAAAAGAAAGGCGTTCATGCCAAAGGCAACGGGGATGGACAATACGCTTCGGAAAAAATTTCCAATGGCCGCTTCCCTGGGAAGGCCGCGGAACACATTGTGGGAGCTGAGATAGATTCCATTGGCAATGGCCATGGTGGAAAATAAAATCAATGGGTGGGAAGCAACCGTGATGGAAAGGCCCTTGCACAAAATCAGCTGCTTTACAAGCAGATCCAGCAAGGGGACGGAAAAGCCTGTGTACATCAGGGAATCGGAAAGTCGTCTCCAATTCACAAAATCATTCCACTTCAGCAGGGATGATCTTCTCATCCCGCCTCCTCCCATGACTGACTGGCAGATATTCCGGAGTCCTGTGATCCCGAACCAGATGCAGGCGCCAAAATACCTCAGCACCCAGAATTCCCTGGTGAGGAAAAAGGTAAAAAAGGCTGGCAGGAACCCAATGAAAATTTTGAAAAAATTTTCCCAGCCGGAATTGAGGTTTTTCCATGAACGCAGATTGTTTTTTTTTGTGTCGCTGTCATCTTCCTGATCGCCCAGACAAAGGCCGTTGGATATGTTTTTGCACACCTGCCCCAGGGTAATAATGTTGCCGGAGTCTGACATTTTCATGGAATTGATGTCTGGAATCCACTCTTTGGTCCTTGATAATCCGGCAAGATGAAAAAAGGGGATTTTTCTTGTAAATGCGAGCAATACACTCCACAAGCCCTTATTCCTTTTCAGGTAGTCATAGTTGATCCGGAGATTCATGTCCATATTCAGGGGAAGCCGCGAACAGGGAAACTGATTTTTCCGGATTTGTTTTTGTGCCCTGGCCGGCAAAGCGTCTGTGATGGCAATTCCCATTCCGTACATCTGTAAAGAGTGTTCCGTGGAATTACTTCCAATTCGCGGCCCCAGGGAATGAATTTCATACATTTTCTTGATGGCATCCATATTTCCGAGAATCCTGCGAAATTTTTCCAGCCGTTTTTGGATTTCCGGGGGCAGATCCATCAGAGGATTCTCTTCTCCGCCATTGGTATTGGCATTTTGGGTCAGTTTTTTCATCATCCCCAGGGTGATTTGTTTGAGCTTGATGATGTTGCCTGAGTTAATGGCCTGCTGTAGTTCAATAATCTCTGGAATGTGGGAAGTGTTATCATTTACATAGTTTTTCAGGCTGAAAACTTCCAGGCGGTGGATTCTGCCCTTGCAGTCATGGATCAGCTCTAAGACATCTGCGGCATTGAGCCTGGACAGGCTTAAAATGATTTTAAACCCGGAATGCAGAGCTTCCAGCCTGTCAATGAGCATTGCAGGAGAAAGGGTCATGAGTTCCGGCAATATTTCCGCTTCCATGGCTTTGGGCTGCTTTTGTTCTGCATTGTCCGTCAGAAAATGATGGAGGATATAGTCCATGCCGCATTGATTCATTTCTGTTAAAAGAGCGTTTATTTCAGCCTGTGCCTTTTTATTTTCAGTTGGATATATTTTTGCCATACCAGACAGGGATTCTTCCATCAGGGGCAGCAATTTTGTGTGGATAAATTTGGCAAGGTGCAGCCGGGAAGCCTGTCCGATGCCCACAAAGGCGAGAAATTCTTTACTGTTAATTTCCGGCATGGAAATGTGAAATTTTTCGTTGATGGCCGGAAGGTGGTTTTTGTTAAATTGATCCAGAATATGAAGAACCTGTCCTTTTTCATATTCAGAAACCATTTTTCCTTTAGCCATAAAATCCAGGACAGGCTGCCTGGAAAAAAAATTCAGAAAATTTAACGCACTTCCAAATCCCCTGGGTTCCCAGATCAAATGGACAAATCTGCCATGAAAGGCTGCGGAAAACTGAATGCCGATACGGACGTGCATTCCCAGAATCTGCCCTGCGGCAATGAGTTCCCTTGCGGTTTCCCGGGCAATGAAATTATAATAAACTATTCGCAGACGACGGATTCCCTTGATCCATGCGTCCATAATCAGGTGGGTGGCGGATTTCCTCCCCTTGGTGTTGGCATCATGCACATGGTCATCAAAGACAATCTGGTTCCATTCTTCGGGCATTTCCAGCAAATTGTATTCCTTTAAGTAGGAGCGGATAACCCTGGGTCTGCCGGATACCACACGCTGAAAATCATGGGCAAGCTGGAGCTGGCGCTGGGGATCCCTGGAACGGATCAGCTCTTTCATGATGGCGGCAAGAACCCTGCCCGTGTTGATCCGAAGTACCGGCTCGGTACTGCACATGACCTCATCAAAGAGGGCTTTCAGGGCATTGATACGGTTGGTGGCGGAGGTGGCTCCATTTTTTCCGTCAATTTGTCCCAACAGGTGAACCATGGCATAGGCAATGCGGAGTCCTTTGATTTCGGACATTTCCTTGATGCCCCTGGGGTGAAGGTGATGGAAAAATTTTCTTCTGGCATCGGCCTCGGATAAATCTGAATGCAGCATATGGTTGACCATATCCAGCAGATCGTAGTCGTGGTTATGGAAAAAAAAGGCGGGCCGTTTTTTCTTTTCCCTGTACGGGGATTTGTAAGGGCTATTGGTGTGCATGCAAACAACTCATATATTTTTATCGGGGTTCCGTGAATTTTTCGCATGGTAAGACTCATGAATTGTGTCACTAACTAACTTAATTTACATACCACATTGTCTTCAAAAAACAAATGCCCATGCTCATAAATTCCATATGGTTCAGGGATCAGCAGGAAGAATCTTGCCTCTTTTGGGGCAATCATATATGGTGCAGGGGCAGTCTGTTTATGGGGATAACTATTATTACCTTATAAATAACAGGATATTACGTGATACATCTTGTAAAAAGCAATTACATGGAAGCCTTGCTGGAAAAGCTGCTTTGTCTCATGGAAGAGCCGCTGCCGGATCCCATGCAAAGGGAGTGGATTTCTGTCCAGTCCCGGGGAATGCGCCAATGGCTGTCCCTTTCCATTGCCAGGCATCTTGGCATTTCCTCCAACATTTTTTTTGCCTATCCTAGGCAGATGATCCGGGAAATCCTTACAGAAAATCAGATCCCCGGCGATGTTTTTCTTGATCCTGACAAAATGCTGTGGTCTGTCATGAAGATTCTGAATGGACAAAAAGGGACAACCGCAAACCATTCAGGAACAAAAACATTTCAGGGCAGGGATGTTTTTTCCTTTCTGAATGAATATGCCGATCATGATACATCCGGCAAAAAACAGGTTCAGCTGTGCTTTCGTCTTGCCCAAATGCTGGACAATTACCAGGTGTGGAGACCGGATCTGCTCTCCCAATGGCATGAGGGGGCATGGCATTATCCGGGCAGGGACAGGGCGCAGGAAACATGGCAGGCGGCATTGTGGCAGCAAATTCTCACAGACCATGACCATGATTCTGGCGCGTTTGGAAATTTTATCCGCCAAATGGAACAGGGGCAGATTTCCATTTCTGCCAATCGGATGGTTTTATTTGGAATTTCCACAATGCCGCCGAATTTCTTACGCTTTTTCCATGTCTTGTCATTTCATATCCCCGTGTATCTGTTTGTATTGTCTCCTTCCAATCAATTTTTCATGGACATGGTATCTGAAAAACAGATGTCCAGGATTCGTCTGGGCCGGGAGTCTGCCATGGCTGACCAGACGGCTGCCAATGGGGATTTTTTAACGGAGCAGTATTACGAGACCGGGAATCCCCTGCTTTCTTCCCTTGGAAAGGCAGGACAGCAGTTCCATGAAATCATGGAGGAATTTGGTTATTCAGAGCCATTTGGTGATTTGTTTACAGATCCTGTTTCTGACTCCAATGCAGATGTTGTTACAAGGCCGGCCGGCCGGGATTCCTTGCCTGTTTCCATGCTTCACAGGATTCAATCGGATATTTTTCATCTCACGGCAAGGGGGAACCATTCTGCAGAAGGATTCCGGGAGTTGACCGGCCCTTCAGGCAAAGCAACACCGGTTTTGCCTGAAGATGATTCCATTTCCATTCACTCCTGCCATTCTCCCCTTCGGGAAGCCCAGGTGGTAAAGGATCTGCTGCTGGATGCCTTTGAGAAACATCCTTGGCTCCGTCCCCATGATGTGGTTGTGATGATGCCGGACATTGAAGCCTATGCACCCATCATCACTTCGGTTTTTTCCCTTGGAAAGGATCAGGCGGAACCTTACATTCCCTTTTGCATTTCCGACAGAAAACGCAGGATCGAATCTTCCCTTTTGAATGCATGTATCCATATCCTGGAAATGAAAGATTCCAGAATGGAGCGGGATCAGGTTTTGGAGCTGCTTTCCTTCAGACCCATTGCCGAAAAATTTCAGCTTTCTTCAAATGATGTGGAGATCATTACAGATGCTGTTCTGGAAGCCCGGATTTTTTGGGGCAGGGACAAAAATCATCGGAAACAGCTGATTGGATCGGACACAGGAGAAAATACCTGGATTTTTGGTCTGAACCGGTTGTTCCTGGGATATGCCATGGATGGAGAAATCCTGACGGGCAGTACTGGGGATGTCCTTGGCTGTCCTTTTTTTGAAGGTGCAGAATCCGAAATCCTGGGCAGGTTTTCCCAATTTTGTCATTCCCTGTTTGCGTCCATGGATCTTCTGGAAGGCAGTCATTCCATGGATGTCTGGGCAAGCCGTTTGCATACCATTTTTTCCTCCATGATGGATGAACATATTGCTTCCGATGAGATGAATTTTTTGTTTACTGCCCTGAATAAAATGGAAACCGATGCAAAGGGAGCAGGTTTTTCCGATGGTTTGCCCTTTGCTCCTGTATTTGAAATATTGAAACGGTTTTTGGATACGCCCCTGGCCCAGGGAGGATTTGCCACAGGTTCTGTGACTTTTTGCAATCTGGTTCCCATGAGAAGTATTCCCTTTCAGGTGGTGGTTCTCATGGGGATGGATGAAAGCCGTTTCCCAAGACAGGAGTCTTCCCTTTCCTTTGATCTCATGGCAAAACATCCCCAAAAAGGGGATAAAAATGTAAGGGACGAAGACCAGTATCTGTTTCTGGAAACCATTTTATCTGCCCGGCAAAAGTTCATCATTACCTATACGGGAAAAAGTATGAAAGATAATTCTGACCTGCCCTGTTCCGGTGTGGTGAGTCAGCTTATGGAAGTTATGGAGCAAAATTTTGTTTTTCCGGCAGGGCATGTCCATTATTTTTCCCATTTCCTCCATGGATTTCATCCTGAATATTTTACCCCTTCTGCTGCGTCTCCGTTTTTTTCCTATTCTCCTGGAATGTTTCGCATGGCCCTGTCCCAGCAGGAAAGAAAGCACAATCAGAAAAGGCAGATCCGCCAGGAATCCAGCCAGGGAGAAACACAGGGGCAATCTGCTGAGAATATTGAAACCAATCCCGGCAGCCGCACCATAGCATTGCCGGACTTGCTGCGGTTTTTTGAGCATCCGGCAAAATATTATCTTGAAGAATGTGTACAGATGTATATTGCCAAAAATCAGGATATTCCGCCTGACAGGGAAGAATTTCAGATCAGGGGTCTGGATAAATATTTGCTGGAAAAAGATTGTATGAAAAGGCATCAGGATCGTATCATCCAATTCCATGGGGAAGATCGCGGCAAGGATACAGAGCAGACATCTGCAGCCGGCAGCGAAGAAAGGGAAGAGTTTCTGACTGTTTTCCGGGCAGCAGGCAGGCTTCCGCCAGGGGGGCAGGGGGAGTTGGAATTTGCCAGGATGTATGACCAGGCAGAAGAATTCATTGGCATCATGGAAAAATTTTTGCCGGAACATCGTCTGGATCTGCCCATTCATCTGAACCTTGAAATGGATTCCAGAATCATTACAGGAAGCATTGGCGATTTATACGGGGAAGAAGACAGGCTGGTTCGATGTGTTGCAAATCATGCCATGATACATCCGGGCAAACTTCTTGGGCATTGGGTTGTCCATCTTTTACTGAGCAGCTGCATCCGGCAAACTTCTTTTGTCAATTCATTGGAATCAAATGAATTTCATTCTGTGGTTACAAGAATCATTGGAAAGGATCCTGAAAAGAAGGTGTTTGCCATATATGAATTCTCCGGGTTGGACCAGGATGCAGAACAACTGCTTGCACCTGTATTGGATTTGTTTTCCCGGGGCTGCCGTTCCATGGTTCCTTTTTTTCCAAAAACTGGTTTTGCATTGGCAAAAGCCCTTGAAAAAGAAGGATTCCCAAAGGATGAGGCAGGTATGGCTTCTGCCCTTCAAAAGGCAAAATCTGCATGGTTCCAAAAGTTTACAAATAAAGGAGAAAAAATGGATCCCCATGTGGCAAGAGTCCTTGGGCAGGAAAATCAATTTCTGGAAAATGAAGATCCCTTTGCAAGTGTGGCTGCAATGGAAAGTTTGTCCATTCCGGAAATAACACTCATGATTTATGAACCGCTGCTTTCCCATCTCAGGGTGCGGATTTGTTAGGGAGAAGAGATTCAGCTCAGACCATATTCGTTGAGCTTGTTTCTCAATGTCCGTACGCTGATCCCCAGGATCTTGGCGGCGTGGGTGCGATTGCCCTGGGTTTGATCCAGGGTTTTGCAGATTACGTGCTGTTCCATTTCTTTCAGGGAGCCTGTGCCCATATCCATTGTATGGGAGGCAGAAGCCGGGGGGGAGGCTTCCTCACAAGGTTCTTCTGCTTTGGGGGAAGATGCTGCCTGGGGCTGTATGCGAGGTACCCCGTCCATGAGTAAATCTTCCGGTTTGATTTTGGAAGAAGATGCCAAAAGAACAGCCCTGTGGATAATGTTTTCCAGTTCCCGGACGTTCCCGGGAAATCCATGGGCTTCCAGGATGGATAATGCCTGGGAAGATATGCCTGTTACAGGGCGATGATCTTGTTCTGCATATTTTTTGATGAAAAAATCACACAGAAGCGCCAAATCTCCCTGGCGGTCTCTCAGGGGCGGGATCACAACGGGAATGGTGTTCAGACGATAATACAAGTCCTGGCGAAACTGCCCCTGTTCCACGCTTTTTTCCGGTTCCCGGTTGGTGGAGGCAAGCACCCGTACATCCACGGGGACCCCTTGGGAACCGCCCACCCGATCCACGATTTTTTCTTGCAGAACCCGGAGGAGTTTAGCTTGAAGATGGATTTGCATTTCTGTAATTTCATCAAGAAACAAGGTGCCCTGGTGGGCCATTTCAAATTTTCCTGCCTTACGGGAAATGGCACCGGTAAATGCCCCCTTTTCGTGGCCGAACAACTCGCTTTCCAGCAGATTTTCCGGCAATGCTGCACAGTTAATGGCAATGAAAGGGCCTGCACTTCGGTTGCTTTTTTCATGGATGAGCTGGGCAAAAAGCTCTTTTCCGGTACCGCTTTCTCCCTGGATAAATACCGAGGCACTGGAATCTGCCACCCGTTCCACAAGATCCACAAGCCCTTTCATCACAGGATCCTTGGTGACAATGGAAATCCCTTTGGAGTTGGAAGATTTGTTTTTTGGGGTGTTTCCAGCCTGGCTTGCCCCTGCAAAATTCCGGACAATGAGTTCCAGTTGTTCAGAGTCCAAAGGACGGATCAGATAATCCAGCGCACCTGCTTTCATCAGGGAAACGGCCTGTTCCACCTGTGCTTCAGGTGATGTCACCAGGACCCGGCATTGGGGACAGGCTTCCAGGCATTGGGAAAGAAAATCCAGAATGGATAAACGGGAGGTGGTTTCATCCACAATGACCATGGCTGGCTTTTTTTCCAGCAAAATTTCCATGGCACCATTGCCCTGGGGCAGGGAATCCACCAGAAATCCCCAGGATTCAAGCCATTCTGTGTATTCTATCCGTTCCTTGGGATCTTCTAATATGAGCAGAATGCGGTTTCCAGACACAAAAAACTCTCAACATCAGGAGTTGGTAAGTCCCTGGGCAAGAGCCAGGGTTTCCAACCGTTGTTTTGCAAGCCGTGCCCAGACAGAATCGTAATTCTGGGCAACCTGTTCAAAGGCTTCCCTTGCTTTGGTTACAATATTTCCCTTTTGATAGGCATCTCCCAGGAGAAAGCCGATATTTGCCTTGCCGTCTTCTTCCCGGGAAAAATCAAGGGCTTTGGCATATGCTTCTGCTGCATCCACATAGGCACAAGCCTTGATTTCCAAGGCTCCAAGATCCCTGTATGCCTGTACCAGCAGATCATAATGGGTTCCGGGGGCTGCGGCAATATGGCGGATACCCTGGTTTCTCAGCTGGGCAGCCTTGGCTAATTGATTTTCTTTTTCACAGACAAGTGCCTGCAAAAATAAAATATCTGCCTTTTCAATTTCATTTTTGGAATGGGAAAATGCCTGTTTCAGGCGGGCCGTGGCCAATGCAAATTTCCCCTTTTCCGTATAGATCTTTCCCATGCGGACAAAGGCCTTTACGCGATCCTGATGGGTGGGAAACTGCCTTACAAAACCTTCAAACAATTTCAGGGCATCTTCATTCCTGTTGGTTTCATTCATTGCCTTGCCCAGTCCAAAAAGCAATTGGGCAGATCGCTGTCTTCTTTTATATTGTTTGTAGGCGTTTATCAAATGATTAAATGCCGGCTCATATAATTTCGCTTCCAGATAGGCAAGTCCCACGGATTGGGAAATGCTTTTGCTGTCCATTTTGTCAATTTTTACCTGTTCTTTTTCATAGCGTTTCAGTACATCTGTATAATTGCCTTCCTTTAATTTTGATTTGAACAGGGCTTCATAGGCTTCTTGCATGAGTTTTACCGCTTCATACCGCAGACCCTTTGGATGGGTGGACAGCAAATTCTCGATTTCCCTGATACATTTATCGTATTCCTGATTTTTTTGGTACATCTGCGCAAGACGCATCATGGCAATTCTGGCATAGGTATTTTTGGGAAAGCGTTCCTTAATCATTTCATAGATTTTTACCCGTTCCTCATCCGTATCCACATACCTTGCCATGCCCATGGAAGCGGTGATGTAACCGGAACTGTCAGGGAAATTTTCCCGTACAAGGTCATAGAACTTGATGGCCTTTTCCCGCTGATTTTCCATGGCATAGGTGTCGCCGATCTTGCTCAGAAGAATATCTTTTTCAGCAAGTTCGGGAAAAATGTTAATTCCTCTGATATAGTTTTCCCGTGCGGTTTTGGTGTAGCCCAGTTCAAAATTGGCATTTCCCATGCAGGTCAGGAATCGGGGAGATTCATAGGCCATTTTGGGGCGCTTCTGGGCAAGGTAATTGAAAATGGACAGTGAATTAAAAAATTGCTGGTTGTCGAATAAGAGCCTTGCATAGCCAAAGCCTGCTTCATCCATGGATGAATTCCTCTCAGGAGCCTGAAACACTTCCTGATAATACCGCATGGCCTTATCGGTAAATCCCTGCTTTTCATAGATTCTTGCCATGTGATAGGTGACTTCCGGCATGCCCGGGTAATCAGGATATTTTTCCTTCACCAGGTTCAAATATCCAAGGGCTGCATAGGGATTTTGCAGATCCAGATGCAGCATTCCTATTGCTGCAAATCCAAATGGTGTCAAGGAGGATTCCGGATTGGACAGTACTGCGTCCTGGAATAGATTCAGGATGGCAAGTTTGGTATTGTCATCAAGGATTTTTTGTCCCCGATAATGGCCAAGCCCTTTGAGGAAACGGGCCGATCCGTTGCAGGGAGCGTTTTCGTTGAGCAAATACTTATCCAGAATCTCGGCGGCTTTTTCGTATCCGCGGCTGTTCAAAAGGGAAAGGGCTTCTACAATGGCAGAATCCTTGCAGCTTGTTTTTGAAACCACAACACACATGTCTTCCAGACTTCCCTGAAATTCTCCCTGCGGCTGCAATGACGGTTTATATACCGGAGGCGCCATTTTTTTGACATCTTTTGCCAAAACAGAGGCATTGGTATTAGCAGCATCCGAAGGGGTTTGTTTGGGGTTGCCTGCAGGCGTTCTGGGAATTTGGGCAGCCAGAATATCCTGCTGGACAGCATGGTCGTCTTCAATTGATAGAAGCGGTTCTACGCTTCGTTCTGGTGATTCTTTTCTGGCAGGTACGTCTCTGCGTATCTCTGTGACGGTGTCTGTTGCTGTTGTTTCCGGAGAATGGTCTGATTTTACTGCTTTTTTTCGGGGAGGGCGGACAGGAGTTTTCAAATGGATGGTGAATTGGGAGCCTGAATCATCAAAGGAGTGCCCGGAAACAAGAAATTCAGATTTTCCGGAAATCACAATGGCAAGGACATCATCATCCAGGGTTTGGAATCGAATATCCCGGATATGTTCAGGGGCCTTTCCCCTTATGGAAAAGTTCTTTCCGGGAGAAATGTTCCGCAGGGCAACCAGAACTTCCTTGCCTTCGATCTGGATGACCTTGGCAGGAACTTTCTGGCTCATATCCAGTTTAACGGCAAGGGGGGAAGAAGAAATGTGAATCCCCTCCAAAACCGCAGACAATGCAGTAGCTGGACAAAGGCATATCCCCAGAAAAAACAGGATAAAACCCAGAACAAGTTGCTGTTGAAAATGTTTATTGATGAATGCTCTTATCATGGTTCCCCCTTTTCGGTTCATGTACCGTGATATAAAGCAAATAACATGCCATGATAAGTTAAATTTTTATGAAATAAAAAAAGGTAAAGATCTATTGAAAATTTCCAATATGAAATCCATCGTTTCATGCTTTTTCAGGCTGTGCTGTATTCACGTCAAAATACAGGCATTTCATCTTCCGGTTCCAATTTCATTTTTTTGATTTTTTCCACCAGGGTTGTCCGATTCATTTTCAGCATTTGTGCTGCCTTGGCCTTTACCCAGTCACTTTGATTCAGGGCATGGGAAATCAGGGCATATTGATATTGCTCCACGGCTTCGGAAAAACCGATTCCCTGGTCAAACACAGAAGAAACATCGAATAGGGAAAGATCCCCCCCGGGAGCTTTGTCCCGGATGCTGTCCGGCAGATCGGAAAATTGTACAACCGAATCTTCTGTAAGGACAAAAAGACGTTCTATCATGTTTTCCAGCTCCCGGACATTACCTGGCCAGGAATAATGAATAAGGGCTTTTTCTGCTTCCGGTGAAAAGGTTTTTTCAGAAAAATCAGGCATTCGTTCCAGAAAATTTTTCTGAAAATGTGCCATGAGACAGGGGATGTCTTCTTTTCGTTTTCGCAGGGGAAGGATGTGGATGGGGATTACATTGAGACGATAGTATAAATCTTCACGAAATTTGCCGGCTTCGATGGCTTCCGGTAAATTTTTGTTGGTTGCGGAAATGACGCGAATGTCAACTTTGATGGTTTTGCTGCCCCCCACCCGTTCAAAGGATTTTTCCTGGAGAGCACGTAACAATTTGACCTGGAGATCATGGCTCATGTCTCCAATTTCATCCAGAAAAATGGTGCCGTTGTCCGCCATTTCAAAACGACCGCTTCGGGATTGATGGGCTCCTGTAAAGGCCCCTTTTTCATGGCCAAACAATTCGCTTTCCAGAAGCTCACCGGGAATTGCACCGCAGTTAATTACCACCATGGGGCCGTTGCTGCGGCTGCTGTTCCTGTGGATAGCTCTGGCTATGAGTTCCTTGCCCGTACCGCTTTCACCTGTAATCAATACAGAAGAATCTGATTTGGCAACTTTTCTGGCTCTGGAAAGGACTTCCATAATGCCGGAACTTTGCCCTGCAATGCCGGATCGATCAAAATCCTGAAATTTGTCCTTTTCCGGCAAATGGGTATTTTCGGCAGAAGCACCAGATGACATGGTTATTTAAGAATTTTAGAAAGTTTGTCGTAAATCCCCTCTGCTGTGAACGGCTTTACAACATAATTGGAAACGCCTGCCTGTACTGCCTGGATTACATTTTCCTTCTGGGCTTCAGCAGTAACCATCAGGAAAGGCATTTTTGCATAATCAGAACTTGCCCTGACCTTTTTCAGCAGATCAAGCCCTGTCATTTTGGGCATATTCCAATCGGAAATAATCAAATCCACAGATTGAGTTTCCAATAGTTCCCAAGCTGTTGTTCCATCATCCGCTTCTACAATATTCTTAAAGCCCAACTGCTTTAAAATATTTTTTAAGATACGGCGCATGGTTGCAAAATCATCCACAACCAATACTTTAATGGATGTATCAAGTTCCATGACTCCTCCCTATGCTATAACCCTGCAATGAACTGGTAATATATCAGTATGTTACTATAAATTGTCTGGCTTAATACCAGGTGTGCTGTGTTTTCCAATCATTTGTCAAAACAAACTTCTATGGTAAAATTCCCTTTGCCGGTACTGAACGGAATGGCAATTTTCGGCCCATCTGAATAATGAACAATACTATGTTGTTTCCCACTAATTACCGATGGAATGGCAGCTTTGAATATTTTTCCTTTTTCACTTAATTCCATGCGGGCCTGGCCGGAAATCATATTGGTCAATTCTCCGACTGCATCGGAGATTTCCATGTCTAATGTTTCCATGGATTCTCCCAGCATGTTGGAAACAATTTCCAATATGCAAGCCTCCTCAAATGTTACGGAAATGGTACCGTTTGTTTCTCCTGTAAGTCCCAGAACCCCGGTGACATCCCCCTGTGCAATATCATCATTTTTCAAATACGGCTTTCCTGCTGTAACATTAACAAAAGCCATGGTCTCAAGAACATTGATGGTGGCATTGATAAAGGGATTAATTAGCTTAACATCCATATCTTCACCTTCATATATGATTATCCCATATTACTATTGTAGTGCACAATATTTTTTAAATGGGTATAGGTATCCAGATCCATTTTGTCAAACATAATTCCAACGCCGGTTTCCGCTTGTCTTACCACTTTGCCCTGGATGTGCAGCTGGATATTTTCCATGGAACCTGTAAGGTAAATGATAAGCCGGCAAGGTGTGCCAACGGGAAAACTTTCCCTTGTCCGAACAAATACACCCCGAAGACTTACATCCCTGGAATCTACTTCCAACAGGGTTTCATTCCCAACGGCATCTATGCGAACATCAATCCGGGTGCTGAAATCAACTCTGGAATATTTTCGTTTTTCTTGTGAACTCATTATGGATTCTTTTATTTTCAGGTATATTATTTCCAGAATCTGATAATAACCAAAAACGTTATCATCTTTTCAAAAAAAAGTCCATTATCTACCGTGAATAATCACAAAATAAAATATATTATGACGAGGAATCTATTTTTTTCCAGGAAAGGCTGTTCACCCTTTTCAAAAAAACATCCACAACTTCCGGATCAAATTGTGTGCCGGTATTCCTGGCAATATTGTCAATAATTTTTTCTTTTTTCATTCTGTGGCGATAGGATCTGTCAGATGCCATGGCATCATAGGAATCTGCCACAGCTATAATTCTGGCAAGTTTTGGAATTTCTTCACCTCGCAGCCCATCGGGGTAGCCCTTACCGTCAATGCGTTCATGATGATGGCGGATAATGGCTGTCTCCTGGTCCCACAATCCAAGTTTACCCACTATCTTTGCTCCCAGAACCGAATGAATTTTGATCACTTCGTATTCTTTCTGTGTCAGCTTGCCCGGTTTCAGCAAGACATGGTCTGGCACGCCAATTTTTCCAATATCATGGAGTCTGCTCGCCATATCAATAACATCCAGCTCTTCTTCGGTGCAGCCCATATGCCTGGCCAGATCCATGGCATATTCGGCAACCCTTGTGGAATGTTTGTGGGTATATGGATCCCTTGCTTCAAGGGTGGTGACAAAGGCAATAAAGGTTGCATATAAATTTTCTACAATATTTCCATACAAAGCCACATTTTCAATGGCAGAAGCAGCTTTCTGGGCAATGAAATTCAGGTAGTAAATGTCTTTTTCAGAAAAATGGTGTTTTTCGTTGAAAATAAAGGCAGTCACAATGCCGAATAATTTTTTCCTGATTTTCAGGGGTACCACCATGCAGGAATGAACAGAATTTATATCATCCATCTGAGCATTTGGACAGGCAATCAGGCATGGCGTGTCATTTTTTTCAATGGCATTGAGCAGATATGTTTTTATTTTGTCCGGGATATCGACCCATATATTTTCCTCTGGTTCCTGCATCATATCTTTTTTGACTCTGGATGCCATCTGGATGAGGGCAGCATCTTCCGGGGAATAGAGATGAAAAAACACCTGGTCTGCAAGAAGCTCTTCAACCCCCAGTTCCACAACCTTCTCATAGGCCATGTCCGTGGAATCTGTTTCGGAAAAATCTTCCATGATCCGGTTCAGAATATTCAGATCCCGAATCCGCCCCATGAGTTTGTCGTTTAATTCTTCCAGGTGGTTGTGTCGGCTGATTTCTTCTTTTAGCAGGATGTTTTCAATGAAGATTTTTCGTCCTCTCAACACTCGGCGGACGGTGAACTCCATCTCCTCCAGGTTGATTGGTTTGACCAGGTAGTCAGCAACTCCCACCCCATTTCTCAGACTCTGGATAAGACTTTCCATGGAAGGTGTCCCTGTCATGATAACCACGGGCAGGGTATTATCAATTTGTCTGACCTGATTGGCAAATTCAATACCATTCATGCCGGGCATATTGATATCTGTAAAGATACAATGAAGATCTGTTTCTTGAATAATTTTAAGAGCTTTATCTCCATCTTCTGAAAGGTATACTTCATAGCCCTTTTGTTCAAAAAATAATTTTATCACATCCCGAATGGTTGCATCGTCGTCCACCACCAGAATTTTTATTGGATCTTCATTTTGCATAAACTGTCGGGACAATATTTTCTTTTCACCCTATGTTTCTAGATGGAGAATTTTACCTGTTACAGAAGAAATAGTATAAAAAATTAAGTGTGTCAATTAACATGCTGTAATAAAACATCTTGCATGTTTGTTTTATGGGCTTTTGACGGGACAGGTAAAATTTATAGTATTAAATGTAAGCAATTCGTTTTGTGATCTAACTTGTTATTTTATCAGGAATAACAAAAACCATTCACATTAGATCTGTTTTATCATTCGCGGTGATTACTTTTTTTTTATTTTTTCTGTTCTCTCACAATATTTATAAAAACCTCATCATTTACTTTACGAAGGAGAATCTTTTGGCAGACAGGACTCTATTGACACCAGTAGGGAAATACATTAGTTATTTTATAAAATAGTAGGTAATCCATAGTAAAAAAGGATGGTTTGACATGCCCATGTCCAGCTCTTTCTCTAACCGGCTTTCGTCTCTTCTTCCTGAAATTGTACAAAAATTCGGTACTCCCTTTCATATTTACGATCAGGCAGGAATTGAAGATACCTGCCGGGATCTGTACCGGGCATTTTCTGCTTTTCCCGGATTCAGGGAATATTTTGCAGTAAAAGCCCTGCCGAATCCTGCTGTTTTATCCATATTGCAAAAACAGGGCTGCGGATTTGATTGCAGTTCCCAGGCAGAACTTGTCCTGGCTGACAGGGCCGGCACTTCGGGGGAGCAAATCATGTTCACCTCCAACAATACCACCAGGGAACAATTTGCCGCAGCCATGGCCCTTGGTGCCATTGTGAACCTTGATGACATTTCCCTGCTGGAAAAATTGCCGGAGACTCCCGAACTCATCTGCTTCCGGTATAATCCGGGTCCTGAAAGAGACGGAAACGCCATCATCGGCAAACCGGAAGAGGCAAAATACGGGGTCAGCCGGGAGCAAATTTTTGCTGCGTACAAAAAGGCCCGTGACATGGGAGTAAAGCGTTTTGGGCTGCACACCATGGTGGCATCCAATGAACTGGATGAAAATTATATCACCCAGACCGTAGTCATGCTGCTGGAACTGGTGGAAATCCTGAATGCAGAACTCAACATCCAATGTGAATTTATCAATATGGGCGGCGGGATTGGCATTCCCTACCAGCCGGGTCAAAATGCTTTTGATCTTAGCGGAATGGCAAAAAAGGTCACCCAAATTTTTGAGGCGTTTACCAGAAAACAAGGATTTACCCCCAAACTTTTCATGGAAAGCGGGCGCTATGTCACAGGGCCCCACGGCGTTCTGGTGACAAGGGTTATCAACCACAAGCATATTTACAGGGACTATGTGGGTGTGGATGCTTCCATGGCAGCCCTCATGCGTCCGGGCATGTACGGGGCATATCACCATATTCATATCCACGGGAAAGATTCTGAAAAAAATCTAAAAACCGTTGATGTGACAGGTTCTTTGTGTGAAAACAATGATAAATTCGCCATCCAGAGGGCTTTGCCGGAAACCGAGCCGGGGGATATTCTGGTAGTTCACGATACCGGTGCCCACGGCCATGCCATGGGATTCAATTATAATGGCCAGCTTCGTCCCCAGGAACTTTTGCTGACACCGGAGGGATGTGTGCGCAGAATCCGCAGAGCAGAGACCCTGGACGATTATTTTGCCACCCTTGAGTTTGAATCCCTGGAACTGCCCCCCCAAGGGTAAGAAAGTTCTCCACGGAGGTTTTTATGGATATTGCACAAATTTGTCCTGAAAAATTATTATCCCTGGAAGAAAGTGCGGAAAAAATCAAAACCGGTTCCAGGGTATTTGTGGGAACAGGCTGTGGCGAGCCCCAGGCCTTGATCAAGGCCATGGTGGGTAACAAGCATATTCAGGATGTCTTTATTTACCAGATGCTTGCCTACACCCTGGCAGACTATGTGACGCAAAAGGATTTTCAGGACCGGTTTTCCCTGAAACTATTTCTCATTACCGAACACATGAAGCAATTTGCCTTTGAAGGCAAGATTGACTATATTCCGGTATATCTGTCCCAGATTCCCTCCATTTTTGAGAATAAAGAAATTGATCTGGACGTGGCCCTGATCCAGGTATCTCCCCCGGATGACCATGGATACTGCTCCCTTGGCATTTCCGTGGACATTACCCTTTCGGGAATGGAAAATGCAAAACTGGTCATTGCCCAGGTCAATCCCCAGATGCCGAGAACTCTGGGAGATGCCCTTGTGCATATTGATTCCATTGATTACATGGTGGAATATGAAGAGCCGCTGGTGGAAGCGGTATCCGTAAAAAAAGATGAAACCATCACCAGGCGGATCGCCCATTATGTGGATATGCTGGTGGATGACGGAGCCACCATCCAGGTTGGGTTCGGGCATTTGCCAAGTGCGATTTTGCCCCATCTTTCCAACAAAAAAGATCTTGGGCTGCATACCCAGCTCATCCGGGAAGAACATCTGCCCCTGTTTGAAAACAAGGTGATCACCAACCGCCGGAAAAATTATATTCCCAACCGTGTTGTGGCATCCCTTTGCATGGGTACAAAAAAACTGTACCAATATGTCCACGAAAATCCCATGTTCTTTTTTCGATCTTCGGGATTTGTGAATGATCCCAATTTCATTGCAAAAAATGACAACTTGATTTCCATCAGCTCTGCCCTGGAAGTGGATGTTACAGGCCAGGCATGTTCTGATTCAAAGGATCTGTTGTTTTATTCCGGCGTGGGAACCCAGGTGGATTTTATCCGCGGGGCAAGTATGTCCAGGGGCGGATTTTCCATTATTGTACTTCCGTCCACAGCCCAAAACGGCAAGATTTCCAGAATTGTCCCAACATTAAGTGAAAATGCAGGTGTTGCCACCACCCGCGGAGATGTGGACATTATTGTTACAGAATACGGGATTGCGGAAATGGGAAGAAGAAGCATTTCCCAAAGAGTGGTGGAGCTTGCCCGCATTGCCCATCCCAAATTCAGAACCTGGCTCATTGAAGAAGCAAAAAAACGCAGATATGTTTTTCCGGATCAATTGCCGCTGAATACCAATGATTTGATGTTTCTGGAATCCTATCGCAGCAGCCTTTCCATTGCCAATGGAAAGGACATTGAAATTCGTCCCCTGCTTTCCTGTGATGAATTTGAGTCAAGAAATTTTTACTATTCCCTGGATGAATCTTCCCTGTATCACCGTTTTTTCAGCAAAGGCCAGGTGTTTTCCAGGGATCTCCTCCAAAAACAATGGGCATATCTGGATTACCAGAAAAATATGACCCTCATTGGCCTGATCCAGGAGGGAAAAAGAAAACGCATTGTTGCCATTGGTTCCTATGCCGAAGTCAATGCAGACACCGCAGAGGTGGCTTTTCTGGTAAAAGAGGATTTGCAGGGCATGGGCATCTGCTCCTTTTTGCTGGAAGCCCTTGAAAAAATTGCCGTCAAAAATCAGTATAAACACTTCATTGCCTCGGTGCTTGCGGATAATCACAAGATGCTTCGGGTATTTGGCAAAAGGTATCCCCATGCCCGTTTCCGCCAGATGAACAAGGAGTGGATGGAAGTTCAGATGGATTTTGAACCGGAACTGTCATGAAGCTGATTCTGGTTATGGCCATGAGTGCGGACGGCTGCATTGCAAGGAATACAGACCATGCAGCAGACTGGACTGGCAGGGAAGACAAAAAATACTTTGCCGATATTACCCGCATGGCAGGTGTTGTTATTATGGGTTCCAGAACCTTTGACACCCTGGATTCCCCCTTGCCGGATCGTCTGAATCTTGTCATGACCCGTAACAGGGAAAGGAAAAGCAATTTTCCCAATCTTGTTTTCACAGATGAATCACCGGAACAGATCCTCCATGGTTTGGAGCAAAAAGGATTCCCCTTTGCCGTACTCATGGGCGGTGCCAATCTGAATACCGTATTCATGAAAAAAAACCTCATCAGCGAAGTCCATCTTACCTTGGTACCCCGTTTCTTTGGTACAGGCCTTGGTTTGTTTGATTCTCCATTAAACAATAAATTGGAATTACAAAATATTGAACAGTTTTCCTCCGGCCAGCTTCTCATGATCTTCCGGGTGAGTCCTTTTCCCTCTGTATGACCAAAAAAAAATATGGCAAGACAAATTTATATATGACTTTGTGGAACAATGTGATATTTTAGCATTCTAACGAATGCTTACCGGAATATTGTTTTTTCCATTTCGTGGACGGACAATGTCTTTAAATACAAATTTTCAGGAGTTTCACATCTGCAATGGTGAATACGGCATCACAAAACTATGAATCCATTCCTGCTGGTCATTTGAGGGCAGAAAAAAATTCGGATCGTATTTTTCAGGCATTTCTGGGTTCTTGCCTTGGGGTTGCCCTCTACGACAAGCAGCGTAATATTGGCGGGATGATCAATATTCTGCTGCCTGAACCTCCTGACGAAAGCCGCGACAATGTCCCCGAGAAATATGCTTCCACAGGTCTCCCCATATTGATCGAGAAATTAAAGCAACTTGGCAGCTCTCCTTCCAGCTTGTCCGCAACAATGGCAGGAGGGGGGTTGGTGGGTAAGGTCAGTCACCAGGATCTGGAATTTGATATTGGAGGCAGATCTGCGGAGATCACCCTGAACATATTAAAGGATGCCAATATTCCCGTGGTCAAATCTGAAACCGGAGGATTTTGTAACTGCACCCTGGAACTTGATATGACCACAGGAGAGACAAAAATTCTGAGTCCCTGGGAAGATTCTCTGAAAATGGACCGCCCCATCAGAAAACCTTCCATAACGGACATCATGAACACCATTGAGACATTGAAACCCATTCCTCAGACTGCTTTGAAAATTTTGCGTATGTTTCAGGATTCCAGATTTGGTGTGAATGAAATTGCAGCAGAACTTTCCAAGGATCAGGTGTTGGGAGCCCAGACATTGAAGATATGCAATTCTGTGCTTTTCATAGGGGCCGCCCCCATTGAGACTATCAAAGAAGCCGTATTAATCATGGGCCAGGGGTTGCTTGTGCAATCTGTTATCACAGCTGCCATTAAATCCTGTTTCCAGCAAGTGCAATCTTTTGGCTATTCCCTTTGTAAAGGAGGATTATATTTTCAATCCGTATCCACGGCCATGATTGCAGAACAACTTGCGGCAGAAACCAGTATCATCAACCCGTCCCTGGCATATACGGCAGGTCTTCTCCATGGCATTGGCAAGATTATTCTGGATCAGTTTGTTGCAGATTGTTCTCCCCTGTTTTTCAGAGGCCTGCAACAATCTGACACAGATATGATTAGCCTTGAAAGAAAGGTACTTGGTATTACCCATTGTGAAGCTGGTATGTTCCTGGCAAAGAAATGGCACTTTTCTCCGGCGCTTTCCCAGGTAATTGCCCACCACCCTTTTCCGGAAAAGGCGCATTCCCATAAAGATCTGGTCTATCTTGTGTATCTTGCAGATCTTTTGGCAGATCGATTTTATAGTGGGATTTCCATAATATCCATGCAGACAGAAAGTCTGCAAAATGCCCTGGATCGCCTTGGGCTTACCATGGAGGATCTCCCTAATATTCTCTCCCGGGTCCCATTTGAGCTTTTAACGCAGGAAAATCAAGTGAGTCTATGACCGGCATGGAAAATTTCCAGCATCTGCTCCAGCAATTACCAGCGGTGGACAAGTTATGGGAACAGGCAGTAGAGGATCCAAGATTCCGTGATACAGAAAAACCCCTTGTGGTTGCAAGTCTGCGAAGCATTATAGAAGATCTTCGTCAGAATATTTTGCACAGGAAAGCCGTGGATATTTCTCCTGCCCTTGTCCTTGAACTGGCAGCAGACCTTGTGAAGAAAAAACAATCCCTTCGCCTGATGCCTGTCATCAATGCAACCGGAGTGATTTTACACACCAATCTTGGCCGTTCACCTTTATGCCAAAAGGCTCTGGACAATATCATGGCCGTTGCAAGGGGCTACTCCAATCTGGAATTTGACCTGGATACGGGCAAACGGGGGCTTCGGTATTCGGCCGTGGAAGAACTCATCTGTGAACTTACGGGTGCGCAGGCTGCCATGGTGGTGAACAACAATGCCGGAGCTGTACTGCTGGCATTGAATACCCTTGCAAGAAACCGTAAGGTATTGGTATCCAGGGGAGAACTTGTGGAAATCGGCGGTTCCTTCCGCATCCCGGACATCATGGAAAAAAGCGGGTGCATATTA
>PDWI01009149.1_pt1 | contig 23340 bp, 18 predicted proteins | sample 1430891 | NCBI WGS metagenome assembly PDWI01 (sample SAMN01162508, study PRJNA174530) | Oral metagenome, whole genome shotgun sequencing project. | biome: Marine environment; feature: Marine mammal; material: Swab sample of the gingival sulcus; isolation source: swab sample of gingival sulcus... | reverse complement strand
TTTTTTGAAGATGCTAAATCAGCTTGATAAACTAGGGGTGAAATTTTCACTGGCAAATTTCATGCTTTTTAGGGTGAAATTTTCATTGGTCATTGACAGAGGAGAATTAAATCGGATTAAATCTTTTTTTGGAAAGTTACAGATATATCAAAAAGCGGTGCTTTTATGTGTAGCGTCTTGTGTAAACAGTAATTCGGAAAAAAAGGCGTAGCTGGGGGGTAGCGGAGAAACAATTGTCTCGATTTAATTTAATAAAACCTTGAGGCTGTAGGGACAAAGACTCAAGATAAAATGCTTTTAAGAAAAGAGACAATTTTTCGCAGCGAGGGGGAGACACCCCCTCAAAAAAAATTATCTATGTTCGACTTTCTTTACTAAATTTCTTTTATGTAAAAGTCTACTATTGTGCGTCCGAATATTCGCCTGTCTATTCGTTTCATTTTTTCTATTTTTTCGCCTGCATCTTTTTCTTTTGGGCGGTGAAGTAAAAAAAGTCCTTGTGGTTTTAAGCCTTTTGAGTTGGAGGCGGTTTTTAAAAGCTCTGTGTAGTGGTTGTATTTATAAGGCGGGTCAGCATTGATTATGTCAAAACTTTTTTTTGTGCGTTTTAAAAATAATTCTGCCGATATGTTTTTGCACTCTAAGCGATCGTCTGCAAGTGCAAGATTTTTTATGATTGTGTTTATTTTGAGTTTGTCTTTTTCGATTAACCAAACAGGATATGCTCCGCGAGAGTATGCTTCCAATGCGCATGTGCCTGAGCCTGCGAAGAGGTCTAAAAAAGACATTCCTGAAAGGTCTCCTAAAACTGCAAAAACAGTTTCTCTGACTCTGTCCATTGACGGGCGAATTACACCCTTTGGACATTCTGTGTGCAGCCCTTGTAATTTACCGCCTGTAATACGCATTTACACCTAACCTATGATTCCGTCTGCGGCACGAATACCGCTTGCCCATGCTGCCGTGATGCCTCTTGAAGTACCGGCACCGTCACCGATTAAGTACAGCCCTTGTTGTACCATAAAATGTTCGTTTTGAAAAACAGGTTTGTTTGCGTAAAGTTTTATTTCAGGATAGTACATCATTGTACTTGGGTGAAGTATACCCGGAACTATGTTATCAAGTCTTTTTAATGCTTTCCATATTGAATGTAAGAATTTTGCAGGAATTGCAATGGAAATATCACCGGGTGTACAGGACGAAAGAGATGGTTTGAAATCAAAAAAATCGGAGTTAAGGGTTTCGCGGGTAGAGCGCTTACCCATTCTAAAATCGCCGACTCTTTGCATAATAGGGTGTCCCCCGCCTGTAAGCATGGCAAGCGATGCCAGGAATTCCGCATAGTCTTGTCCTGATGCAAGCGGCTCTGTAAGTTTAATGCTTCTGAGCATTGCAAAGTTTGCAAGTCCGCTGGATTTTTTCTTTGTAGAAAAGGCATGCCCGTTTACCAAAAAATATTTTGAGCCATCGCTTGCCGTATATTTTTCCTGTACGACATGGGCTGCACCGGAGTTTGTACAGAAGGTTCTTGTTTTTTCGGGGAATAAAAATTTGGGGTCGTAATAATCTTTAACAATTGAGTATCGCTCTATTGTTGTTTCAATCCTAATTCCGACATCTATGGTGTTATCCTGAAACGGCACATTGTTTTCGCTCATAACATTTCGTAAAAAGTTAAAGCCCTGTCTGCCGGGGGCAATAACCATGTTATGATATTTAATTGTACGCAAAGATGTTGTTAATGTTTTATCTGTATGTTTGACAGACAGGGCTTCTTCCTGTAGGGCTATTTCAACCCCCAAATCAGACAATTGACCGGTGAGTGCTTTTATTAGTTGAATGCCACCGTCTGTTCCAAGATGAGATTGGCGGATAGAAAGGAGTTTAGCGCCGATTTTTTCGGCTCTGGCTTTATATTTGTCGAGATTTTTGGTTTCCAATATTTCCGGTTGTAAGAAATTTTCTACGCGCTCTAAGTATCGACTTGCGGTTTCTTCGCTCCAGCAGTCGGTTGGAAATCCTACAGGATATGTAAAATTCATTTTACAATCATTTCGCAATCCGCCCGAGGATATTCTTGCTTTATCGAGCATTAAGACTTTAATATTCGGTTTTGCTTTTAAAAGTTCAAAGGCTGTAGCAAGCCCTGCGGGACCTGTTCCTATAATTATACAGTCATATATCATTTAGTTTGGAGTATAGCAAAAATTTAAAAGTTTAGCAACTGATTTAATTCCATTTCTGAAACAATGTTTATGTTATCTATATGTCCTGCTTTTTCACGGATTTCGTCTGCGATTTGGTCTTTTAGTTTTTCGCTTTCGATTTTTGTTACTAATAATCTTTCTCTGTTTACCGCGACGGCTTGAGAGTCGGACATTTTACCCTCAAGAATTTCGGTTAAGACTGTAAGAAATTTGATGATGCAAGAATAAAGGCAGTTCATTGCATTGATGTATTCATGAAGATGTTGTTGGTTATGCAAACGCTCCAAAATTTTTTTTGCCAGAACATCACAAAAAAAAATGTCGTCTAAAATTTTGCCGGCAAAAAGTGATTCGTCCAATTCTAATATTAGACCATTGTGAATTAATTCAATGTTTCTTGCCAATTGATATATATTATCCTGAAAGACTATTTTTTGAAGCATTTAAAATTCCTCCGTAAAATTTATCGGCATAAGAGAAAAAAATATAAGATTTAATTATTTTGTATTTAGGAATAAATTTACAAGGAAAAAATTTTGTGTCAACTTAAGGGGAGGCTATTTAAGCACTTTCTAAAACTTGTATTAGAAAGTGCTTTTTATTTTATTATTATTTAGCAAATCGCTTGCCGAATTCTTTGCATTTTTCAAGACCGTCTGCATCAGGTGCATCATATATCATCAAACCGTCTTCAAGCAATTTGATACCGCCGTCTTTTACGCGTTTTTCCCAGTTTCGCATCCAGTCACCATCGTTCCATTCATAAGAGCCGAAGATACCGATTTCTCTGTCTTTCAGCTTGCCTTCGATTGAAGTGAAAAATGGTTCAAATTCTTCTTCTTCAAGAACTTCATCACCCATTGCAGGGCAACCGAATACCAGGCGGTCGTAGTTTGAATGTGTTGATTCATCAAAATCCGACACTTGGAACAATTCTACTTCAGCACCACCTTCTTTCATTCCTTCAACAATAGCGTTAGCCATGGCTTCAGTGTTACCTGTGCCACTCCAATAAATTACTGCAATTTTCATTAATTGCCTCCTTGATATTTATTTTATTTCTTAACTGAAATATTTAAGCCAATTTTAATATCGTAAGTAAGTTCTGTCCTTGATTTAATTCTTTTTTGAATTTTTTCTTGTATTTGTCGTACATATTAAATGTCGTTAAAGCCTGCTCTTTGTCGTGATACACTTTCCAATAACCGCTACATATTGCTTTTTCTCCTCCCATCGAATCGAAGGCAAGTACATCTTTTACGGGATAACCTAAAAAAAGACCTATTTCATTTGGAAAGCATTTTTCTTTTGTGTTGGCTGCATCAATTATTTTTTTCTTTAAGCATTCGATATATTTTTCGATTGAGCAGTTGTTGCTGTATCCAAAATATGAGAGTGCGTTTTTATAGGATATTTGTTGAAATAAAGTTTTTATCATTTTTTTTCTGTAAACAAGAATTTGCACTTTTTTATCACAGTTTAGAAGAATTTCAAAAAAAATGCCTTTTTCATTTAATTGGGGTTTCAGTTTGTAAAAAAAGTAAAGATTTTCCGATTTTGTACAGAACAGGTTTGCGGGTTTTAATCCTGTAAGGCATAGAGAACAATTGTCTATTATTTCGGTATAATCAGAAAACTGCAAAATCACTCCTTGAAAAAAAAGGCGGAAAATAATGGTAATTAAATTCCGCCTCAAACAAAATTGTTTGGTTTAAGGATGGTAAAACATATAAATGGGTATCAAACCGGAACACAATGACGTAAGTCTTTGTGCTCCGTCTTGACTTCTGTTCAACAAAATAATTCTACCTATCTAAACTTTTGTGTAAACTATAGCTTACATAAAGGAGTATAGCAGGTTTAACATTTTTTGTCAACTAGTTTTTACAAAATTTTTGAAATTTCTTTAAAAAAAACACAATTTTTTTAAATTTTTTAGTGTTTTATACGTTTTTTTAAGTTTTTAGCGTTTATCCATGCAGAAAACCGGCGTGTGCGAGTAATGATGCCTTTTATAAGCCGGATTTCTTAAAAAAAAGACCTCATTACTCGCAAAAACACTTCGCTTAACCTGTGGTTGGAGGCGATGTCTATCCTTTTGCCCGATTATTATTGAGCCGCATATTTAAAAAATTACTAAAATTGTGCAGTTTTGAAGAGATTTTGACAGTATTTGTAAGTTTTAGCTAACTTTTTATGCGGCTATATTAAAAAAAGCCGGTCGTCCGTAGGCGAACGGCGCTTATTATTCTAAGAAAAGGGCAAAAGATTATGCGAGCCGACGGGTTGATAGGGAAAGTGCCTGAAGGCACTTTCCAAATTTTTAAATATTATCTTGATTTTATTGGTTTTTTCTGTTATAGTTGTTAAGAAAGATTATGAAAATTTTACAGAAAACAAAAATTGTTTGTACGATTGGGCCGGCTTCGGATAATGAAGAAGTTTTGCGCCGTATGTTTAAGGCAGGGTTGAATGTTTGCCGGTTGAACTTTTCGCACGGCTCGTTGGAGGACCATGCCAAGAAGATTGCGTTGATTAAGCGGTTGCGCAAGGAAATGGAGCTTCCGATTGCGATTATGACGGATTTACAGGGCCCTAAAATTAGAGTTGGAAAATTTAAGAATGGCTTCGAGCATATTCAGCAAAAACAGGAATTTATTTTTACCACGCGTGATGTGGAGGGAACTTCAGATATTTGCAGTGTTTCTTATGCCAATCTGGTAAAAGATGTTAGTCCGGGCAAGCGAATTTTGGTTAATGACGGTCTTTTGGAATTTACCGTTGTTGATGTCTTAAATGATACTGATGTTAAGTGTGTGGCTGTTAATGACGGCGTGATAAGCAATAATAAAGGTGTCAATATTCCGGGTGTTTATATGAATGTTCCTTTTTTGAGCGAAAAGGATATTAGGGATATTGATTTTGCAATTGAAATGGGGGTGGACTTTATAGCAGCCTCGTTTACTCAACGAGCCGAAGATCTGCTTCAAATTAAAGAAATTATCAAAAGTAAAAATGCCATGACAGGTATTATTGCTAAAATTGAAAATCAGGAAGGTTTGAATAATTCTTCTGATATAATAAAGGTGTCAGACGGTATTATGGTTGCCAGAGGGGATATGGGTGTTGAAATTGAGCCTGCTCTTGTGGCTTTTGCTCAAAAAGAGCTTATTCGCAATGCCGGTTTAGTCGGGAAACCGGTTATTACCGCAACTCAGATGCTTGAATCGATGACGCATTCAAGACGGCCGACTCGTGCCGAAGTAACAGATGTTACTAATGCTATTTTGGATGGAACATCGGCGGTTATGCTTTCCGGTGAAACGGCTGCAGGCGAGTTTCCTGTTGAAGCTGTGCAGATGATGCATCGAATAGCAGTAACGACCGAAAATACACTTGATTACGAAAAACTTGCCAAACATAGTAGCGAGTCGCAGGAATTAACTATTACGAATGCCATAGCACGGGCGACTTGCTCCATAGCTACAGAGCTTAAGGCTTCTGCAATTATTACTGCGTCTACTTCGGGTTTTACATCTCGCTCTGTTTCTAAGTTTAAACCTAAGGCATCAATACTTGCGCTTACTGATCAGGAGTGGGTTACCCGTCGTCTTGCTCTTGCATGGGGGGTGTATCCTATTTTATCGCCGACATTTAAAACAACCGACAGTATGTTTGAGATTTGTACCAAGGTTGCAAAAGAGCACCGATTTGTAAAGGAAGGTGAAACGGTGGTTTTGACTGCGGGTGTTCCGATAGGGAAAGCAGGCTCAACAAATCTTATTAAAGTAAAGGTTGTTCAGTAATGTGGGACAGTGCAGCTGAAATAGCAAAGTTCAGCAAATAAGAATACTAAGATTATGAATATAGCTTAAAATATGATAGAGATATAAAAAACTCGCTGGACACAGTCAAAAAAGATGGGTGAAAAGAAGGCATAGAAATAGGCATCGAAGAAGGTATTGGAATTGGCGAGAAAAAGAAAGCTGTTGAAATTGCCAAAATTTTACTCGATGTTTTAGACATTGAAACTATCTCAGCCAAAACAGGGCTGTTAATTGCTGAAATAAGAAAACTTTAAAACAAGATTAACAAAGCGAAGAAGAATACATGCAATTTCAACTTTAGCAGGAAAAATTGTTTGCTTTTAATTACTTGAGGAAGTATTTGTTTTGTGCTAAACTGTTTTCCGGAATTTTATGAAAAAGACTGTTTTAATGCTCGGTGCCGGTTTTATGCAAGGCGTTGCGATTCGAGCGGCTAAAAATTTGAACTGTTATGTGGTTGCAGTTGATGCAAACAGAAACGCTGCATCTGTTGATTTAGCTGATAGGTTTGAGCCTATCGACTTAAAAGATTATCAAGCATTGATTGCTTTCGCCCTTCAATTAAAAGCAGAGCGGGGGCTTGATGCGGTTTTTACGGTGGCAACTGATTTTTCGTTTTCGGTTGCAAAAGTTGCAGAGGCCTGCGGATTGCACGGGCATTCTGTTCAATCGGCGGAGAATGCAACCGACAAGGCAAAAATGCGTGAATGTTTTGATGCCTGCGGTGTTCCTTCAACCAAGTTTGTTCGATTTGGTGATGCTGAAGCAAAAGCCGCTGTTTCTTATTTTACTGATTCAAATCTTAAACTTCCCGTTGTTGTAAAGCCGGTGGATAATATGGGAGCTCGAGGGTGTGAAAAGGTTTGCAATTTATCGGACTTAAAGCAGGCAGTTGAAAACTCAATAAAATATTCACGAACAGGATACGCAATAGTTGAAGAATTTATTGAAGGCAATGAATTTTCTCTTGAAGGGCTTGTTTTTAACGGGGAGCTTTTTATAACCGCAGTAGCACAAAGGCATATTGCTTTTCCGCCGTATTTTGTGGAAATGGGACATACCATTCCTGCAAATATTTCTTCTGAAGACGCATTTGAGTTAATTAAAGTTTTTTCAGATGGGGTAAAAGCATTAGGATTGACTTCAGGTGCCGTAAAGGGCGATATTTTTTTAAAAGACAGCAAGGCGTATGTAGGTGAAATTGCGGCAAGACTTTCGGGAGGATATATGTCCGGTTGGACTGTGCCATATTCTTCGGGAATTGATATAACAACTGCCGCAATTAAACTCGCACTCGGACAAACACCCGTTGAAATTATTTCTTGCGCCGATGCGAAGAAACTTCCTCCGCTATTTCAAAACACAAAAAAATTTTCTGCCGAAAGAGCTTGGATTTCAATTCCCGGCGTGATAGAAAAAGTTTACGGCTTACAAGAAGCGAAGAATACATTAGGAGTTTGCGATGTTTTTCCTCGTAACAAAAAAGGCGATAAAGTTAAGTTTCCTGAAAATAATGTTGAAAAATGCGGAAATGTGCTTTCTGTCGGCAAAACTTATAATGATGCAGTTATGTCAGCAGAAAAAGCCTGTAAAAAAATTGTGCTTCGTTTGATGCCTGCAAATAACGCTACCGATGACTTTTTAAAACAGACAAATAATTCTTTCCCTCCTGATTTTATAAACCTTGCTTTAAGCGAGAAAAAAAGCATTTTGGACTCAGTTAAAGATTGCCGACATATTAAGAAAGAGAAAATTGTTTTTCCGTGTGTATTTGAAAAATATTTAAACTCTGCAAAAGATATTCAAGGCAGGACATTGACAGAAGTTTTTGAGTTGCTGTATACAATAGAGCCTGCACTTTTGCAATGGGTTTTGAACTTGCCTGATTTACATGATAATCGGAACAGCAAAAATATGCAGCGTGATTTTTGGAGTGCTTTTATTCGCGGTGGAATACAGGGTGCTTTGTATTTTTATGATACGCAAACATTAACTTAGGATTAGGTTGACAGAATGAAACAAAAATTGAAAAATAAAAATTATAAATTTGTTTTTTTTCTTTTTATTGTATTTTACCCGTTGTTTTTAAGTGCAACCGGCTACTCCTTATTTGCCGAAGAAAAATATACTCCTGCATTTGATTTTGCAAAAAAGATTAGAGCGGAAATCACTTGGGAGCCGGTGTCTGAAATTGTTGTATTTACAAAGGGTGGACATACTGCGAGTTGCAAGGTCGGACAGAGCACCGTAATTTTTGACAGGGTAAAACTTGAGTTTGCAGCGGCTCCTATAAAAAAAAGCGGTCTGTTATTTTTAAGCTCTACAATGGCAGGAATTATTGAAAGCTATTTATTTGTTGAAAATCCCGAGCCTGAATTTAAAATCGGTGCAATTTTAATTGACCCCGGACACGGGGGAAAAGACCCCGGTGCACATGGCTCGTATTCTAAAGCCGGAAAAAAAATCAAAGTTTACGAAAAAAATATTGCATTAACTGTTGGCACCGATTTATGTCAGATGTTAAAACAAACCTATCCTGATAAAAAAATATTGATGACGCGAAAAGGTGATACATATCCGACATTAGGCGACCGTGTTGAAATGGCAAATAATATAAAATTAAAACCAAACGAAGCTATCGTCTTTATTTCAATACATGTTAATGCATCTTTTAATACAAAAGCTTCCGGTTTTGAAGTGTGGTATCTTCCAAGAAATTACCGTAGAACTCTGCTTGAAAAAGGAACGGTCTCAAATGAAATCCTGCCAATTTTAAACTCGATGATGGAAGAAGAATTTAGCATGGAAAGTATTTTGCTTGCCAAAAATATTCTTGAAGGTTTAAATATGCAAATTGGTGAGCAGAGTAAAAATAGGGGATTAAAAGAAAACGCTTGGTTTGTTGTTAGAAATGCAAAAATGCCAAGTGTGTTAATTGAGCTCGGGTTTGTGAGTAACCCTGTTGAAATTAAACTTTTGGACAGTCCGTCTTATTTGAAAAAAAGCACAGTTGGAATTTATAACGGTCTCGTTAAATTTATTAGTCAGTTTGAAAATTACGGATTTTAATTTTGGAGTTTGGGCGTTGCGGGCAAAGCCCGCCGGCGTATCAAAAGCTCCACTATCGTTTCGACTAAAAATGTAACGAAAGATTATCGTTACATTTTTATTTTTCGGCAAGTTTTGAAAAACTTGCCTCAAGTTTTGAAAAACTTGCCTCAAGTTTTGAAAAACTTGCCTCAACTTTTGATGTGCCTAACGCTTTTTAAATACAGTAAGAGTTTAATTTAATTTGAGGAAATTGCAAAAGCAGGTGAGTTTTGCAAGTGGCTCAAACCGATAAGCAGGAGGTTAGAGACATGATAGCAAAAACAAACACAAAACAGGTAATAAAGCTCTATCCCCTATTTTTCCCTCGTTTAGCTTTCTTTTTTTCGGTAAATAAATCGGCTGTTTTTTGTCGGTATAAGTCAAACAAAAATGCTACTCGTTCAGTATCGTCAGCAAATGGTGTTTTGCGATAAAGTTTGTCTACGGCTTTGTCCAAGTTGTGATGTGCCTTTACTAAATCGGGCGGCATTGTTTCCGGATTATATAGATCGGCGAGTGAACATTCGGGATATTTTTTACGGCAATCCAGTATTGCTTGTGCTTTTTCTTCTATTATGTGTTGTTCTTTTTTTGCATTCTTTTCAAGATTTACCCATGGAAAATTATTATAGACAATTTGGGCAGAATAGCGGTAATCACTTTTTAATCTGCCACAAACTGCACGAGTCCAAGCCATGTGCATTCTTGAAGTAAGAATGCCGAACTCGTAAAGTGTTGCGTTGGGAATAATCAGATTAGCATTGCTCGATATTACAGAAGAATCAAAAAATCCGATAGGAATATAGGCTCTTCTTTCTGATGATGTACTTGGAATTAAAAGATAATTTCCATTTTCAGGATGTCTAATTTCGCCAAATAACGATGGTGTTACTGCAAGTTTTTGCGTTGCCTCCCGTGTACTGTTTTGGCGGTGCTGGCGTGTTTGTTCTATCCGTTGCAAAACAAGAGGACATTTTTTCAATTCAGAAGGATTGGCTCCCATAAGCCACAGGCAATATCTTTCTTTATTATTGATAAACTCTTGTGCACCTAAAAATTTGCGGATAAATTGTTTTGCTTGCGGTTCTTTTTGTATAAATTCTGCATAATCCGGTTCTTCGATAATTAAATGACCGCCGTCATTTGGCATATTTCCAAATACAAGCGGAATGGTATTTGCTTCAATCGGCTTGCTTCGATTTTCAATAAAAATATTTTCAGCGTCAATAAGATAGGCGTTAATTCGTTTTACAGCCTGTTCTTTCGGCTCGCCCTTTATATCATCGTAAACAAATATCCGTTTATCTTGTTTCTCCTTTAAAGCAAAACCGACAATAATGCAATATACAGCGGCATTTCCTCTTGCTTCATTAGACCATTTAAAAGTTTGATGAGCAAAATTTATTTTTATGCCTTCCGAAAAAAGGTCTTGCCATAAAATAGGAACTTGTTGACCTTGACAAATTGAATTAGTCGAAACAAAGGCACATTCAATTTCTGTACCTTGAATATAATTGCATGCTTTTTTATACCATGCTGTTACGAAATCCAAATTACCTGAATTTTTTACGCCTTTAAAAATTTCTTCTATTTCAGCAGATTGTTCTTTGCTCATAAGTCTCGCACCCAAAAAAGGCGGATTTCCTAAAATATACGATAGCTTGTGTTTAGAAATAAACTCTTGCCAATCAAGTGTTAATGCGTTTGAGTTTCTTATATTTGGTCTTGAAGTAAGTGGAATTCGCACAAAATATTGTCCAAAGCTGTCGCGAACTTTCATATTCATTTGATGATCCATCAGCCATAGAGCAACTTGTGCAATTTGAGACGGAAACTCTTCAATTTCAATTCCGTAAAATTGATCTACATTCACCTTTATAAAAAGGCTAATGTCTAAAAGTTGCTCGCCTGCATTTAAAAGTTCCTGAATTATTGCAAGCTCTAAAAGTCTAAGTTCACGATACGCAATTACCAAAAAATTACCGCAACCGCATGCAGGGTCTAAAAATGTAAGAGAAGCTATTTTTGCGTGTAGTTTTTCAAGATTGGATTTTCGTGCAGAAGAAACTTGTTTTCGGTATTTTTCAAATTCAGCCCAGAGCTCATCCAAAAAAAGCGGATGAATCAACTTTAAAATATTTTCTTCACTTGTATAATGAGCCCCCAATGCGTGCCTCTCATCCGGGTTCATTACACTTTGAAACATTGCTCCAAAAATAGCAGGAGAAATTTTTGACCAATCAAGTTTACAGCAATCGATTAGTTTTTCGCGCATGGCAGAATCAAAACTTGCCGGCGGTAAAGGCTCTTCAAACAATTTACCGTTTACATAGGGAAACGCATCAAGCATGAAGTCAATATTTTTTAAACGGTTTTCTTTCGGCGTATTAAGAGTTTGAAAAATTACAGAAAGGTGCATTGCAAGGTCTGATCCGTCCGGATTAGTTTTTTGCACAATATATTTTACAAAGTGGTCATGTTCAAAAATACCGGTATCGTCAGCAAAAAGACAGAATAAAAGTCTCACCAAGTACACTTCTAATTCGTGCCCTGTATAGCCGATTGCTTTTAGACAGTCGTGAATAATACCCATTTTTTCGGCCGCCTGAATATTTACTGCGTCTTGTTGTTTGTATTCAACATCTTTATATCCTGCCAAAAACAGAAAAAGTTCTGTATTGGCAGTAAGTTCATCTATAGTGAATTTTGTACACTCGCCGTCTTTTTTTAGGTTATAATAATGAAAGTTTTCAAAATCACAAATTAAAATTTCATTTCGATTAGAATAAAACCTTTCCATAAAAGATCAATATAACCGTTAGAACCACCTTGTAATTTTACTTTGTGTTCAAAAATTGCAATTTTATTTCGAGGTATTCCGAATATATGAAAGAATTCGTTTTGAAAAGTTTGAGCGTCAGCTTCTTCGCGAGCAGTAGCTGCTCTGCTTTTCCAGTTAAGTACAAATTGTGCCGCACGCGTTTTGATTTCATTTAACGATAATGCCATTTCAAGATGCTAGCATAAAAGCTGAAACTTTTCAAGGTAAACAATAATTATTTATAAATCCTTTAGCGTTAGGGATAGTAGCAATGCGAGGCAGTTTTTCAAAACTGCCGAAGCAAATAAAAAAGCCGCGACAATGGCGGCTTTTTTAGTCGGAGCCGATAGGCGCAGTTGCGGATAGCCCGCCCCGATGAAAATATACGGTGCATCTACGGCGTCGCTTTTGAAAAATTCAATCCTCACCGTACGAAAGTACGGCTCCGGTTTAATTTCTCTAAGCTCCTTGTATCTACTACCGTTTATTTTCATCGGGGAACGCCCGATTAAATTTTATTATATCGAAAAATTTTCAATCGGAAAAATTTCGTCAACAGTGTTGTTTAGAAATTCGTGGTCGTGTGAAATTATAAAAATGATTATGTTGTCGTTGATTGTTTCTTTTATCAAGCCGGAAATTTTCATCATGTTGTCGTAGTCCATTCCGCTTGTGGGCTCGTCAAAGAAGATTAGATTTGCTCCCGATAGAATTGCACTTGCAATAGCAACCCGTTGTTTTTGTCCACCGGAAAGGCTCATCGGGTGGTTTTCTTTCAGGTCATAGATGTTTAATTTTTTAAGAACATTGTTTAAGTTTTCTTCTGTGTATTTTTTTGCCATTCCTAATCCGGCTTCTGTTTTAACACTTTCGGTAAAAAGTTGGTGATTAACATCTTGCATAACGAGATAAGAATTTTTTAGCCGTTTTCTTTTTGAAAGAGTTTTGCCGTCAATTGAAATCTTTACTTTTTTTGATTTTTGTAAACCCATAATAATTTTTACTAAAGTACTTTTGCCGATACCGTTTTTTCCGTAAATACCTACGATTGAGCCGAACTCAAAACCCTTGTTGTTAATTTTTAATGCTCTGTTTTGGTTATTGAATTTATGATTTATGTTTTCAATTACGAGTTGTTTATTTTTATTATTATTTGAGGTTTTATATTTTAAATTTTCAAACAGTATACTTCTAAGTCCCAATTGTTTTCTTGTTTCATTATCGATATTAAAAAATTCATCTTTTGTAAATGAGTTTTTTATTTTTCCGCTTTCAATAAAATATACTTTATCGATAATGTCTTTAATATAGTAAAACCGGTGCTCGGAAATAATGATAGTTTTGCCGATGTTTTTTAATTTTTTTAAAATTTCACCGATTGCTTTTGTTTTTGCTTCATCAAGATTTGAAGACGGCTCATCGAGTAAAATTATTTCAGCTCCACTAGCGCATGCGGCCGCAATAGCGATAATTTGTTTTTCGCCACCTGAAAGTTGAAAAATATCGCGGTCAAGTAAATATTTAATATCCAAGAGTTTTGCAGTTTCATCAAGTTGCTTTTGCATATAGTCTCGGTCAAATCCTCGGTTTTCCAAATAAAATAGAATTTCGCTTGTGGTATTTACATTAAAAAATTGTGTTTTGGGATTTTGAAAAACACTGCTTACAATTTTTGAAACTTCATATATTTCGGACTTTTGTGTATCCGTTTTATTTAATAAAACTCTGCCTTCAAGACAGCCTTCTTCGTAATAATTGGGAATCAGTGAATTCATCAGTTTGGTAATTGTTGTTTTTCCGCTTCCGCTTCTACCGCAAAGCAAAACACATTCCCTTTTTTTTACGGTTATATTTATATTGGAAATATTATTGGCTTCAAAATTTTTATTGTATTTATAGTTTACATTTTCTATTTTAAGCATAAACCCTCCCTATAATATTAAGCGACAAAATACCGAGAGCGAAAACTATATCTGCTATGCTTATTGTTATTTTGGTGTATCTTGTTTTTTTGCACGGGTCTGAAATACATTTTGTTTCGGCGGCTTTTGAAATATCGTCAGCAATATTAACCGCAGATATAAGCAATGGAATGCTTATAAACTCCAAATAGCGAATAGGATTTTTAAAAGAAATGCCACGCATTTTCATTGCCATTTTTATATTTTTTTTATCATCGTGAAATGACGGGAAATAACGAAACATAACGGCTAACGGAATAATGATGGTTCTTGGTAATCTCATTTTTTCAAAAGAAGCTATTATAGATGATACTTCGCTGGTGGAGATAAAAAAATGTCCGGCAAAAACAGGGATGAAAAAAATTTTAATAACAAATAAAAACGGCAATATATAATTTTTAATGAATTGGATTTGAATATTATTTGCATTCATGACTATCAAAGTAATTGTCCCGTAAAATATAACAGCTTTTAAAGCGCTTATCTTTCTGGAATTTAATGCAAAAAATAACGCAATAAAAAGCACTGTTAAATTTATATATATTTCATTTTGTGGCACTATAATACTAAAAGCCAAAAAAACAGTAACAGCTAATTTAGTTATTGGTGTAGGGTTAAATTTTATATTCATAATATTTTTCTAAATTGCAATTTCCAAATTATAATTTCAAAATACTCTGTATTGAGCCTGCCGAGGGATGCTTCCCGAGCCTGTCGAGGGGCAACAACCGTCTGTCGAGGGGAGGGTATTAAACAATACCTGCTTTTTCAAAATGCTTTTTAAGCATGACCTTACCTATCAGCGCACCTATTAAGCCCCCGATAAAAGCTCCTACTACGACAAGAGCCATAACCGGCACTGAAACCAGTTCTTCCATTTTGGCAATATAGTCAGGTTGCATACCCGTTTTTTGCATTAAAGCTACATACCGGTCTTTCACAAGCAGTATTTGCATAATAGATGTTGCTGACCAACAGGAAAAAGTTGCATAAGCAAAAGCATTGTGTTTGAATGATTTAAATTGCCCCTTTCTGAAAATGAATTCGGCAAATCCTATGAAGATAAGACTAATAAGCGGAACTATATAAGTATGACCCATTGCAAACATAATCGTTGGTGTAAGCATACCCAAAATAAACAAAGCCCAAGGCTTGCCTACCTTTGCCATAAAAAGCATAACCACGGTTCCGAGAACCAAAGCGGCGGTAAACGGGTAAACCAGAAATAAGATTGGAACTATTCCTATCATACCTACAGCAAACAGCACCACAAAATAGATAACAAAAAAAACACCTATAGTAATAAAATCTTTAACCTTCAAACGGTTAACTGTATTAGACATATTGTCCTCCTGAAAAATAATGAGGAAGTTTACAATTTTCAACAAAAAATGTCAATACTAACTAACAAATGCGGCTACTCAAAATTGCAAATAACATTATTCAAAAAAAGTTTAAAAACCCCTTGAAACAACAGCCTTTTAAAAGATATAATCAACCTGAAAGCTCTTTTACGACAGGGCTTTTGCCGGAGGAAGCATGAATTCAAAATTGAGTAAATTCGTGATGTTTGTTGTATTTGCATCACTTTTGGTTGTAACGATAATGTCGGCAGGGCTTTTTAAAAAGCATGACAGATATGTGATATTTTTTTTGAATTCGAGAACAAAACAAGAAGTCTCGGAGCCAAGATATGTTTTGCGACAATATATAAGAGCCCCTGAGGTACACTTTGTCGAAGAGCTTATGCTCGGCCCGATGAATCACGACTACTACGATTATGTCAAAAAGACAACAAAATACAACTCCTGCTTTGTTCGAGGCGAAACCCTCTACATCGACCTTCCCAAAAAAGTTTTCACCGAAGTCGAAGAAAACATGAGCTTCCGACTGTTCTATGACATGTTTATAAAAAACATTTATACCAACTGCAAAAAAATCAAATCGGTACAGATGTTTTTGGACGGCGAGCCTGTTTACGAAAAATTCTAGTTTTTTAAAATTTGCGCGTAAGTGTTGAGTTATTTTCAAACCTCCGGTATTTTTTACGGTACCGCAACACTTACACGCCACCCCTCGATTGGCTTGTATCTTTCGGACTTTTATTAAAATTTATAATCGATGTTTTCCCTCCGGTCAACCATCTTTGTTGACGGTTTTTAGCGTCCGAAAGGATATCGCCAATCTCAAAATCAGGTTAACGAATTGATGAGATTTTTAGGTGTTTTGTTTTTGCTTCCCGTTAAGCGCACTCATATAAATGTTTTGTTTTGCGCATTATGAAATAATTTCGTTTGTAAAAATTCGCGGAACTCGTTTGTTTATATTACATGTAATTTCGTAGTGTATTGTACCTGCAATGTCCGAAAGGTCGCAGGCGGTGTTTCCGTCTTTGCTTTCACCGAAAATAACGACATCGTCCCAGCGTTTAACATTTGGTGCGGTGCCTAAATCGACCATACATTGGTCCATACAAATTCTTCCGACAATCGGAAAAAACTCATCGCCGATTTTCACTTTTAATCCGGGCGATAATCTTCGGTTTAAACCGTCTGCATAACCAATTGGCAAAGTTCCGATATAAGTATCTCTTTGTGCAATCCATTGCCTGTTGTATGATACTGCATCGCCTGCCTTTATCTTTTTGATTGAAACCACCTTTGTTATCAAACTCATAACAGGCTTTAAATCTATAATATCTTTTAATAAACTTGAAGGAGGGTAACCGTAAACAATAATACCCGGACGCACCATATCAAAATGTGCTTGAGGATATTGTAATACGGCTCCCGAATTAGCGGCGTGAAGTAAGCCGTGTTTTAATCCTGCGTTTCGCATTTTTTGAACTGCACTCATAAAAAGGCTTATTTGTTTTTTTGTAAATTCTATATCTGCTTTGGTTAATGATTCTGAAGCGGAAAAATGCGTTGCAGTTCCGTGCAGTTTTAGGTTTTTTGCATTTTGTATCTTTTCGGCAAGGTTTACAGCTTCATCGGCTGTGCAACCGATGCGACTCATTCCCGTATCTATTTTTAAATGCACCCCTGCTGTTTTTTTTCTGCGTCCTGCTTCTTTATTAAGTGCATCTATAAATGCCGTGTCAAACACCAAGGGGTGTATATCATATTCGACAATATCGAAAATTTCGTCTAACACGGGAATACTCAACGAAATAATCGGGGCTACAACACCTGCGTTTCTTAACTCTATTGCTTCAGGGATTGAAGCTACAGCCAACGAAGACACTCCGGCACGAATACCTGCAATTGCAACACGAATGGCATTATGTCCGTAAGCATCGGCTTTAACGGGAAGACAAATCTTCACATTTTCTCCTATCAAATTTTTTATTTGAAGAATGTTGTGTTGTAAGTTGTCTAAATGAATGATAGCCTGTGTTGCGCGCATAAACTTATTTTCTTAAACGCACTGTTTCAATATCGTAACTGAAGAGTTCTCTTAAGTCGTTGATGCCAAGTGCCATAAGAGCCATTCTGTCAATGCCTATACCCCATGCCAGAACAGGAACATCAACTCCTTGCGATTTAGTAACTTCGGGGCGGAAAATACCTGCGCCTCCAAGCTCAAACCAACCCAAAACAGGGTGCTTTACATGAATTTCTATTGAAGGCTCGGTGAACGGAAAATATGCCGCAACATATTTTACTTCGGTGGCTCCTGCAATTTCGACCGCAAACATTTTCAGAACACCTAAAAGGGTTTTTAAGTTTACTTTTTCGCCGAGTATAATTCCGTCCAGTTGATAAAAGTCGGAAAGGTGAGTAGCATCAACTTTGTCGTATCGAAAACAGCGCGAAATTGTAAAATATTTTCCGGGTACTTTTGCTTCCGCCAATTTTCGGGCAGAGCAAACCGTTCCTTGACTGCGTAATAAAAGTTTTTTTGTAAAGTTTTTGTCGAATTTATAATTCCAGCCGCGACTGCCGGTATCACCTCCTGTTTCATGTGCTTTTGCAACATTTGTCAAAAACGGCTCTTCAATCGTTTTTGCATAAGACGGTTGTTTTATATAATACACATCGTGAATATCACGGGCAGCATGAAATTGAGGCATAAAAAGTGCGTCAGAATTCCAGAAGTCTGTTTCAACAAGATTGCCTCCCATTTCTTCAAAACCTAAGGCAACGAGTTTGTCTTTTACATTTTCCAAAAAGTCTGAATACGCATTTCGCCGCCCGGGTATAATTCTCGCAGGCGGTAATCCGATATTATACGGTCTGAATGTTTGGGTTTTCCATGCGCCTGTTTTTAAATTTTCGGCGGTAAGCTGTCCTGTTTCATCACCCGTTAATCCGGCGGTTTTAAGCTCGGATTTTATTTTATCGGCATTTTTGTTTAATGCAAACACGACAGCATCTCTTTCGATGATTTTGAACATACTGTCTGCAGCTCCGCGTTTTTTTGCGATTCCTTTAATCACCGAAAGCTCATCAGAAAAAAGCTCTGTTTCTTTTAACAATGAATTATCCGCTTTTTTTGCACGCTCCAATAAGTTTCTGACAGCATTCAGTTTTGCTTCGGCTTTGTTTTCGATGAACTTTGCTCTTTTTTCACTGTCCATTTTAAGACAGCCTGCTTTTGATAATGCTCCGAATGCCGTACCTACATTTTTGTTGTCCAAATTAAGCTCTTTTGAAATTTCGGGTAAGCGTCTTGGTTTTCCGTCTTGCAATAGTTTTATAATGCGCTCTTCGGGTGTGCCTAAATCGCAATATTCATTTCCCAAATCCGTAAGTAAATAAAACACTTGTGTTTTTCGGCTGATTTCTGAGAGCAACCCTTTCATTGTAAGCCATGAAAAAACCTGATTTGCATGTCCTTCTTTGTAGTTTAATTCTTCTTGTAATAGCTGTACCGTTAAATGTTCGTTTGCGTTAAAACGGTTTAATACTTTTATTTCCAACGGGTGTAAATTTTTAATAATATCTTCCATAAAGTAAATCACTCCAAAGTCTAATTGTTTGGATTATATATCATTTTTTAAGTTTTGTGAAGTAGAAAATTGCAGTTTTTACGGATAGAGTATGCTAATGCATAACGGGCTGCAAGCAGAATACCGGCCTGTTTTTCCAAAGCGTTAATCTGTTTTTGCGAGCGAAGTCTTTCTTTTTTTTGCCGGTGTTATTTAAGTAGCAATCTTCGCCGGCAGAAGAAGCATTGCTTAAAAAATTTTAAGAAGCAAAAAAAAGATTATGCGAGCGAGCGGGTTGAATGCTTGAGCTTTGCTCAAGCGTAAGCGTTGCATAAATTTATAAATAGGTAGTCTTGAATGTTTTGGTATTGTCTTTTTTGGAGGCTTTTTGTATATTTATTGTATGAACATCGAAAAATATACAATTAAGGCTCGCGAGGCTGTCAATGAGGCGGTTTCGTTGGCACAGCGTGAAAATAATGCTCAAGTGGAATCGGAGCATCTTTTGTTTGCTTTGTTGGATCAGGAGAATGGGATTGTTCCCCCTGTTGTGGAAAAATTGGGGCTTGATGTAAACAATCTTTTAGATGAGCTTGATGTTTTGCTCGACAGTAAGCCTCGTGTAACCGGAGAGAATGCTCAGACGAATATGGCTCCGGCTTTGGCTCGTGTTTTTGCGCATGCCGAATCAGAGGCATCGAATCTCAAAGATGAGTATGTTTCAACGGAGCATTTGCTTTTAGCTCTTTCAAGGACCGATAATGCGGTTGGCAGGTTGTTACAGAAAAAGGGTATTACGCATAATAATATAATGTCTGTTTTGAAAGATGTAAGGGGAAATCAGCGGATTACGACAGAAGACCCTGAGGCGACTTTTCAGAGTTTGGAAAAGTATTGCAGAGATTTAACCGAGCTTGCAGGACAAGATAAGATTGATCCTGTAATCGGGCGTGATGATGAAATTCGCCGGATTATTCAGGTGCTTTCCAGACGGACAAAAAACAATCCTGTTTTGATAGGAGAACCCGGTGTAGGAAAGACGGCAATTGTAGAGGGCCTGGCGCGTCGAATTGTTTCAGGCGATGTCCCCGACAGTTTGAAGGATAAAAAGCTCCTTGCGTTGGATTTAGGCTCGCTTGTTGCAGGAGCAAAGTTTAGAGGCGAGTTTGAAGAAAGGCTTAAAGCTGTAATTTCCGAAATTCAAAAATCAGACGGCAGGATTGTGTTGTTCATAGATGAGCTTCATACTTTAGTCGGGGCGGGGGCAAGTGAAGGCTCAATGGACGCTTCCAATCTTTTAAAGCCTGCATTGGCACGAGGCGAGCTTAGGTCTATTGGCGCTACTACTTTGAATGAGTATCAAAAGTATATTGAAAAAGATGCCGCTCTTGAAAGGCGGTTCCAGCAGGTTTATTGTCCTGAGCCGTCGGTTGAAGATACTGTTGCAATTTTGCGGGGCTTGAAGGAAAAGTATGAAGTGCATCACGGTGTGCGTATAAAAGATGAGGCTTTAATTGCTGCCGCTACGCTTTCCAATCGCTATATTACAAGTCGCTTTCTTCCCGATAAGGCGATTGACTTGGTTGATGAAGCGGCAAGCAGGTTGAAAATAGAAATTGAGAGTCAGCCTATTGAGCTTGACCAAGTTGAAAGGAAAATATTGCAGTTAAATATAGAAAAGGTTTCCATTGCAAAAGAAACAGATGCGTCATCACAGAAGCGACTTGAAAAACTTAGCCAAGAGCTTGCCGAGCTTACTGAAAAGCAGAGGGCTATGCAGGTTCAATGGAAAAACGAAAAAGAAAAAATCAATCAGGTGCGCGATTACAAGGCGGAGTTTGAAAAGCTGAAGTTTCAAGAGACGACTTATGAGCGGGAAGGCAATTTGCAAAAGGCCGCAGAGATTAAGTATGGGCAGATTCCTCAGTTGCAGAAAAAAATAGATGAGGTTACCAAAGAGCTTGAAAACAAAGCCGGTGATACAGGTCAACTTTTACGCGAGGAAGTTTGCGAAGATGATATTGCAAAAATAGTGGCTACATGGACGGGCATTCCGGTTGCCAAAATGATGACAGGTGAAATGCAGAAATATTTGCAGTTGGAAGAAGTTTTAAGTAAGCGGGTTGTCGGGCAGGATCCCGCGGTTTCGTCCGTAAGTGATGCAATCAGGAGAAATAAAGCCGGCTTATCCGATGAGCATAAACCGCTTGGCAGTTTTTTATGCCTTGGGCCTACAGGTGTCGGTAAAACGGAGCTTGCCCGAACACTGGCGGATTTTTTGTTTAATGATGAGCGGGCGTTGACCAGAATAGATATGAGTGAATATATGGAAAAGCATTCTATCAGTCGCTTGATTGGCGCACCGCCCGGATATGTCGGATATGATGAGGGCGGACAATTAACCGAAGCTATCAGAAGAAGGCCGTACAGCGTTATCCTTTTTGATGAAGTTGAAAAGGCTCACCCTGATGTGTTTAATTTGTTTTTGCAGATTTTAGATGACGGTCAGCTGACGGACAGTCAGGGGCGATTTGTAGATTTTAAAAACACTATAATAATCATGACGAGCAATATCGGCTCTGAATATCTTCTTTCGGATAAACCTGTAGATGAAGTTAAACCAAAGATAGTCGATTTATTGCGACAGCATTTCAGGCTTGAGTTTTTAAACCGAATTGATGAAACGCTTTTCTTTAACAGACTTAATAAAAAGGATATTCGCAAAATTGTTGATATTCAATTGAATTTGGTTTCGGCAAGATTGGAAGCTCGCGGCTTGGAGTTTAAAGTTGACGATAAGGCAAAAGACTATTTGGCAACGGTCGGATTCGACCCAATGTTTGGAGCAAGACCTCTTAAACGGGCAATCCAAACCGAGCTTGAAAACAAATTGGCAAAACAGGTGCTTGCAGGAGAGTTTCCTGAAGGCAGTATTGTCTCAGTAAGTAAGGGCGCTAAAGGTTTGGTTTTCAAATCCGGTTCCGCTTAATCGTCTATGCACATTGAAACAAGCTCTTTTTCCTTGACTTCTTCTTCAAGTAAGAGCTTGTTTAGCATTTCGTTTTTTGTATTTATAAAGTCGATTAAGGGCAGAGAAACGGTTTGTGAAAAATTGTTTTCAAATCGAATATTTTTCTTTAGAGGCTCTAAAATCATGCTTATAAATTTTTCGCCGAAGAGAACTACAACCTGTTCGTTTGCCTGAATATCCAAACCGTTTCCGATGCGTGTATTTAACTCCCGCTCCTGTGCTATCATACAATCTGAAATGCGGGAGTCTGCTGATATGATTGACTCAGAAATTTTATCGCCGTTTTTAAAAACACGCTTTCTGATTTCCCGCATTTTCCAGTCCGTCTTGGTGTCGAGAATGCCCTGATATTCACAAGCGAGTCCTGAGACAACTAAAGTGTTGTCCAATTCGGTGATGCGTACTTTGTTTAAATCAATGCCAAGATTTACTTTGAAATGTTTACACATTAAACCGACATAATTGTTGGTAACTTCTTTTTCATGCAAAAATGCCAGCGATGAGTTTTTGCTGTCCAAAATTACATCTTTGAAATCATACATTGTTAAATCGCATTCGAGTAAGCTCAACTTTAAAACAGGCTGCAATTTTTTAAGCTGTATTTTCATGCCTTCAAGGCGAATTTTTTCTGCTTTGATTTTGTTAAGCTCGGTTTCAAGCTCGTTATAATTTTTAAGCTTGATTTTTTCGTCAACTTTTTCGTCTAAATTGTCAACGCTTTCCAATTCAACAAGTCGTTTTAGCCCGTTGGCGAAAATTATCGTACCGACAAATGTACCGATTGCCGTCAGCAAAACAGGCAGTTTTCTTAAAACGGGAACAAGCCCCATCGGCATTATTAAACAAACTATAAAAGTCCCTACGATAATACCCGCACCTAAAATACAATCTTTAACCGATGCAACTTTTTTGAAAAAATCTATTATTTTAATTTTCAAAATTTACCTCTGCGGGAGAGTTTACGGTTTATTTAAAAAAAAATCAAGACCGACTAAAAAAGGTGGGAGGGTACAAATTTGTGCAAAGCTATCGCTTTGCCGCCAACCCGACGGGCTTGCATAATCTTTTTTTTGCTTTTGAATTTTGTTTGAGCAATGCTTCTCTTTCCTGTCGAAGATTGCTTTTGAAAAAACCGGAGCAAAAAAAAGGATAGACGGCGCCCGTCCACGCACGCGCAAAATAAGAGAGCCCCTTGCAAAAGTGGAGTAACTTTAGCAAGCACCTTTTAAATAAGCTCATTTCATTGCACTTTTTGTTATATTTTAAGAAGAAATTGCAAAACTCAGTTACTTTTGCAATTTTCTCAAGAATTAAACAATAAAAAAACCGAGCTTAAAAAGCTCGGTTTTTAGAATTTACATTCTTAGAATTTACATTCTGTCTGCTCGCTCACGCAAGAGTTTTGCAACACCGGGTCGATCCTTTTTTTCGTATAAAATAGCATCTTTTTCAAACTCGGTTTTTGCGGCT
>PDWI01003202.1_pt1 | contig 23341 bp, 19 predicted proteins | sample 1430891 | NCBI WGS metagenome assembly PDWI01 (sample SAMN01162508, study PRJNA174530) | Oral metagenome, whole genome shotgun sequencing project. | biome: Marine environment; feature: Marine mammal; material: Swab sample of the gingival sulcus; isolation source: swab sample of gingival sulcus... | reverse complement strand
TTGTATTTGCTGCTCAATGTGGCGTGCCTCAAGGTGTAAGGCGGTCAGGGACTTGTTGCGTACCATGATGGAGCCAAGGGGCAAGGGAAGATCGCCCGTTAGATTGCGCCACCATTCTCCAAGATCAAGAAGCAGGTCAAGTCCGTAGTCCCTGTAAATAAGCGCTGTTTCATGGATGAGCAGGGCTGCATCCACCTTGCCCTGTTTGAGCGCATCCATTTCCCGGTCAAAGGGCATGGGAATGGGCTTAAAATCATGTTCCAAAGCCGCATGAAGCAGGGAAAAGGCTGTGGTCAACATGCCGGGGACAGCGATTTTTCTGGGGCGGTGCGTGCCTGGCCGGGCAACGAGTTTGGGGCCGTGCTCCAGACCAAAGGCTCCGCCGCAATCAAGGATGGTGTAGTGATCGGTCAGTTTCAGGGCCTGAACCGCAGAGACCTTGATAATATCAAATTGTTGCTTTTGGGCCGCCTCGTTCAAATTTTCAATATCATGCCAGAAAAAACGTGAGGTAGAGTCTGAAAGGTCAGGGATATGTCCCAGCACCCATGCACCAAAGATAAAGGTATCATTGGGGCAGGGGGAGAGGGCAATGGTCAGGGTGTCTGGTTTCATGCCTGGTGCGGGGAAGTGTCCTGAGCGAATAATGCTGGAAGAATCTTGCCCATCTGGTTGAACGCCTTGTCCATACGCCAGTTTTTTTTGTCTCTGGGGCCGACCTTGTTGGAGACGGTTCTGATTTCCAGAAAGGGCAAATCGTGGGTCGCACAGGCCAGGGCCAGGGCAAAGCCTTCCATGTTTTCAATGCCGCCCTTGTAGATGGTTTGCAGGAACAGGGAGCGTTCGTCAGTGGAAGTAACGCCGGCCACGGTGATAAAAGGAAGTTTTGGCATGGAAGCGGGCAGGGTGATGTTCATGGCGGCAGCATTCTTTTCCACATCAATGTCCACTACATCCCAGATGGCATCCTGTTCGGTATGAGCCTGGGGAAGGCCCAATGCCTTGGCATGGACACATCCCTGATACTTGATGCCTATTTCCGGCCAGATTTCCCGGCTTGCCACAGCCCATCCGCCAATATCTGCCTCGTCAAGGTCAAAACTCCCACCAATACCGAGATTAATAACTCCCTGTAAGGAAGGAAAGGTAGCCAGAACCTTGCCAAAGACGAGGGCTGTATTGATGGGGCCAATGCCGGTAACAACCTGAAGGCAGGGCCGCTCATGCACGGTGATTTCGGCCCATTGGCCGTCCTTGATACCAACATGATGTTCTCCAAGACATGCACGGGATTCACGGGCTGTAGCAAAGATAAGGGCAAACATGGCGGGCTCTCTCGGGATTTAACAGGTTAAAAGCAATCAGGTGAGTCTGTTTTCTTCTGATGGTTTAAGGATATGGGCCAACGCCCTGGGGCCATTTACAGGAAATTGTTCACAAGCTGTGTGCAGCGTGGGGCCAGAGTAGAGGTTCTCCTGCTGGACAAGGGCAGGAACTGACGGCTAGGAAGAACCCATGAACATTGACTGGTCATTTCTTTTAAGTGCCGTGGGGCTGGCCCTCATTCTTGAAGGCACACCGTATTTTCTGTGGGCAGAAAAAATGCCTTCGGTCTTGAAACTCCTCTCCCAAAGCCCTGTCTCCAGTTTGCGCCGACTGGGCGTTACCGCCATTCTGGCGGGTCTTCTCTTTATCTATTTTGCCAGAAGCTAATCCCTGTCCGTTTCTTTTTGGGCCGTATGCAGACAGACAATGCCTGAGCTTAGCGGCACATGGGCAACCTGCTGAAATCCTGCGTCCAGAAGTTCCTGCGCCAAAGTCCGTGCATCAGGGAAGGCTTTAATGGTTTCTGCCAGATACCGATACGCTCCAGGGTCTTTGGAGATGATACGGCCTATGCCCGGCAGAATCCTGTCCAGATAGAAATTATACAATCCTCCCCAGATTTTTTCCCTGCCGGTTCCAAATTCCAAAATACTGAGCACGCCGCCGGGCTTTAGGACACGCAGAATTTCCGCATAGGCAAGGGCTCGTGGCGTGATATTTCTGATACCAAAGGAGATGGTTACACAGTCAACACTGGCTGAAGGCAGGGGGAGGCTTCGGCCATCGCCCAATACAGGGATAAAAGCATCTGCATAATATTTTGCCACCTTGCGCTGACCTTTGGCCAGCATGGAGGAGGAGACATCCACTGCGATAATCTTCACTCCTGAATACTGACGCAGGATTTCAAGGCTTACGTCCATAGTTCCCGCTGCCAGATCCAGCACGCGGCTTTTGGGGGGAAGGCGTAAGGCCCGAACCTGACGTTTGCGCCAGTACACATCCTGCCCGGCGCTGAGAACATGGTTTAAAAAATCGTACCAGCGGGCAATGGAGTTAAACAAGGAAGCAATGGGATGCGCATCCCCACAGGGGGTCTTCACGAGGATTCCTTGTCAGGGCAAGGGTTTTGGGGTTCCAGGGTATCATCCAGGGAGCTGCTCACGGTATGCAAGACCTCGCCGTAGATGGTGGCAAAATGTTCAGGAAAATTGGAGGGAGAAATCCTTCCCACTTCAATAAATTTTACCATAATTTCCTTGGCCACCTGCAATGCCTGTTGCTGCGTTTTATTCATGCCATGCTCCCAAAAGGATGCTTACAACCTATTCCCTTGCTCTGCGTAAACACCGCCCGGCCGGGAAATGGGTTTGACCAACGACGGAACAAACGCTTACCGGGCGGTGCAAGAGAAATAACCTTGAAGCCATCTCCCTTTACGTTGCGGTTGTATAGCACGGACAGGGCCGAAGGTCGAGTTTGCGGCTCCTTGCAAAGAAGGAAGCTGGCAAACGCTTAGGGAAGGACTTTCCCCGGTACGCCTGCCAGCCTGTGAGAGTACGGGCTTGTAAAATAGAGCCTATTTTTGGGTAAGGGCCTCGATTTCTTCCCGGATAATTTTTGCTGCTGCACCGGGAATTTCCTTGGCAAGGCTTATCTGAATGTTTTCCTGCAGGGTTTCCAGATCCACCTTTAAGGGAAGGCCCAGTGCATCAACTTTTTCCAGAACAAGCTGGCCGACTGTTTCCTGAAGCTCACGGGTTACGTTCCCGGTTATTTCCTGAATGAGAGCCTTGCCCTGGTCGCTTGTCTGAAAAAAGGCTGTGAGCATGGCAAAGGCCTTGTCTTCGTCAGGATGCTGTACCTTAGCTTCCAGCGCGGCAATACGGTCTTTGAGCTCCTCAAGCAGGGTCGTGTCAACACTCGGTACAGGAGCAGGGGGCGTCTCTTCTGCCGTTGCCTGGGGTTCGGTATCTGCTGAAAGATCGGGCGAGACATGGGCAACAGGCTCTTCCTGCGTGGCGGGTTCCTGTACGGCAGGTTCCTGTTTGGCGGGTTCCTGTACGGCAGGTTCCTGTGTTGCAGGCTCCTGTGCGGCAGGTTCTTCTGGGGCCACAGGAGCAGACAGGTCTTCCGCCGGGGCCTCTGGTTCTTGAATCTGCTCTTCAGGAGCGGCTTCTGCCACGGGTTGTTCCGGCTCGGTGGGCTTGTCTTCAACAGGTTTATCTTCAGGCAAGGAGGCTTCCTCAGGCTTTGTTGCTGGCTCTACCTCAGGTTCCGCCTCTGGTTCATCAACAGAGGGTGTTTCCGGCTCTGGAGCAGGTTCTGGCTGGGGATCAGGCTCTTCCTGTGTGGCAGGTTCCTGTGGTGTGGGGACTTCTTCAGGGGCTGCGGGTTGTTCACTGGCTAAAAGCTCTTCAAGGTCTGCGTCCTGTTCTGCTTCAGAGGTTTTGGCGGTTTCTTTGGCCAGGAGTTCGTCAAAATCCTTTTGATCAGACTCGTCCTTCACTGTGTCGCTGGCCTTGGTGTCCACCAGTTTGTCAAACAGTGCATCAGGATCATCTGGTTGTTCTTCCTTCCCGGCTTCGGCAAAGACTTCCAGATCATCCGGGGTTTTGCTGGTCTCCGGGGTGTCGTTTTCGTCGTCTGCTCCCTTGTCTGGCAGGGTATCATCCTCCATTTCTTCAAACAGCGATTCAATATCCAGATCCTTGTCAATAGAGACTCCAGATGCACCTGCTTCATCGTCCGAAGAGCCTGCTGATTCATTGAGTAATTGTTCAAATTCATCCTCAAGATCCTTGGGATCAATGGCCTGTTCAGGAGGAAAATCTCCGGTTTCTACAGACGACGCATCCGATACATCCTGCATTTCGGCCTCTTGTGAAGCGGGTGATGCGGACTCGGGTTCATCAATTACATCGGTCAAATCAATAATTTCTTCGTTGTCATGCTCGGCCATGAAATACCTCGTTTGTTTGACCGCTTATGAAGCGGGATGGGACAAGACTGTCTGCAAGAGCCGTTTGCCTCTGGCCTAGAAGGAGACCCGGGAGGCCGCTTCAAGGGTTTTGTCAAAGTCCTGATCGGTGTGGGCAAAAGAGATGAAGGAACATTCAAATCCCGAAGGAGCCAGATAGATACCTTGCTTGCGCATCTGCTGATAATAGGTGGTAAAAAGTTTTTGGTCGCTCTTTTGAGCTGAGGGAAAATCCGTAACCGGCTCTTCAGCAAAGAACAGGGTGAAGATGGAAGCCAGACGGTTTAACTGCACCGGTACCTGTTTGGAACGCATGATAGATACCAGCTCATCACAAAAGATACGGGTTCGTTTTGCCAGAGCCGCATAGTCCTGCCCGGCCAGGGTAGTAAGGGTGGCTTGTCCTGCGGCCATGGCCAACGGGTTTCCTGAAAGGGTGCCGGCCTGATAAACCTCACCGTATGGAGCGATGTGCTGCATAATTTCCCGCTTCCCGCCGTAGGCCCCCACAGGCAGGCCGCCGCCAATAATCTTGCCCAGGCAGGTCAGATCCGGCGTGATACCAAAATATTCCTGGGCGCAGTGGAAGGAAACCCGAAATCCTGTGATAACTTCATCAAAGACCAAAAGTGCGCCGTGCTGCGTGGTGAGTTCCCGAAGACCCTCAAGAAAACCTTCCTTGGGAAGCACAAGCCCCATGTTGCCTGCTGCCGGTTCCACAAATACGGCAGCAATGTCGTTGCCGTGTTCTGCAAACAGTTCCTGGACGCCTTCCAGGTCGTTATAGTGGGCCAGCAGAGTGTGTTGAACCACTTCTTCTGGAACACCGGGAGTTCCGGGGATACTCTGGGTGGCTACGCCGGAACCTGCACTTGCGAGGAATGCGTCAGCATGGCCGTGGTAGCCGCCGTGGAATTTTACCACCTTGTTTCTGCCTGTATAGCCTCGGGCCAGACGTAGGGCACTCATGGTGGCTTCGGTGCCGGAACTGACCATCCTGATCATTTCCACGCCGGGAACAGCATCCACTATGGTTTGTGCCAGATCGATCTCCCCTCTGCACGGGGCGCCGTAACTGGTTCCCCTGTCCGCAGCCTTGTGGATGGCCTCATTGACCACAGGATGTCTGTGTCCCAGAAGGAGCGGCCCCCAGGACATGACGTAGTCAATATACTCCTCGCCGTCTTCAACCTGAAGATGAGCCCCCTGCCCGCTGGCTACAAAGAGGGGATGAGTCTGGACGCTCCCACATGCCCTGACAGGGCTGTTGACGCCGCCGGGAATGATGGTTTGTGCGGCCTGAAAAAGTGTTTTGGAATCGGTCATGAAATTTTTATAGGGAGCCTTGGGGCGGGTTGAGGTTGTTTCAGGAGTGGACTGTCTGCAGGCCCGGCCTCAGAAGTAATGCATGGAGGTTTTTTTGAGTTCTTTTGTACTGAAAAGCATATCGTACTGGGTAACTCCGGTTTGGGCCACAAGTTCGGTAACAACCTGCAGGCAATGGTCTTTGGTACGGCCATGAATCATGGTGTATATATTGTACGGCCAGTCCATGCAATTTTTGCGCTCGTAGCAATGGGAGATTTCAGGCCGTGCGGCCATGACAGCACCGATAGTCTTGCTGTCCATACCCTCTTCTACATACCATGCTACCATGGCGTTACAGCCGTATCCGGCTTTTTGATGTCTCAAGGTAGCCCCGAAACGGCGGATATATCCCTTATCCTTCATTTCCTGTATCAGGGACAGTACAAATTCCGGCTCCACGCCTGCCTGTTGGGCGATGTCATCATAGGGCGTGAGAGAAAGGGGAACACAATCCTGAAGCTGTTGGAGGATTGTTCGTTCGGAAGGAGTGAAAGATACGGGCGTTGTGTGTTCGTTCATGGGCCGGGGCTGGTTGATGAAAGAAATATCCCGATACCCTTTTCAGGGGTGAATCGCAACTCCCTGACCTGTTCTGGATTGCCTGTTCATGTCAGGGAGATTCTGCAGTTTGAGAGAGGATGTTTTATTGGGACAAGGCATCCTCTTCTTCCTGTGATTCATTAAAAGCAAGAGCGACCTGCCGGATTTGTTCTATGCAGTGTGGGGCAAGAAAGGTGTCCACAATAGCAGGTTCAAAGCTTTTTCCACTTTCTTCCTGGATGATCTGGATAGCCTTGGAATGGGGAAATGGCGGTTTATAGATTCTTCGGCTGATAAGGGCGTCATACACATCGGCAATGGCCATAATCCTTGCACTTAGGGGGATGGCTTCCCCTGCAAGGCCCGCAGGATAGCCTTTTCCATCCCATTTTTCGTGATGGTAATAGGCGATTTCCTTGGCAATATCGAGGAAGGGGAGGTTGCCGACCTTTTTTTGCACTGAAGAAAGAATTTTTGCCCCGTACACGGTATGGCTTTTCATTTTCTCAAATTCTTCGGTGGTTAGCTTGCCGGGTTTGAGCAGAATATCGTCAGGAATACCCACCTTGCCGATGTCGTGCAGGGGAGCAGAGCGTACCAGCAAGGGGATCATGGAAGGAGATATTTGTTCCTTGAAGGCTTCCAGACGTACCAGTTCCGTTGCAAGCACTTCTACATACCCCTTGACCCGATTAATATGCCCCCCTGTCTCTGAATCACGGTATTCAGCCATTGCCGCCATACTTTCGATGGTGGCCTGTTGGGTGGCAAAGACTTCACGAGTCTGCTCCTCTACCTTGGCTTCCAGATTCTGATTATGTTCCTTGAGTTGTTTCCTCGCAATGGCAAGGGAAAGATGGGTGCGGATTCTGGCTTTCAGTTCGTGAATATCAAAAGGTTTCTGGACATAATCAACAGCCCCCAGGTCAAAACACCGGGCCTTGTTTACAGAATCGGAAAGCGCAGTGAGCATGAGAACCGGGATGTCTTTGGTGGATTCGTTGTCCCGAATGTGTCGAAGAACCGTGGTTCCATCCATGCCCGGCATCATGATGTCCAGCAGGATGAGGTCTGGAGGGTTTTGTTCAATCTGCCGCAAGGCGCTTTCCCCATTAAGGGCAACGGAAAAATTGTATTGATTGCCCAGGAGGCCAACCAAAATATCAAGGTTAAATTTGGTATCGTCAACTGCAAGGACAGAGCAGTCTGACAGGTTATACATGATCCTCTCCTCTACATCTGCATCATTGTTCGGCAATACTTCGTGGCTTTTCAAAATATGGCAGAAATACCAGGTTGGTCAATGCCCGGAACAAAAGCCCTTGCCGGAGGGGCTAAAGGTCGGAGCCACAATCATTGAGTCTCTTGCCATCCGGTTTTTGAAGTTTTTCCTTGAAGGCTATTGTTTTGTGAAGTGCCTTTTCAAATTCATATTCTTTGACCAGGGCGATGAGCTGGTTGATTTCAGAATGACGGCAGCCTTTGTCTTTTTCGTGCAACACCGATGCAATTTGTATGCATGCTGTGGGACGATGAGTATGCAGTGCGTTAATAAGATCGTCAAGAACAGGCATAAGTTCCTGGGAGAGAAGAGATGCCTGTTCGGCTTGTTGCTGCAGGGTTTCTTGTCTGATATGGGCTATAAGGGCATGTATTTTTTTCTTGAGTTCCTGAATAAGAAAACCCGCCTCCTCCCTGTTGCTGTCAGAAAAGGCTGTTTCAAGGCGCGAACAGACCTCAAAAATTTCTTCGGCCCCAATGTTTCCCATGACACCCCGTACCGTATGGGCAAGAAAGCGTCCCTCTTCCATGTTGTCTTCCGTAAGAAGAGATGAAAGTTTTTCTGCAACGTTATTATATTCCTCTGCAACACTTTTAAGAGCAGTCTGAAAAAGATCTTCACGGTTTCCAAATCGTGGCAGAGCTTCTTTTTTGTTGAGCAGGGAGTTTTCTGTTGCCTCGTGAGATGAAGGAAAAGTTTGTTGGGTGTCCATGAGGGGGAGCCATTTTTTGAGGGTGCGCATAAGTTCTGTTGTCTGAACCGGTTTGGTAATGTGGCCATTCATGCCAGCAGCCGCGATTTCTGTGCGTTTTTGATGAGTGGCATGGGCTGTCATGGCGATGACAGGCAAATCCCTGAATGCCGGATCCTGTCTGATAATGGCAGTGGCTTCCAGGCCATTCATGACAGGCATTTGAATGTCCATTAAAACCAGGTCAACATCGTTTTCCTGCAGACAATCCAGTGCTTTTTGACCATTTTCAGCAATGACGACAGAAAGCCCTACGTCCTCCAGCAATACCTGAGAAATTTGCTGGCTGATAGTATTATCTTCAACGACCAGCACTGTGGCCGGGGTAAAGTGTTCTTTGTTTTTGCGGGGTTCTGGAAGACGGCTGCCTGTCAGGAGTAGTTGCAGTGCCTGTACCAGAGAATAAAAACCCAGCGGCTGGGATACAAACATTTCATTCTCCCTGTGGTCAAGTCCTGCAAGTCTGTTGGCGCTGGCTGTAGGGATAAAAATGGTGGGAATGCCACATGTCTTCCGTGGCGGTGTTCCCATGACAATAAGGAGATCCGTCTGTCCCTGGGCAATTTTTTCATGGAAGACTTCTTTGTCCTGCACGCATTCAGGTATTCCGTTCAGGACCGTGATATGTTCCAGGAGCATCTTGCCTGTATATTTTCCTTCCTCCAGGATCAGGACGTTTCGTTTGGCAAGGTCAATGGGCAATGCCTTGGGTTCAGCCTCGTCAAAAAGCAAGGTAAAGGAGAACGTGCTTCCTTCTCCCACGGTGCTTTCGACCAGGAGTTTGCCGCCCATAAGTTGAACGATTCTGTCGGAGATGCTAAGGCCCAGGCCGGTTCCGCCGTATTGCCGGGAGATGGAGGCATCCTGTTGGGTAAAAGGTTCAAAGAGATCTTTCAGCTTGTCCGGGACGATACCTGCTCCGCTGTCCTGTACGGTGAAGACAAGTTTCGTACGCTGATTTTCTGTGCCTGCATAATCAACCCAGATGCGGATAAAGCCCTGTTCTGTAAACTTGGCTGCGTTTCCCGCAAGGTTAATAAGTACCTGTTCCAGGCGAAGAGGGTCGCCCTTGAGATGCTGAGGGACATTCCGGTTGGCTCCTGTAACGAACTCAATATCCTTGCCCAAAAGCTGCATCTCCACCACAGACAGAACATTATCCAGGACATTGAAGAGATCAAAGTCAATATGTTCCAGCTTCATCATGTTGGATTCTGTCTTGGAGAAATCAAGAATATCATTAAGGATGCCCAGCAAGGAGTGTGCTGCATTATGGGATTTATTCAGGTAATCGCGTTGTTCTCTTGGGATGTTTGTGTTCATGGCCAGATGAATCATTCCCAAAATGGCGTTCATGGGGGTGCGTATTTCATGACTCATATTGGCGAGAAATTCGCTTTTTGCCTGGTTGGCCTTGAGCATAGATTCTTCAGCCTGCTTGCGGATGGAAATATCCAGAAAACATTCAAGCAGTTTTTTCTTCCCCTTGAGTTCAATTTCCCGAATGGTTTTGATAACAGGTACAGGCCTTTTACCTCCACGCAGAATAAATCCGTCAGAGCTGTCCATGATCTCACCTGTTTTTGAAACTACACAGGGCAGATCCTTGGCAGGGCAGATATAGGCATGGCAAATCTGTCCAATGAGGTTTTCTGCTGCTACTTCCAAAAGGGTTTCGGCTTCAGGATTAACATGCTCGATAAGACGGGTTTCCTCATCAATAATAACCAGAGCAACAGGCAGATTTTTCATTAATGTGTACTGGATCTGCTGGCTCTCTGCCAGTTGCGCCTCCATTTTTTTTCTGGGTGAGATGTCGTGGAATGCTGAAACGGTTCCAAAATACTGGCCGTCGAGAAAGATCGGCCTGGAAGATATTTTTATGCGGACAATATGCCCGTCCTTGGCTTGAAAGCTGTCTTCCCCGTCGTATGGACATTCGGTGAAGAAGGATTGGCAGAGCGGGCATTCTTCCTGGCTGCCCGGGTCGTGTTTATGGGAGTGGAGTTGTTTATAGACAGTATGGCCGATGAGTTCTTCTTTTGAGTATCCTAATATTTTGGCCGCACTGGTATTTGTATAGATGGTAACACCGGAACGATCCAGAACAAGGACCCCCTCTGAAAGGGTATTACAGAGGGCTGTGATAAGTTTTTTTTCGTTGAGGAAGGCCTTTCGACGTCGTTGTATCCAAAGGAGAAAAGCAAGAAATATTCCGAGAATGAGGATTTCCACAAAAAAACGAGAAAAAGAATTATTATTGTTTTTTATGAAGTTCAGTAATAAAGACACGTCAAAGGATATATCCTCTGATTCTGCAATAAAATCCAAAGGGAAAAAATCAATGTTGTTGTCAGAAAAAAAATCATCTTCGTTTTTGCTAAACAAAGAATTATGGATGAGAGTTTCTTCTGTTTTAGGCGGAAATGAATAAGCGTATGGTTCATTGATATTGTAAAAAAATATCAATATAATGAAGAGGCATTGAACGCTATAGGCTCTGTATGTCATTATTTCTTCCCGCGATAGAGAGGATTGTTGTCCTGCATTAGTAAAAAAAGATAAAATTATTTGTCAAACAAAATATTAGTAGATGTAATCTTGGTTGTCAATAAATGAAGTGGATAATGGTGTCCCTTACCCGTTTATTTGTGTTATTTTGTCATTACTATAAAAGAACTCCAGTGGTTAGGGTTTTGGAGAATGGCATGAAGGGGCTTTTCTTTTCCTGTTATGTCTTCGTCCACGAAGTACGCTTGGTCAAAGATGCTTTTCAAACCTTGAGCAGATCCTGTGCCTTCTGGGTGAAAATGTATTCGGGAGTGTCGGGTTTTTTATTGACGTTGTTTAGGTCGTTTCGGTAGAATTAGATGTTCTTCCTAAAAAGAAAAGAAGTTGTGGATGTTTTGTGAATGTATTCTGATTGTTTGTCAGATATTTCTGGATAAAGTCTGCCCAAAGAACTCTGCTGCAGACTGTTGGGATAAGGGATAAGGAGTTATGATGAAAAGAACTTGTGGGCTTTTTGGTTTTTTTATCTTGATGCTTTTATTTGGAGGCTCGGTTGCCTTTGGCGGGGAAATGCTTTCGGATGCCGAGAAAAAGGATTGGCCTGCGGAATTAACGGTATTGACTGGAGCTACTGGCGGGCAATGGGATGTCCTGGGGACATCCATCGCGGATGTCCTTAGCCGTTCCCTGGTGTCCTCTACCAGTTGTCTGGGTGGGGGAATTTCCAATGTGAAAAAAATCCAGAAGGGCTGTGGCGACATTGGTTTCACCATGTCCTGCTTTTTGCATGATGCAAAGCTCAAAAAAGAGGCCTATGGAGATTTGTCTGTGGACAATGCGGTGTTGTTGACACATCTCTATCCGCAAATTCTTTATATCCTTATCCGTAAGGACTTTGCCCGAAAACATGGGATACAGAATCTGGAAGATCTCCTGCAAAAAGATATTCCTGTTCGCTTTGCCACTTTGAAAAAAGGTACGGGTTCCTATTTTCTTTTTGATTTATTGCTCAGGTCAGGATTTCATTACACTTTTGATCAGCTCAGGGAAAAAGGCTGGGAGGTCAATTTTAATAACTATTCGGAGATAGCAGATAGGTTTGCGAACAAGGAGCTGGACTGTTTGGCTTATACTGCAGGGAGTAATGTTCCGCTTATTGTAAGCATGGAAAAATATGTAGATATTACGGTGTTGCCTATTCCCAAAAAGATTCTTGAGATGTTACGAGATACATATAGCACAACTATTTATACGATACATCAGGGGACCTACAAAGGTGTAACGTCTCCTGTATATACATTGAGTGATTATGCCTGTCTGGTTGTTCAAAAAGATCTCCCTGAAAATCTTGTCTATCATATTAATAAGTCGATATGGGAAAACAGGAGGTATCTTGGTGCTGGGGTACGGGATTTTTTTGCGTTATCTCCAAGTCTTGCCATAAGGGAGGGGATAGCCACACATCCAGGGTCGCTTCGTTTTTGGAGCGAGCTGCAAAGCAAGATAGCGTGGGAGCAGGAGGCGAGATGAAGAAGATAGTAACTGTATTTATTTTTAGTCTGATTGGGATTGGTTTATCTGTTACAGTTTCTTCTGCCGAGTCCAGGCATCCTGACTGGCCCGTTCATCTGCGGATTTTGGCGGGGCCGGAGCGGGGGCAGTGGTATGCCATGTCTGGCTCTATTTCAGAGATATTGTCCAGGGAAGTTATCCCTTCCAGTTATCGCAAGGGAGGAGGTATTTCTAATCTTGAAAATCTGAACAATAAATTCGGGGACCTGGGTTTTTCTCTCACCTCGTTTTTTGGAGGTGCTGCATCAGGAGCGCCTGAGTATATGAATATCAGGACGAAAAATGTCAGCGTTATCGGGAATGTGTATCCTCAGGTGCTTTATTTTTTAATCCGTACGGATTTTGCCAGAACTCACGGGATAAAAAGTCTGGAAGATCTTATGCGGCTGCGATCTCCCGTCCGTCTTGCCCTGCTCAAAAAAGGAACTGCATCGGAATTTTTTGTCCGTGTCCTTTTCAAATATGGATATGGGACAAATTATGCAGAGCTCCGTAAAAAAGGCTGGACGATCCTGTTTAATGGTTACTCAGCAACAGCCGATAGTTTTGTTGCAGGCGGTCTTGATTGCTTTGCCTATACAGCAGGGACTCACGTTCCCCTACTTCTTGATCTTGAAAACTATACAAAATTTACAGCTCTTCCCATCAGTGAAGAGGTGCTTGGTAAGCTTGGAAAGATGTTTAAATTTGGCAGTTATGTTATTGATCCTCATGTGTACAAGGGAATCAATGCGCCAGTGAAAACTCTCAGTGATTTTACCTGCATGGCAGTGCGCAGGGAACTTCCAGATGATCTTGTGTACGAAATATTGAAGTCTCTTTGGAGACACAAGAAGGATATTTCAGAAACATTGATTGAATTTAACGAGTTTTCTCCCTCAACATCTGTCCCAAAGGGAATTGTTTTACACCCGGGAGCCAAAAAATTCTGGCAGGAATTTCAGCACTAAGTCGTTACGATTATGAATATTTCAGGAATGAAAAAAAGACAAAGCCTGCGTTTTCGGCTTGTTGCACCGTTTATGGCAGGTACAGCCTGTCTGATGATTTTTTTGGTAACCTATACGTATTTGTCAATGCACAGAGCAGTGGAACAGGCGGTTCTTTCTGTGTGCCATGCCAAAACGGACAATGCTGTTGACGCTATTTCCATTTTGATCAGGTCCCTTCGTGCCAAGGGGCAGGATCTGATTGTTGACGAGGCGATTCTCAAGGTCTTGCGCGAGCATGAACGGCGGTATGGAGAAGGAGCTGGTCTGGAGCTGGAGCAAAGTATTCTGTTTGCAGAAGGAACCTCGCGTCGTCTCAGGGCCATGACCGAAGGCTACCGTTATTTTCGGGATATTTTGTTACTGGACAGGAACGCTGTATGTATTGCGTCCAGTAACGAGGGATATTTAGGCGTTAATTTTTTTGACAAGGATTATGTTAAGCAGGCTTTGGACGGCTATTATTATATCGGGAATTTTTCTATCGGACGAGTTACCAAGACCTTTAGCACCTATTTTAGCGCTCCTGTTGATGTGGGGCAGGGCCTTGAGGGGGTTTTGGTCATTATAAGTGATTTTCCGGGCCTTGTGAGTGATGATATACCAGCAGAACACCTTTCCCGGATTATCTCTACAAAAATGCTGACACCACAGGGTGTTTATATGGCACATGATGATATATCCATCATGGGAAATAAAAAATTTGATTTTAAGAAAACATATGATGATCTTGCCACTATAGGAGAACGCGGTGGAGCTGTCAGCTATACGGAAGATGGCGAAAGTTATGTAGGATATGCCCATGTTGAGCCCCATACGCATTGGCTTGTGATAACTTCCGGTCTGACAAGAGATGTTTTTGCATCGGCCTATAATATGGGGATGACGGTTTTTGGGGTTAGTCTTATCTTTTTCTGTGTCGTTTCCTTTGCTACAGTGCGTTATACCTCAAGTATCCTTCGGGTTCTGTTCTCCCTCATTCATTTTGCCAAGGACGTTTCAGATGGTAATCTGGACAAGGAGCTTGCACCTTCCAGGCGTGTCGATGAACTGGGGGTTCTTCATAATTCCCTGCAAAAACTGGTTACCCATCTTCAGACCATGTTACGGGAACGGAGCAGAACCAACAAGATGAAAGATGAATTTTTGGCAAATATGAGCCATGAAATCCGTACTCCCCTTAATGCTGTTATTGGATTGACTCATCTTGTGGGGAAGAAGGATGCAAGCCCTGAAAAACGGAAGCAGTATCTGGACAGGATCAGGATTTCTGCGGAATCCTTGCTGGGTATCATTAATGATATTCTTGATATTTCCAAGGTAGAAGCGGGCAAGATGAACATTGAGGCCAGGGTTTTTGATCTGCCAAAAATGCTTAAAGAGACGCTGACTATCCATAGTCAATCTTTTGGGAGTAAGGGGATCAATCTTTCCTTGAATTTTGCAGAGGGTATGCACACTCATTATATTGGTGATGCTTTACGAATCAGGCAGATAGTGAATAATTTATTGGCCAATGCGGTGAAGTTTACCCGTCAGGGTGAAGTCAAGGTGGCATGTTGGGAAGAAGCACTGCCTCATGAGGAGGGAGTTGCCCGCATCTATTTTAGTGTTTCTGATTCGGGTGTTGGTATTTCTCCTGAAGCGGCCTCTATGCTTTTTCAGCCTTTTGTCCAGGCAGATGCCTCTGTAACCCGTCGGTTTGGAGGTACCGGGTTGGGGCTTGCTATCTGTAAGCGTCTGGTGGAGTTGATGTCTGGAGAGATATGGCTGGAAAGCATTGTAGATAAAGGATCAAGTTTTACCTTTTATGTCGTCCTTCCGGTGGCCGAGGAGAAGCAGGGAGAAGCTTTTCAGCAATCTGTTCAGGATCAGGGGAATGATGGTCAACTTCCACACCCGTCTGTTCAGGGAAAGCGGATACTTCTTGCCGAGGATAACTCCATCAATCAAATGATCTTTAAGGAGCTTTTGCTCTCTTTTGAGCCGAAGCTTGATGTTGTCAGCAATGGTAAGGAGGCCGTTGATGCCGTCAAGGAGTCAGCCTATGATCTTATTCTTATGGATATTCAGATGCCGGAAATGGGTGGACTTGAGGCAACCCGTCTTATCCGTACCCTTGATAACGGTAAGGAGTGCGGCATTATTGCCTTGACTGCCAATGCACGGGTAGAAGACAAAAAGGTCGCTTTTGCCGCAGGCATGAATGATTATCTGGTGAAACCCATTGATCCTGTTCTGTTTGAGGCAACTATCAAAAAATGGTTGGCAAAGGGAGAGTAAAGGCATCGTGCGTATTACTGTACTGGGAGGCGGCAGCTGGGGAACGACTCTGGCCAATTTGCTCGCTCAAAAAGATCATACGGTGAGTTTATGGGTCAGAGATGAGGAACAGGCTTGTGAGATACAGCAGAGCCACGTAAATAAGCGGTACTTGCCAGAGATTTCCTTATGCCAGTCCCTTGGCGTAACATCACACATGGCTTTGGCCATGAAGGATGCACAATGCATTGTTGTGGCCGTTCCGTCGCAACATATTCGGGAAATGCTTGTTTCGGCCAGGAGTCTTTTTCCCAACAATGCTGTTGTGGTCTGTGCCAGTAAGGGTCTGGAGAACGGGACGCTACAGCCCATGTCTCAGGTCATTGCCGAAGCCCTGGGAGATCTTTCGCCTCAGTATGCCATGTTATCTGGCCCGTCTTTTGCCAAAGAGGTCAGCCTCAAATTACCCACAGCTATTGCCTTAGGGTGTGAAGACCGTGCCCTGGCCCGGCGTATTCAGGATATGTTTTCCACAGATTTTTTTCGGGTCTATACAACAACCGACTACAAGGGCGTGGAACTTGGCGGCGCAGTCAAAAACGTCATGGCCATTGCCGCAGGCATAGCAGACGGCCTTGGATGCGGCCACGATACTCGTGCTGCCCTTATCACCCGTGGATTGGCCGAGATGTCCCGTCTGGGAACGACAATGGGGGCCGATGCCAGAACATTTATGGGCCTTTCGGGCATGGGAGACCTTGTGCTTACCTGCACCGGTGATTTAAGCCGCAATCGGCAGGTGGGCTTGCTTCTTGGTCAGGGTAAGACTCTGGACGACATTCTTTCCGGGATGCACATGGTGGCCGAGGGGGTGAAAACGACGCGTTCGGTACACGATTTGGGGAAGGCTCATGGTATTGAACTGCCCATCACCCAGCAAGTGTACAAGGTTCTTTATGAGCACAAGGAGCCTCAAAAAGCCGTGCGCGAACTCATGCGTCGCTCGTTAAAGGACGAATAGGTCTGGCAAAGGCAAGTTACTGTCTGAACCGGGCCTTTTTCTTTTGGGGAAGGAGGCAGAACTCGCCGTGGGCCTGTTCCAGAAGGGCAAGTTCCTGCGGGGTATTAACATTGAGAAAGGGACGGGAGGCTGACCGGGGATAGGCTAGCTGGAGGCAATATTCTTGGGGGACGGCCCTGCCTGCATGGTACAAGCCCTTATTCAGGGCTTTTTGTATGTAGGGGATGCAGCCTGTGTCATAGATGGCAAGCAGGGCCTCGGCAAACCCGTTTTCTTCCTGCACAAAATTTGTGCGAAGGGTCTGTGCCGTGCGGTTCTCATAGGCAGTGATGAGGCGGCCAAGGGTGGAGGCATCCATAAGGGGCAGGTCGCAAGGCATAACAAGGCAGGGAGCCTGTATGCGTTCCAGTGCCGTAAGAATACCCACAAGCGGGCCCTTGCCCGAAGCATCATCCAGAAACCAGGGGATGGAAAGCCCATGTTCCCTGGCATCTCTTCCTGAAATCCATACTTTCTCGCATAGCGGTTCCAGAACATTCACCGCATGTCTGATAAGCTCCTGACCGTGAAAGAGAAGGCTTGCCTTGTCTCGTCCCATGCGGGAGGATTTCCCCCCGGCCAGAACCACGCCATGAAGGCCGTGTGTCATGCTGTTTTCTATCATGGTCATGGCTGCCACAGATCAAGGTACAGTTGCCAGAGTTGCTGCCCCCAGAGAACATAGACCAATGCGCCCATGCTTAAAAAGGGGCCAAAGGGAATAGCGGTGCGCATACCTTTGCCTGCATTTTTTCTGAGATATATAAGGCTCACCATCAGACCGGACAGGGCAGCAACAAAAATGAGGATGGGCAACCCTTGCCAGCCTGTCATGGCGCCGAGCATGAGCATGAGCTTGATGTCTCCTGTACCCAATCCTTCTATATTTCTCAAAAGCCGATAGGTTTGCTGGATAAGCAGAAATATTCCTGCACCAGCTAAAGCTCCCATAAGGCCGCTCATAAAGCCGTGAGGCAAAAAGAACGACCCTGCAAGGGCAATGGCGGCTCCGGGCAGGGTGATGATGTCCGGCAGGATAAAGATGTGTATATCAATAAGGCTGCCCACAAGGAGCATCCCTGTAAGTATCAGATATACAAGCCATGTTGTGCTTATGCCAAAACGAAGGGCCAAAAGCATGGCCAGTCCGCCAGAAAGAAGCTCTACAAGAGGATATTGCAGGGAGATGGACGTTTTGCAACTGCGGCATTTTCCCATGAGCAGAACATAGCTTAGAACAGGAATGTTTTCCCACCAGGAAAGAGGGTGTTTGCAGGAGGGGCAATGGGAAGGCGGGCTGACAATGGAGGTTTCTGAAAGATACCTGAGGATACAGACATTATAAAAACTTCCAAGGGTCAGGCCAAGAATCAGCCCTGTGATGGCGGTAAAAAGAGGGGGCAATGGTAGTGTGTACATGGTGTTCCTTCTTGACAGGATGAGAGCGGCAACGCATAGTGCCCTGGTTATGAACGTATGTGAAACAACAATATTGTCCTGGTGGTGGCACGGCTTTTTGTATAAGGAAGTTGTCCACTAAAATCCAGTCTGTCAGACATCATCAAACATCGTGGAAGGCTTCCGGGCGGTTCACGGTGCTTGTTTTTTAAGCAAGAAAAGCCACGGGCCGCCACCGTGGCTTTTTTCGTAAGGAGTGCAGATGCTATCAACCTATGGTTTTTTACCTGACTATAGCCCTGAAGAACTTGCCCGCAAACAGCTTGCCGGGCTGCAATGGACGGTTCGCCATGTCTGGGAAGGAAGCAGTGCGTACCGGGCCAAACTGGATGAGGCTGGAATATCGCCCGAAGATATTCGTTCGCTGGATGACCTTACCAGCCTTCCCTTTACCACGGTGCAGGACCTTCGGGAAGGGTATCCTTTTCCTCTGGTGAGCGTCCCCATGCAGCAGGTGGTGAGGGTTCATGCCTCGTCGGGAACCACAGGCAAGCGCAAGGTTCTTGCCTATACCCAGAAGGATATTGACGATTGGAAAGTCATGATGGCCCGGTGCTTTGAACTGGCCGGACTCACCCGCGATGACCGTGTACAGATGGCCGTGGGCTATGGGTTGTGGACAGCAGGGGTTGGCTTCCAATTGGGGTGTGAGCATTTTGGTGCCACGGCCCTGCCCCTTGGCCCTGGGAACCTGGATTTTCAGCTTCAGTTTTTGCAGGACATGCAGACCACGTGTTTGTGTTCCACCGCGTCTATGGCCCTGCTTTTGGCCGAGCAAGTGGAGAAGCACGGCATCAGGGACAGGATTGGACTCAAGCGGCTTATTTTTGGTTCGGAACCTCACACGCCCAAAATGCGTAAGCGGGTGCTGGAGCTTCTGGGGGCCGAGGATGCCTTTGATATTTCCGGGCTGACAGAATTGTACGGCCCTGGAGCCGGGCTTGAATGTCCGGCCCACGAGGGCATTCATTACTGGGCTGATTACTATATTCTGGAAATCGTGAACCCAGATACCTTGCAGCCTGTGGCTCCCGGCGAGATGGGCGAGATGGTGGTAACTACCCTGTGCAAGGAGGCTGCTCCTCTTATCCGTTACCGCACCAGAGATTTGTGCCGGATTATTCCCGGAGGATGTTCCTGCGGGCTTTGTCTGCCCTTGCATGACAAAATCATGGGGCGTTCTGACGATATGATTATCTTTCGGGGGGTAAATATCTATCCCGACCAGATTGCCCATGTGCTGGAGCGTTTTCCTGAAGTAAGTTCAGAGTATCAGATTCGTCTTACCCGTAAGGACGGACTGGATCACATGCGTATCAGCGTGGAACGCAAGGTTGGCGCATCTTCAGACACGGATGAGAACCTTGCCCAAGCGGTTGCTGGTGCCCTGCATAAAAAACTTCTTGCAAGAAGCAAGGTGCGGATTGTGGAGCCTCTGGGCCTTCCCAGAACCTATGGCAAGACAAAGCGGGTGGTGGATGAGCGCAATGAGGAATGATCTGACAGGATGATGTTGTATCATAGCTTCATGGCAAGGGAATCTACAAACATTGTCTGTATATGAGGGCGTGGAGGGCCTGAAGATGAACACCACATCAACACCGGGTATTGGGTTGATTCTGGCTGTCTGGATGCTGGGATGGTTCTCACCGTCATGGCTTTGGGCGGAAGAGCCGCAAACCCTTGAGCAATGTGCCTGTATTGAGGACGATGAACTGCGCCTTGAATGCTATGATCGTCTGGCGGGAAGGTCTTTAGACCTGGTTGTGATTGAAGAGCAGGCCAAGGACGCGGGGGAAAATGCAACAGGCCCCGCCCATACTCAAAAGCCGGACAAGGACGAGGAATTATCCTATCTGGTACGGCATTGGGAACTTGATACATCCAAACCCAGGGGGCAATTTGCGTTTATGCCCCACAGGGACATGTATATCATGCCCTTTGCGTACAATTTTTCACCCAACAGGGAACCTCAGCATACCGGGGAGGTGGACAGGGTAAAAAATGCAGAAGCCGCATTTCAATTGAGCATGAAGGTCAAGTTGTGGCAGGATGTGTTAGGGCAAGATATGGATCTTTGGTTCGGGTACACCCAGCGGTCTTTCTGGCAGGTGTATAGCGTGGATGAATCCTCCCCGTTTCGGGAGACGAATTATGAACCTGAGATGCTTCTTAACTATCGGACTGATTTTGATCTTTGGGGAGGACGCCTTGAGGCAGTAACCTTGGGCCTTAATCACCAATCCAATGGCCGTGCCGAACCCTTGTCCCGAAGCTGGAATCGAGTGGTGGGCAACCTGCATTGGGAATACAAAAATTTCGTGGTTCAGCTTAAGACCTGGTACCGGATTCCTGAGTCAGAAGACGAGGACGATAACCCGGATATTAACAGATACATGGGGCCAGGTGAATTATGGGTACATTATTATCACGGCGATCACCGATTTGGCCTTATGTGGCGGAACAACTGCCGCTTTGATACCAATCGGAACGCCGTACAGCTGGACTGGGCCTTTCCTCTTGTCCGAAAACTCAAGGGCTATGTCCAAGGGTTTACTGGATACGGAGAAAGTCTGCTTGATTATGACCATGCTGTGAACAGAATTGGCGTGGGCGTTATTCTGGAGGACTGGGAGTAAGGCAAGGCATCCTTCTGAAGTGCGGATTGGCAGCGCCTTGAGAAAGAAATGTCGGACGTCGGATAAAGATTGGGCAGATGAAGTATGGATTATTTGGGAGGAAGGGGTTTGGCATTGCTTGGAGGAAGCGCGTCCAGAAACTGCAATGTTTCAATGGTTTCGTCCGAGCCAAAGGCATCCTGCTTCATGGCCTTATAGGCTTTGGTGGAAAATTTTTTAAAGTCGCTGGTCCAGCGTTTGCCGCGTTTTTCCCAGAAAAGACGGGTGGAACGGATGGCAAGCATACCCGTACAGGCCAGCATGGCCAGATTAGTGAGCATGGCCTTGTTGAAAGACTTCTTGAGCAAGTCTTTGGACTCGCTCAAGGCCAGTTCAGATTCCTGAATTTTGGCTGGCAGATTGTGGGCAGACAAGGGGGAATCAGGCATGGGGTGTTCCTGAGAGACATTCTGACGGTTTCAGGATGGCTGCAGAGTATAGCTGCTGCCCACGGAAGGATTTTTAGGTCATCCCTTTGGGAGACACGGAAAAATACGGAATGAGAATCCCAGGTATCCCAAGGAAGAATCTTGAGGTGTTTCCGTGGGCAACAACTATATATTCTTTATCTTTAAGTAGTTACTTTCTTTTGACAGTTGGAGATTTGCTTCCGCTTCTCACGACCGGGCATGTACTTTTGCCGTCAATGGAAAGCAGGGTAACGTCAAAAATCAAGGTGGAATGGGGGCCAATCACGGGGCCGGCCTGGCGGTCTCCATACGCCAGCTCTGCCGGGACATAAAGCATCCAATGGCCGCCAGTCTTCATTTTTTGCAGGGCTTCTGTCCAGCCTTTGATGACCCCATTGACAGGAAAGGTGGCAGGCTTGTTGCGGGAGTAGGAACTGTCAAATTCCGTACCGTCAATAAGGGTTCCCTTATAGTGTACAGAAACAATGTCGTCTTCCTTGGGGGAGGTACCGTTGCCCTTCTCAAGGATTTTGTATTGAAGACCGCTTTTAAGGGTTACGACTCCGTCTTTTTTAGCATTTTCTTCCAAAAATGCCTTGCCCTTGGCTGCGTTTTCCTCACCCTGTTTTTTGATTTTTTCCATCTGCTTCTGCATCATCTCTTCCTGCCATTTTATAAGGACGTCTTTGGCCTCTTCAAGGGTGAGCAGGGTGGTGGCATTGGCAAAGGCGTGGTTCATTCCCAGGGCAACAAACACAGGGTCAATGTCCAGTTCCTGCTGCCTGAGGGTATGGCCGATGTCCATGCCGATACTGTAGCTGACCTTTTCTTTCTGGGAATTCAGGGAAGAAGGTTCTTTGGCAGATTTTTTGGTCTCCAGATTACAGGCCGTAAGCAAAGTAAGACAGCAAAAAAGAAAGAACAGATTTTTTTTCATGGGGATAACTCCGTAATGGCTGATGTTATGGATGGCGGGATGATATGCTGGCGTAGAAGAGTTTTTGAGAAACACGACGCCCAAAATCCATCCCTTCACGACAATCAGCTCATTCTCACTTATCGGCGCTGTTTGCAACCCACGAAAAGACGGCCTGAACGGACGGGCTTTGCGGCATTGTCAACGAAGAAGGGGCAGGATAAGACGGCCCTAATAAATGACCTGGCGGCCTTTGCCTGTGGCATACCTTTAACCAATATTTTCTGGGAGCGTACCCATGATTCTTATCAACGAACACTACAATAAATTACAGGCTTCATATTTGTTTTCCGATATTGCCAAGCGTGTGGCAGCCTTTCAAAAGGCTCACCCTGAAAAGGACATTATTCGTCTGGGCATCGGTGACGTTACCATGCCTTTGCCCGATGCCTGTATTCAGGCCATGCACAAGGCCGTTGACGAAATGGCCCGTGCAAAGACCTTTCGGGGCTACGGCCCGGAACAGGGCTATGATTTTTTGCGGGAGGCCATTTCCCGTGAGGATTTCAGGGCCAGAGGGGCAGATATTGCGCCTGACGAAATTTTTATCAGCGATGGTGCCAAGTGCGATACAGGAAATATTCAGGAACTTTTTGCCCAAAACATCACCGTGGCCATCCCTGACCCTGTGTATCCCGTGTATCTGGATACCAATGTCATGGCTGGCCGAACAGGAGCCTTTAAGGATGGGCGTTACGATGGCATTATCTATATGGACTGCACAGCAGAAAATGATTTTCTGCCTTCTCTGCCCATGATTCCTGTGGATGTTATCTATCTTTGTTTTCCCAATAATCCTACCGGAACGACCATTTCCCGGCGGGCATTGCAGGCATGGGTTGATTACGCAAGAGACAACAAGGCACTCATCCTGTACGATGCAGCCTATGTGGCCTTTATACGCGATGAAGCACTACCTCAGTCTATTTACGAACTTCCTGGAGCCAGAGAGGTTGCCATAGAGTTTCGCAGTTTTTCCAAGACAGCAGGATTTACAGGAACCCGTTGTGCGTACACCGTTGTTCCCAAAACATGCCGGGCCTTTGATAGCGATGGCCGGGAGCAGGCACTACATCCCTTATGGAACCGCAGGCATTGTACCAAATTTAACGGCGTATCCTATCCGGTGCAGCGCGGGGCCGAGGCAGTGTATAGCAAGGAAGGCAAAGAGCAGACCC
>PDWI01003316.1_pt1 | contig 23345 bp, 6 predicted proteins | sample 1430891 | NCBI WGS metagenome assembly PDWI01 (sample SAMN01162508, study PRJNA174530) | Oral metagenome, whole genome shotgun sequencing project. | biome: Marine environment; feature: Marine mammal; material: Swab sample of the gingival sulcus; isolation source: swab sample of gingival sulcus... | reverse complement strand
TAATAAACGGGTCAACGATTATTTTGTGGTTGCCTATCTCAAAATAAAAACAAGCATGTCCTAAATATTTTATCTTCATAACTAAAATAATTGTGGTGTCTCACAAAGATAGTCATTAATCAACAATTAAGCAAATATTGTGTTGAAGAGATGGAGGGATAATTGTTAATTGTCAATGGTTAATGGTTAATGCGCTCTAACGGACGCTTTTTTTAATGGTTAATTTTTAATGGTCAATGGTTAATGATTTTTTAGGTGTTAGGTGTTAGGTGTTAGGTGTTGGGCATTAGCTTACCCTCTAACGGACGCTTTTTTAATGGAGAATTGAAAATTGATAATTGATAATGCGCGTAGGACGAGTGCAGGGGAATTTCTTTGCGACCTTTGCGTCTTCTTTGCGGTTGAACCGAGTGAGAGGGGCATCAGATAGAAGGTAATTTTTAACTTTTAACTAAAAAAGGCAAACGGCTAAAAGCAAAAAATATAAACAGATGAAAGACAATATAGTAAAAGATAAAAGTTATACATGATGAAAAGAAAGAATATGTTCTATCAAAACAAGTACTTCGGTCTGGAACAAGCGTGGGAGCAATGATTAGGGAAGCTGAACAAGCAGAAACAAGAAAGGATTTTATTCATAAAATGGCAATTGCACAAAAGGAAATCAACGAGACTATTTATTGGCTAGAACTATTGAAGGCAACAGATTATCTGAACACAAAACAATTTGAAAGTATCAATTCTGACGCAATAGAAATAATAAAATTAATTACAAGTATAATAAAAACCACTAAATCCAAGATTTAGAAAATTGCAGGAGAAACAAAAGTACACGTAAGAGCGAATTAACAATTAACAATTAACAATTAACAATTGACAATTAAAAAAAGAAGCTTATGTCCAAAAAAGTTATATTTGAAGATTTAGGAAGAATATCTTATCAAGATGCACTGTCAAGACAGGTGGAAAGCCATAAAAGTCTTATTGATTTAAAGATGAAGAGAAGAGATGCTAATTCTGATTCTGAGGTTTATGAATCTGTACACAAGTTATTTTTTTGTGAACACAAGCCTGTATATACGCTTGGTAAAAGTGGAGATTTATCCAATTTGTTGCTCGACAAAGGCAGCTTGGAGCAAAAAAATATAGAATTTCATAAGACTAATAGAGGAGGAGATATTACTTTTCACGGCATTGGGCAATTAGTAGCTTATCCTATTTTTGACTTGGATTATTTTTATCAAGATATTGGGAAATATGTGAGAAATATCGAAGAAGTGATAATCCGTACCTTGGATAAATACGGTATATCAGGAATGAGGTTAGAAAAATTTACCGGCGTTTGGGTTAAAGATAAGGACAGAGACTATTATAGAAAGGTTTGCGCTATAGGTGTGCATACAAGTCATTGGGTAACGATGCACGGTCTAGCGCTCAATGTAAATACAGACCTCAATTACTTCGATTGGATAATACCTTGTGGTATTACCAAGGATAGCAAAGGTGTGACCTCAATGAAAGAGCTTCTGGGAAGAGAAGTCGACTATGAGGAGGTAAAAACAGTCTTGAAAAATCAATTCAAAGAAGTGTTTGAGTTGGAATATGTTTAGGAAGTGGGGAGCGGGAAGCATGTTTTAATGAAACCTTTGAATAACCCAAAATATGAGACAAGTTTGAGACAAGAGAAAATTTCATACCATTTGCACTTATGAATGTCGTATTGGATATGGTAAGTAAAATGAGGCAGGTCAAGGCATAAAACGCAGACATAGCCGCAGCTATATCGAGGCTTTATAACGATGAGATGACTTATTTTATTCCATTTATAGGCGACAATTTATAGTTCAAATGGTATAGACCCACAGCAACCTCTTGGTTGTGAGGACTTAAAATTTTTGATAACGAAAAAATTGTCTCATAGTTTGGGGGCTTTCAACACTTATTCAAAGGTTTCTAATCTACTATTGCTTTAAATCCCTCATCTTTCATCGCACTTTGCAATATGCCACTTTGTATTCCCATATTGCAAATAATTTTATATGTCTTGGATTTGTCCCATCCCATAAATTCATCTAAGGCATCGTCTAGATTTGTTTCCACAACTTTATGTTTGTTGTCTTTTATCTCTTCGGAGCTTAGATTTATAATTATTATTTCGTTATCTGTCGGTTTGTTTGTTTTGTTTAGTTCTTCCATTTTTTTATCTAAATTTTGAAGAGTTATATTATATGAATACTGTTGTATTTCTTGCAACATCGTTTCCAAAGGAATTTTTTCTACAATTTTATCAAAAGTATATTTCTTAGCAGCTGTGGCTACTCTTCTGTTAGAAATGGCACAATATTCTTTTCCTTTGTAAGACATGTCAAAAGTTCCTATTTCTTCAGCTACCTCTATTATTTCCAGTTTTGGCATAAACAGAGTAGGGCGAAATACGGAAATACTGATATATTGGTCGAGCAACAAAAGATTTTCTATTGTCTGTGTTGAAACCTGCGAGATCGCCTCTCCGGATATAACAACAGGAGCCTTGTTTTCCAGTCCTATTTTTTCACAAATTTTGTAAAAGAAATATTTTAATAACAAATTTTGGTACCTACTATCAATTTCCCTTATGTATTTGACAGTATCAGTCATAGGCACTACAATCATCTTCACTGATTGCCCTCTCAAATACTTTTTTGACATAAACTTAAACAACTCTAAAGTCGCTTTGTATTGTTCCTTACTGCCCAAATCAAAATAGACGAAAATAGGCAAAATTCCCATTTTTATAGCCTTGTGAATTGCAACAGGAGAGTCTATGCCACCTGATAACATCATTATCGCTCGATTAGCATTGCCAAGAGGAAAACCACCAAGTCCTTTTTGCTTTTCAGAATAGTAAAAAATGCCCTCGTCTCTTATTTCTACAAAGCAAGTAATATCAGGAGCGGACAAGTTTACGCCGGCAGAGTATGCTATCAACTCGCTCCCCAATTCTATTTCAACATCTCTAGACTTGTAATCTCTCTCTCTCTTATTTAACTTAGCCCTACATTTGACTGCAAATTTTTTGTCTTTTACTTTGTCCTTAAATATTTTGAAGCCATTGCTAACTATGTTTGCAAACTCAAATTGCTGCTCCACTTCCGCTTTTGAGAAGTTTTGAATACCGGAAGTGTTTGCCAATATCTCATCAGCCGGAGATTCAACTATCAATAATAGAAAACTCCAAAAAGATTTGCTCCTATCTAGTTTGATATCATTATCTTTGAGAGCTGCTAAAATGTTGGAATGGAGAAGTTGTACCATGTTATTTCTGGTCTTGGACTTCTTCATCGCAATTTCACCCGAATACTTTACTATATATGTATGCACGTACAAAAAAATTTCTGCGAAGATATTGCTTTTTTCATTTTTTTAAGCAAATAAAATAGGGATTTTTAATTTGCTGTTTATCCTCTAATTAGATCTCTTCATTTTTTATTTTGGTCATTTGAGTTTAAAAAATATATTATTATTTTTTTTAATATGTTTTATGTCTTTATATTTGCGCCCTGAAAAATGTTGTGACTTTGACATCATATAAAGTCTAATATTTACCTGATATTGATTTTTATGGTAAAAAAAAAGAGATATATATGGGGGGGAATGACTTTTGTTGATGTCATTGTTGTGAGTGGGGTAGAGTGGGGGTGTGTTGAGTTTTTTGTTTATTAGAGAATATAAGTTATTTGCATCATTGTGAGAGTTTATTATGGTGCGATGTTTTTTTTTGTTGGTATAAGTGGACTTGTAGAACTTGTGAAAGCCGAAACTTGATAAAATTGTAAAGTAGACAATTAAAGATTGTCTTTGAGGAAACTCTTTGAATAGCGAAAAAACGTCCATCGTTTGGGTGATTTTAATACTTATTCAAGGGTTTCTTTAATGGTTTTTTCTTTGTTTTTAGATGATTAGCATTTTTTGATTTTCAATTGTGCCCATAAATAGAATATAATGAAAAAAATATTTATTACATTATTATTACTACATTATTTTTTGCTAAGTAGTTATGTTTCTGATGCCCAAATCTATGTGGGCCCCGGAATTGTTAATGCCTACTATAAGGTGACGGGAATATCAGGAACCACAGTATCGTATAGTACTTCCGGTGGTGTTTCCCATACATTGGCGGTAGGTGATAAAGTTATTTTGATACAGATGACTGGTAGTACTGAGGGAAACGGAGGAAAGTTTGAGTATGCCAATGTAGTATCAGTGTCATCTAATTCTGTTCAACTATCCGATATAAATAGAAATTATAGTACGGGGTCTGAATCGGTACAGCTTGTGTGGGTGCCTAGTAATCCTTCAGGGATAGTGGTGAGTGATGATATTGCTGCTATGCCTTATGATGGTAATATAGGAGGTATTGTATCGCTATTCACCGGCGGTACCCTTACGCTTAAAGGAAATGTAAGTGCAGATGGTGCCGGATTTGCTGTCGGGCAAAGTACCATTTCCGGTAAGGTATATTATGGTGGTGGCGGTGGTTATGGCGGCGGTGGCGGTGGTGGCGGTTATGGTGGCGCTGGTGGTGCCGGAGGTCCAAACAGTGGAGATACTGCTACCGATGGTAGTTATGGCGGTGGTAATGGAGGAGGAGATGGTACGGACGATGGTGAGGGTTATGATATTTATGTGACCGGTGGCGGCGGCGGTGGTGGCGGTGTCGGTAGTGGCGGTGGTGGTGGTTCCGGAGGTCCTGACGGTGGCGGTGGCGGTGGTGGTGCCGGTTACTCTGTAGGTGGAGATGGACAAGGGGGTGGTGGAAATAATAACCCCGATGGTTCGTATGTTGGTAATGGGGGGAGTGGGCATGTAAATGGAACCGGAGATACAAGCGGTGGATATGGTAATGGAGAAGGTGCCGGCGGCGGTGGCGGTGGCGGTGTTTACATAGGTGGTGGTGGTGGTGCCGGTTATGAAGGTGGTGCTTCCGGATCGTCAGGAGGTAGCGGTGGCGGTGGCGGATCCTACTACGGTGGTGATGGAGGTTCAGGTTATTCAGGTTATACAAACTATCATTATTGTGATTCAAATGGAAATTGTAGCGACCCTAGAGTTTGGCTCGGTGGACCGGGAGGTGGTTCTGTTCAAGGTGCTGCGCCTGCTCGTGGGGGAGGTATAGTGATGGTATATGGTAAAACAGTTAATATTTCCGCTCAGCCTGGTTCAAGCATTTCGTTGACTGCTCATGGAGAAGATGGAGAACCTCGAAATGGCGGTGGTGGTGGTGGTATTGTCGCCTTTAATTCCAATAATATAACAGGAGGTAATGTGAGTATATGTGCTAATGGAGGAAAAGGCGGTGTCGCAGTACAGGATTCTGACCACGGTAGTGGTAGTGGTGGTGGCGGTGGTGGCGGAGTAGTATGGGTCTATGATCCATTAGGAGGTATCGGTGATAATAGCACAGGGCAGCCACCTGCTGTTCAGCATATAGCCTTTTGTGATGAAATAGCAGAAGGTGGTGCAATAGCTCCAAACCCCAAAAACTCCACTTGGAGTGGCGGTGGTGGCGGTGGTGGCGCTTCTAAAATTTCCGTCAACGAAAACTGTGAAATTTTTGGTGCCTGTGATTGTGCAATTAACGACTCAGGAATATCCGGTATAGCTTGCAACGATAGAGGTACAAGATCTGATGCAAGTGATGACTATATAACTTTTAGCTTAAATCCAACAGGAAATAATACAGGAGGTATATACAATGTAAGTGTAAATAGCGGAGGTATCGTAATACCTTCAAGTGGAACTTATGGAAGTCCTACAAGTTTTAGATTGCAGGAGGGTAGTGCTAATGGTACTACATATACCATAACTATAACAGATGAAGAAAATACGACTTGTTCAATTACAACTACCGTGCAAGAGAACTCTTGTTCTCCTTGCTCTACTAAGGATTGCCTAAATATACAGGTAAGCAAACAGGTGATCCTCGCGGACTAATTTAGTACAGGTTTGATGTAATGATGTTGTTTTTGACTAAAAGAAACCTTTGAATAAGTATTCAAAGGTTTTTTTTAGTCTTTTTAGAAATATCAGCTGAGAATGGATTTGAAACAAAAGTGTCTTTTTTGATTTGAATTGTGTGTTTTTAGGCTCTAATTTATTGTTTTTGTGTGTTAAATAAATATTTATATTTTTAATATATATTGATTTAATGCATTTTCCTTGCCGTATTTTTAATTTCCTTTATCAAGATGTTGAAATTTTAGCCTTATTTCCCTTTAGCCCCTTTCTAAATTAAGAGTTAAAAGTTTTTAAGTCGGAAGACGGAAGACAGAAGTCGGAAGACCGAAGACGGAAGAAAATTAGGAATTAAGACAGAAGTCGGAAGACGGAAGACCGAAGCATTGCCCTCTAACAGGTGTCCCTCTAACTCGGTTTAACCGTAAAGTTCACAAAGAACACACAAAGAGCACAACTCACAACTCACAACTAAAAACTCAAAACTAATAATTTCCCCCAACTTGCTTCCGTCTTCCGACCAAAAAACTTCCCACTCCCAACTTCCCACTCCCAGCTCCTAACGCATTAACAATTAACCATTAACAATTAACCATTAAAAAAGCGTCTGAGAGAGCGCAATGCTTCCGTCTTCGGTCTTCCGACTTCCGACCAAAAAACTTCCCACTCCCAACTTCCAACTCCCCGCTCCTAACGCATTAACCATTGACAATTGACAATTAACCATTAAAAAAGCGTCCGTCAGTGCGCAACTAAAAACTCAAAACTAATAATTTCTCCCAACTTGCTTCCGACTTCCGTCTTCCGTCTTCGGTCTTCTCCCCGCTCCTAACGCATTAACCATTGACAATTGACAATTAACAATTAATTTCCCTTTTTCTGAAATTTTTACTTTTTTTAGCCCATATTTTCAAAATATACTTATTTCTAAATGTTAAAGTTTTTATTTTTTTTCTTGGGATTTTCTTCTTTTGATTCTGTTCAATTGTAAAGAATTTCAATAATTTAGATCAATTATAAGAGGGATATTTTTAAATATTGTCTGTTGTAATATTCGTATTTACCCGCAAAAAACGTATTACATTTTTATTTAATGTATTTAAATGTTTTTACATTTGCATTCTCGAAAAAATCTAATCTTTAGTCCTTGACATTTTTATCTGTTTAATACAGTGTTATATGATGTGGTTTATTATTCTTAATCAGTCATGTGTTTGACAGAGTTTTGTGTGGGAGATTTTATTTAGATATATTATCAAAAAATAACAATTGGTATGGGGGGGATGACTTTTGTTGATGTCATTGTTGTGAGTGAGGTAGTCTAGATTTGTGTTGTGTGTATTATTAAACGATTGGTGAGGTTTGTATGGCTGTTGATGTTTTGTCGCCATTTTCGAATTGAATTTAGTGTTATATTCAATTCGCGGGTGGTGGTAGGCATTTTTATGGCTTTTATTTGTTTCACCGGTTTATGTTGAGAGGTCGTATTTTGTGTGATTTTTGTGTATGTGAGTTATGTGATATTCTCAATTTTGAGTTTAGTATGTTTTTTTTAGAAATTAAATTAAAAACGTGAGTAGAGATTTATTCAGTAAGAAGATACGAGCCGGTAGGCGTCGTACTTATTATATGGATGTCAAGGAGAGAGAATCCGGTGACATCTATTTGCTTTTTTCCGAAAGCTTTACCAATAGGGCAGGTTATGAAGAAAGAAGCCGCATACAGATAAATAAAGAAGATTTACAGAAAATAGCTGACTCTCTCGAAGAGACTTTGGCGTATATAAGAGAAGAATTAAAAGTTGATTTTTATTAAAATAAAGAAAAATTACAATGAGAAAATATAAAATTAGAGATATGAAAAGATTTCGACTTTACTCAAAAATATTCATGTGGCTATTGATAGCTATGTTTTTCTCAGTAAGTGAGGTGATGGCGCAGCAGCCATGTCAACCCATTATTACTGTTCAACATATAAACGGTAGTAGAACGCATGCGAATAATAAGGATTTTTCTTCAATTGCAAGAATTGACTATTCTGATAGAGGACATTCCTTGGTTGCGCAGTCAACGATCGTAGAACAAATAGCTTCTCTTGAAGAGGTGGGGACGATCTGGGGACTTGCTTATGACAAGGTCGCTAAAAAGCTCTATGCTAGTGCTTTTCTGAAAAGGCACTGCGATATTGGACCTCACGGACTGGGGGCAATATACGTGATTGATGTCTCAACACCTACAGCTGCCGGTGCAGGAACGCCACAGCTGTTTATGGATATAAATACGTCCTCACATCTTGGTTCGGGTAATTCTCTTATGGCTTCAAATCCCGGTGCATCATCTCGTGGACTCGGGGATAGAACAGCACCAAATACCGATGCCTGGTCATGGAATTTGGTAGGTAAAGAGGGGATTGGTGATATTGAATTATCTGAAGATAGAACCAAGCTATATGTTATGGATCTGACCAACAGACAAGTATTGGTAATAAATATTGCCTCCAAAACGGTTATTGCAAGACATAAAGTCAATAGCCCCGGTTGTAACAATAGCGGAGATGTAAGACCATTTGGAATTAAAGAACATAATGGAGATCTTTTTATCGGGGTCGTTTGTTCCGGAGAAACAACAGAAGATGACGACGATGTCGCAGGAGCAATTATGAAGTTGACAAACCCGGGCTCTTCATCACCTTTCTCTGTAGAGGTAGATATGGGGGAGCAATTTGGCGGAGAATATAAGGCTTGGGTAAATCACATTAATAAAATGGGCGGACTTCAAGGTAATTATCAAGGTTATCCAACACCGTTGATCAGTGATATTGAGTTTAAGGCTAACGGAGATATGGTAATAGGAGTAAGGGACTGGACAGGTGATCGTGTTGGTGCATTTAATAATTATCATATCGGTAGTTTTGGAGAGCATTTTCAATCATTCGGTCAATTATTAGCCGCTCACCCAGCCGGAAATTCGTGGACTATAGAGAGTCCTTATGGAACGGCTTTTCCAAGAACAGCTTCAGAGGGAGCAAGAAAAAGATATGTAGGTGGAGTTAATATAACAGACTGTAGCGGACAAGAGGTAGCAGTATACAATATTTGTGACCCAGTTTACACTGAATCTCAGGGTATATTTTGGGTTAGAACTTCAGACGGTGGGGGAGAGACCACTGGAGATATGAGTGGAAATGATCAAGATGGCCTTACATTGATAAGAACTGAGGGGACCAGTGCAGAATATTGGGCAAAAGGTTCAGGATTGGGTGATTTGGAATATCTTGATGTATCCAATGTAGCCTTTAGTGTTACTATACCAACTTGTCCAACCGGAGCAAATGAGATGCAATGGTCACAACAAATTGATGAAGCTACAGGTGGTCCTTCAGAGGTGAGATTGTTGTGTGAAAGTAAATTGACTTATACGATTCCAAGTAGTTATTATCCGGGAGCATTAACCGCCGGCAATGCCGTAACTGTAGATGTTACGAGCGTCGTAGCTTATGATGGATACAATGGTAGACAAAATCATACACAAGCTAATGAACAATTCCGTATCGTATTCAAGAAGAATGGTGCAGTCGTTGGAAGTACGGGATATACCAATGACTTAGATGATGCAGTTACCCAAGCTAGTTGGACAGGTTCGCTGGGAATCGTTTCCTTGCCAAATGGCGCAGATGAAATAATTATTGAACATTGGGAAAAAGAAAATGGTAGCTGTAGTACGGCAAATTCTGTTGTTCCTGTTAGTGTGTGTTTGAAAGTTACAGAAGATGATTGCAACATAACAAGTATCGCACTGGATTATTGGTGTGACCCTAATGGTACACTTTCCGATCCTGATGATGACTTTATTAAGTTTACGCTAAATCCGCAAGGAACGAACCTCGGTACTTCTTATACCGTTAGTAGTTCACCATACGGAGAGGTGATAGGTAACAATATCGGTACATACGGTAGTATTGAATCTTTTAGATTGGAAGACGGTAGTGCAGGCGATGGCCTTAGAAAAGTATGTGTTAGAGATAAGAGTAATACATCTTGTTCACGGTGTTCCCCTATTTCTGAAAATTCGTGTTCAGATGCTTGTGAGATCACTGCACATGGAATGTCCGATTTTACTTGTAACGATAATGGTACGGGCAATGATGGAAGTGACGATTATATCGAATTTACTTTGAATCCTACAGGAGGCAATTTGGGAAGTAGCTATAATGTAACCGTTGATAATGGTGCTACTATAACACCTACGACCGCAAATTATGGTTCTCCTGTTTCTTTTCGATTGCAAAACGGTAGCGCTAATGGTACAACATATAATTTTACAATAGCAGATGCGGGAACTACAACGCCTTGTACTATTTCATTCACGGGAGGAAGTGGTTCTTGTTCGAATTCTTCTAGTTTACAGCAATTGGGTATATGCGGGGTAACTTGCTCCAACACCGAAGCCGATGATGATGGCTCAAACGATTATATAATGTTTGACTTGAATCCTGTTGGATTGAATCTAGGATCTTCTTATAATGTTAGCGTAAGTAGTGGAACTGTTTTTCGTATAGATGGTTCTTTGGTAACGAGTGTACCTTACAATCAAGTAACTTCATTCAGATTACAAAACGGAAGTGCCGGTGCAGGAGATGTTGTCATTACGATAACAGATAGCAGCGATCCTTCTTGTATATTAACAGAGACGTTGCACGATCCGGGTTCTTGTAGTGGAACAGATTGTGCAGATCCATATATGCTAAGTCCCGGAGATTGTTTTGAGGCAGAGGTTCAAGGTTCCGATATTATTGTATCTACAATACAATGGTATAAAAGTATAGATGGTGGTGCTACATTCTCCACTATTTCAGCTGCAAATGGTGGTAATTCTCAGATGTTGGAAATATGCTCTCCCGGAGAGTATTATTATTTGGCACAAGGTATGGATGAATGTTGGGATAGTTTGTGTTGCCATATTATAGTTTCAAATTCGAATTGCTACGAATGTCAGATGCTAAGTGTGGGTAAGAGTGAGGTGCTTTGTAATGATCAGGGTACTCCAAGTTACCCTTTTGATGATTATATCTCTTTCAAATTGAATCCACAAGGAAATTTATTAGGAAGTAATTATAATGTAACTGTAAATAATGGAGGAATTCTTACACCCACAAGTGGAACTTACGGTGTAGAAACATTGTTCAGACTTCAAAATGGAACTGCAAACGGTACAGCTGTATATACTATAACAGTAAAAGATGCAGACGAACCGACTTGTAGTAAATCATTTGAGGTACAGGTGCCTAGCTGCTCCGATGACTGTGCTTTGAAAAATATAAAAAAGACAAATGAGTTTTGTTATAACAATGGTACTCCGTCAGTTGCAAGTGATGACTATATACAATTTACTTTGAGTCCTTCAGGAGCTAATCTTGGGTCTACTTATACTTTGAGTGTAGATAACGGTGGTACGGTAACACCTTCCACTGCTACGTATGGAACTCCTACTGATTTTAGATTGCAAAATGGTAGTGCCAATGGATTGGCATATACATTAACGGTAGCCGACGGTGACGATCCGTCTTGTATTATTACAACTACCTTGCAGAAGAGTAGTTGCTCAAATTATTGTGATTTAACGGATATAAACAAAACGAATGAGTTATGTAATCCTAACAATACGTATTCTAATCCAGCCGATGATTATATAACATTCACTTTGGATCCCGAGGGCTTAAATCTCGGAGTAAACTATACGGTAACTGCTAGTTCAGGTACAGTAAACCCTTCTGTTGGTTATTATGGTGTACCTACTGAATTTAGATTAAGTGGCGGTACTGCTGATGGCAATCAATATTCAATAACAGTAAAGGATGTTGCTAAGCCTAGTTGTTCTATTACAGCTACAGTACAACAGAATGCTTGTTCTTATGCTTGTGATTTGACTGATGCGGGTAAAAATAGTGAATCTTGTAATTCGAATGGTACAAATTCAGATAACTCCGATGATTATATTACCTTTGATTTGAATCCTGTCGGATTGAACCTAAGTAATGATGGATATGAGGTAACTGTTGATAATGGAGGAACTATAACGCCTACAAGTGCTAGTTATGGTAGTAATACAAGTTTTAGATTGCAGGATGGTAGCGCCGGTAATGGTGTTACTTATACTATAACAGTAGTTGATAAGGAGTTTGATGCATGTGCGGTAACCACTACTGTTATGCAAGGTTCGTGTTCTAATGATTGTGTGATTACAAGTACCGGGCTATCCGATCAGACATGTAATGATGGCGGTACAAGTAGTGACCCAACTGACGATTATATAACATTCCAGCTTAATGTGGTTGGTGCCAACAGCGGTACCAATTATTCCGTAAGCGCGAATAACGGCGGTGCGGTAACACCTTCTATAGGTACTTACGGAGCATCTACAAATTTCAGATTGCAAGATGGTAGCGCCAACGGAACAAGTTATAGAATAACAATAGCAGATATTGGAGATCCTACCTGTACTAAGTCGTTTACAGTAGAAGAGAATAGCTGTTCTAATACTTGTAATCTTACAACTATAGGAATAACTAATGAAGGCTGTAATAATAATGGTACAGGATCAGATCCTTCCGATGACTACATCGTATTTGATTTGAATCCATCCGGAGGAAATCTAGGTAGTGGCTATACAGTTACCACTAATCAGGGTAGTATCGTAGGAAATAATACAGGTACGTATGGAAGTCCTACTAGTTTTAGATTGCAAGACGGTAGTGCGGGCGACGGACTGTTTTATAAAATAACAGTCACAGATAACAGTGATTCAGGATGTAAGATAACTACCACAATACAAGAAGGTTCTTGTTCCGGTGATTGTGTCCTTACGACAGTAGGAATATCAGACCAAGCATGTAATGATGCAGGATCCAGCAGTGACCCAAGCGATGATTATATCACCTTTAATCTTAATCCGGAAGGAGCAAACGTTGGTACAAATTATTCTGTAAGTGTAAATAACGGTGGTACCGTAACGCCTTCTGTGGGTACTTATGGTGTCGTTTCCAATTTTAGATTGCAGAATGGTAGCTCTAATGGAACAGATTATACCATAACAATAGCTGATATCTCAAATCCGGGTTGTACTAGAACATGTTCTGTACAACAAGATCCATGCTCTGACAATTGTCTTATAACAGACCAAGGTATAACCGATTTTATTTGTAATAATAATGGTACAAGTGCTAATAATTCAGATGATTATATCGAATTTAGTTTGAAACCGGTAGGTAGTAATCTAAGTAGCACTTATACAGTAAGTGTAAATAATGGAGGTAGTATAACACCGACATCAGGCAGTTATTCTAACGTTACAGATTTTAGATTGCAGGATGGTAGTGCCGGTAGTGATGTAACTTATACAATAACAATAACAGATGCGAGTGGAGATTGTAACTATACCTTTACAGTATATAAAAACTCATGCTCAACCTGCCCTAATTTGGGAGTGAACGTAATTGGTACACAACCGACATGTTCAGGACCTGATGTAAATACGGATGGAAAGATCACTATAAGTAATTTTAATGATGACTTCTATCAGTATAGCAGTGGTAGTACTTTCAATTCTTCAAATGCAATACCTACGAGTATTACATCTATACCTCTAAGTGGTGTGATCGCCAATAATCTTTCAGTAGGTCAATACACAGTAAGGGTATACAGTGCTGAAGATCAAGGTTGTTTTGAAGATTATCAGGTGTTATTGGAAGCACCGGATTGTAGCTGTCCTACAATAGTGCCTACAGCAGCAGGAACAGATCCTACCTGTATAGGACTTGATGTAAATCTCGATGGAAAAATAACAATAAACAATTTTACAAACGAGCGTTATAGGTACAGTAACGGTTTGATATTTGATCCTTCAAATGCTACACCGGCAAATATTACTTCGATACCTGCCGGAGGGGTAATCGCTAACAATTTGATTTCCGGTCAATATACAGTAAGAATCTATGATGCTTCTTATGATAACTGTTACAAAGACATACCTGTAGTATTGAATACACCAAATTGCTCTTGTCCTACAATAGTTCCTACGGTAGTGGGAACTAATCCTACATGTACGGGACCTGATGAAAATATAGATGGAGAAATTTCAATAACAGGATTTACCAATGAACGTTATCAGTATAGTACAGGATTGAATTTCAATCCTTCAGGTGCTATACCTAGTAATATATCTACAATACCGTCCGGAGGGATAATCGCTGATAATCTGTCAGCGGGACAATACACGGTGAGGGTATATGATGCTACTTACGAAGAGTGTTACAAAGATGTATCTGTAGTGTTGACATCTCCAAATTGTGATTGTCCTCCAATACTGTCTTCAGTATTGGGTACTGCCCCAACATGTACCGGACCAACAACTAATCAAGATGGAAAATTAACGATAGTAGTCAATGGTGGTGAGCGTTATCAGTACAGTAGTGGCTTGGCATTTAACTCGTCAACAGCTACTCCAACAACAATATCATCGGTACCTTCCGGTGGTGTTATTGCAAATAATTTGGCATACGGTAATTATACAGTAAGGGTATACAGCAAAAATTTTGATAGCTGTTTCAAGGATTTCCCTGTATCTTTGGATAATCCAAACTGTGCGTGTCCTACTTTCCCTACCGCTCTTAATGTAGTAGGTACGGATCCTACATGTACAGGACCGGAACTAAACGAAAACGGACAATTAAAAGTTGTAGGATTTTCTAATGAGCGCTACCAATATAGTAGTGGTTTGTCATTTGATCCTGGAAATGCTAACGGAGCGATAGCGTCAATACCCGGTAGTGGCATTATCACTAACGATTTACAGCCCGGTAATTATACCGTGAGAATATATAGTCAAAATTATGACGAATGTTTCAAGGACTTCCCTGTATCATTGAGCAATCCTCAGTGTGCGTGTCCTCCTTTCGATCAGGCTCTAAGCGTAATAGGTACGGATCCTACATGTACAGGACCGGAATTAAACGAAAACGGACAATTAAAAGTCGTAGGATTTTCTAATGAGCGTTACCAATATAGTAATGGCTTGTCATTTGATCCTGCAAGTGCTAACGGAGCAATATCATCAATACCTGGAAATGGTGTGCTGGTAAATAATTTACAGCCCGGTAATTATACTGTAAGAATATACAGTCAAGAGTACGATAATTGTTACAAAGATTTTCCAATATCACTAAACGAGCCAAATTGTAGTTGTCCTACTATCAATCCTTCTGTCAATGTAGAGGCTATAGATCCTACTTGTACAGGACCGGAACTAAATGAAGACGGACAATTAAAGATAACAGGTTTTACACAAGAACGTTATCAGTATAGCACAGGTTTGACCTTTAATACCTCTACAGCTATACCAACAGGAATTGGAAATATACCAAGTAATGGCATTATCGCCAGTAATTTACAAGCCGGAGACTATACGGTAAGAATATATAGTCAAGAATACGATAATTGTTACAAAGATTTCCCTGTGTCATTGCAAGATCCCGGATGTACATGTCCTGATATCCTTCCTGCAGTAGCAGCTATAGATCCAACGTGTACAGGACAAACTTTGAATGATGATGGAAAGATAAAAATAACGAATTATACAACAGAAACTTATGAATTAAGTAGAGGTTTGGTATTCGATCCTTCCAATTTGGTAACTACCGGAGTTACTCCGATACCTTCCGGTGGTGAGATGCATGCGGCTCCGGGTCAGTATACGGTACGTATATACCATCCTACCTATTCAACTTGCTACAAAGATTATCCGGTGGTTGTTAATGCACCTGATTGTAGCTGTCCTGAGATACCTGTTTCGGCAGTAAGTATACCGCCAACTTGTTCAGGACCGGATGTGAATGAAAATGCAAGGGTAATACTGACTAATTTCACAGACCAATTGTATAGATATACTGTGGGTAATGTTAGTTTCGATCCAAACAATGCAACACCTACAACCCCTGCTCCGATACCGGCAGGTGGTGAAATTAATAATTTGGCAGCAGGATTATATGCTTTCCGTATATATGATGCTACAGACCAGACTTGTTTTAAAGATATACCTGTCGTGCTTTCTGCACCTACTTGTGAATGTCCGGATATCGTATCACAGGTAACGGGAACAGATCCTACATGTACAGGACCAACGCTTAACCAAAATGGTGAATTGGCTATAGTAGGTGCGCCTAATGAGCGTTATCAGTACTGTAGTGGCTTGACATTTAATTCATTCAGTGCCACTCCATCTAATATTACTCCGATACCGGCAGGAGGAGTTATCGCAAGTAACTTGCAAGATGGTAGATATACCGTTAGAGTATATAGTGAGCTTTATGATGATTGTTATAAGGACTTCTTGATGGTATTGGATGCTCCTGATTGTACTTGTCCTCCTTTTAGTAATTCTCTTAGTGTGGTAGGTATTGATCCTACTTGTCAAGGTCCAACCTATAATGAAGATGGAAAACTAAAAATAAACGGCTTTACAAATCAGCGTTATCAGTATAGTACAGGCTTGACATTTGATGGAGCAAGTGCTACACCTGTGGCAATAACACCTATTCCTTCCGGAGGAATTATTGTTGATAATTTGGTTCCAGGTGAATATACTGTAAGGATATATAATAGTCAGTATGACGACTGTTATAAGGACTTCCCAATAGTATTGGATGCTCCGGATTGTATATGTGATCCTTTTGACCCTGCTCTTAATGTATCGGGAATAGATCCAACATGTACAGGACCAAATGTAAATCAAGATGGAAAGTTAAAGGTAAGCGGATTTGATAGCCAACAACGTTATCAGTATAGTAGTGGATTGGCATTCAATGCTACTACTGCTACTCCAACTACAATTGCCACAATACCTTCAGGAGGTGAAATTGCAAGTGGTTTACAACCGGGACAATATGTTGTTAGAATATATGATCCGGTTCACGATAATTGTTATAAAGACTTCCCTGTAGTATTAGATGAGGTAAGTTGTGAATGTCCTCAGATAGTATCTACAGTATTGGGTACTAAACCAACTTGTAATGGACCCGAAGTAAATATTGATGGAATATTAAAGATAGTAGGTAGCAATGTTGAACGTTATCAGTACAGTAGTGGATTGACATTCAATCCGACATCAGCAACACCTACTAATATAACTACAATACCGACAGGAGGTGAGATAGCCAATGGTTTATACGCCGGACAGTATACCGTTAGAGTATATAGTGAGCATTACGATGAGTGTTATAAAGACTTCCAAATAGTATTGGATGTTCCTGATTGTTCATGTCCAACTTTTGATCCTGCTATAAATGTATTAGGAACAGATCCTACATGTACAGGACCAAATCTAAATGAAGATGGAAAACTAAAAATAAACGGATTTACAAATGAGCGTTATCAGTATAGTGCAGGCTTGACTTTTGATGCTGCTAACTCTTTATCAGGAGCTATTGCACCGATACCGGGTAATGGCGTTATTGCAAATACATTGACATCCGGCGACTATACCGTAAGAATATACAGCGAGAATTATGAAAACTGTTATAAGGACTTCCCAATATCATTGGAAGATACCGATTGTGAGTGTCCTGCTACTACATCTGCACTAAAAGTGTTGGGTACTGATCCAACGTGTACAGGACCGAACTTAAATGAAAATGGAAAGTTAGTAATAAAGGGTTACTTAAACGGAGATCGTTACCAGTATAGTACAGGCTTGACTTTTGATATTTCACAAGCTACACCTAATACAATTACACCGGTACCTAATGGAGGAGAAATAGCAGATGATTTGCCGGCAGGGGATTATACGGTTAGAGTGTATAGCCAGCTTTATGATGAATGTTACAAAGACTTCCCAATATCTTTGAATGCTACAGATTGTACATGTCCTACATTCGATCCTAATATAGTAGTGGAAGTAACAGATCCGACTTGTACAGGACCTGTCTTAAATCAAGATGGACAATTAAAAGTAGTTGGCTTTGGAAGTGAGCGATATCAGTACAGTCCTGGTATGGCATTTGTTGCTTTAAATGCGACACCGTCGACAATAACCGAAATACCTTCTGGTGGAGTTATCGCCAATGGTTTGGCAAACGGTAATTATACAGTAAGAGTATACAGCGAGAATTATGATGATTGTTATAAGGACTTCCCTGTTTATTTGTCAGAGACAGAATGTTTGTGTCCGGATATAGAGGTAGTAGTCACAGGAACGGATCCAACTTGTACCGGACAAAATGTAAATAATGATGGTAAAATAGAGTTTGATAGTTATGCAAACCAGACTTATGAGATGAGTCAAGGGTTGTTATTCGATCCTTCAAACTTGATAACCTCATCTACTGCAATTCCTGCAAGCGGTGAGGTTCAGGTAGCTCCGGGACAGTATACCGTGAGAGTTCATCATGGTACTTATACAGATTGTTTCAAGGATTATCCTATAGATATAAATACTCCTGATTGTACTTGTCCACAGATACCTGTTACAGCAGTAAGTACATCACCAACATGTGCAGGACCAAATGTAAATCCTGATGGTAAGATAACACTGGGTAATTTTACAAACCAATTGTATCAATATACAATAGGAAGTATGAGCTTTGATGCAAATACTGCAACGCCGAACTCCCCTCAAGCAATAAGCGATATTAGTGGAGTTGTTACAGGTTTAGCACCGGGACAATATGCATTTAGAATATACGATGTTACCGATCAGAGTTGTTACAAAGACATACCTGTTGTAGTATCAACACCGGATTGTTCTTGTCCTTCTATTTCATCACAAGTAGTAGGTACTGACCCAACGTGTACAGGACCTAATATGAATTCAGATGGTAAATTGAAGATAATCGGTGGAGGAAACGAACGTTATCAGTATAGCAGCGGCTTGACATTTAATGCCTCAACTGCTACACCTGGAGCGATAACACCTATACCCGGCAATGGGCAAATTGCAAACGATTTGACACCGGGACAATATACGGTAAGAGTATATAGTGAGAATTATGATGATTGTTACGAAGATTTCCAAATATTATTGAACGTACCTGATTGTTCATGTCCAACTTTCGATCCTGGTATAAGTGTAGAGGGTAGAGACCCAACATGTACAGGACCAAGTGTAAATGAAGATGGAAGATTGGTAATAGTAGGATTTTCTGATGAGCGTTATCAGTATAGCACCGGTTTGACATTTAATGAGGTAGGCGCAACTCCAACATCAATATCAACAATACCGGGAGGTGGTGTTATTGTAAGTAATTTGCAGCCTGGAGACTATACAGTAAGAGTATATAGTAAGGATTATGATAATTGTTATAAGGATTTCCCAATATCTTTGAGTGCTCCTAATTGTGCATGTCCTGCTTTTGATCCTAATCTAAGCGTTGCGGGTACAGACCCAACGTGTACAGGACCAAATATGAATATAAATGGAAAATTGACTATAAGTAACTTTGGAAATTCACGTTACCAGTATAGCATAGGTTTGACATTTAATAGTGCAACAGCCACACCTGGTAGTATTATGGATATACCGACGGATGGAGTTATTGTTAATAATTTGTTGCCTGGAGATTATACAGTTAGAGTTTACAATGAACAATTTGATGATTGTTATAAAGATTTCCCAGTATCGTTGTTCTATCCGGATTGTTCATGTCCTGAAATATCATTGACTGTGTCAGGAACAGATCCAACGTGTACAGGACCAAATTTAAATACTGATGGATCATTGACGATAAATGGAACTTTGAATGGTGAGCGCTATCAGTACAGTAGTGGTTTAGTGTTTAATGGTTATGCAGCAACACCAACAAATATTTCAACTATACCTTCCGGAGGTGCTATAGCAAGTAACCTGTCACCCGGACAGTATACCGTAAGAATATATAGTAGTAATTTTGACAATTGCTTTGAGGACTTCCAAGTAGTATTGAGTGATCCGAATTGTGAATGTCCTGATTTTAGTCCTAATCTTGGTGTTGTTACAGTAGAGCCAACATGTTCCGGACCAAATGTAAATACTGATGGAAAGTTGAAGATCGTTGGATTTGGAAATGGCGAACGTTATCAGTATAGCACCGGTTTGACATTTAATGTAGGAAGTGCTACCCCAACCGGAATTACACCAATACCCGGAAATGGTGAGATAGCGAACGGTTTGACACCTGGAGATTATACCGTAAGAGTATATAGTGAGAATTTTGACAATTGTTATAAGGATTTCCCAGTGTCAATAATTACACCAAATTGTGATTGTCCTACAATTGATTTAACAGTAGTTGGTGGCAATCCAACGTGTGACGGACCAAATCCAAACACGGATGGAACGTTAAAGATAAATGGAAATATTAATGGTGAGCGTTATCAGTATAGCACCGGTTTGACATTTAATGGTTCGGCAGCGACGCCTGTATCAATATCTCCTATACCTAGTGGAGGTGAGATAGCAAGTGGCTTGCAGCCTGGGCAGTATACAGTAAGGATATATAGTGATAATTACGATAATTGTTATAAGGACTTCCAAATAGTATTGGAAATACCAAATTGCGATTGTGAACCATTTGATGAGGCATTAAACGTAGTAGGTACTGCCCCAACTTGTACCGGACCTAATGTAAATGTAGACGGTACGTTGAAAGTAGTAAGTTTCGAAACAGGTCAGCGTTATCAGTATAGTGCCGGTTTGACATTTGATGTATCATCATCGTTGTCAGGAGCTATAGCAGTAATACCTGGAGGAGGAGTTATCGCAAATGATTTGACACCGGGAGATTACACAGTAAGAATATACAGTGAGAATTATGACAACTGTTATAAGGACTTCCCTGTATCAATAGCTACACCAAATTGTGATTGTCCTGCAATTAGTTTAACAGTATCCGGGGTAAATCCAACATGTGATGGACCAAATGTACAGATAGATGGAAAGTTGAAAGTAAATGGTACATTGAGCGGTGAGCGTTACCAGTATAGCACAGGATTAACCTTTAATGAATTAGCGGCAACACCTACATCAATATCACCAATACCTAACAATGGAGAGATAGCAAGTGGGTTGCAGCCGGGACAATATACGGTAAGAATATATACGGCAGCTTACGATAATTGCTATAAGGACTTCTCAATAGTATTGGAAGCACCGGCTTGTGAGTGCCCTTCTTTTGAACCTACATTAAAAGTATTGGTTGAGGATCCAACGTGTACAGGACCAAACTTGAATACAGATGGAAAGTTGACAATAAGCGGCTTTGTACCAGGTGAGCGTTATCAGTATAGTGCCGGTTTGACATTTGATGCATCGGCATCCTTATCGGGAGCGATAGCAGCAATACCCGGCGGTGGTGTGATAGCGAACAATTTGACACCTGGAGATTATACAGTAAGAGTGTATAGTGAGAACTATAATAACTGTTACAAAGACTTCCCAGTGTCATTGAATGAAACTAATTGTTCATGTCCTGATTTTGCTCCTGAATTAAAAGTTGTAAGTACCGAGCCAACTTGTAGCGGACCAAATGTGAATTCAGATGGAAAGTTGAAGATCGTTGGATTTGGAAATGGCGAACGTTATCAGTACAGCACAGGTTTGACATTTAATGTAGGAAGTGCTACCCCAACCGGAATTACACCAATACCCGGAAATGGTGAGATAGCCAACGACTTGACACCTGGAGATTATACAGTAAGAGTATATAGTGCGAATTTTGACAATTGTTATAAGGATTTCCCTGTAGTATTACCTACTCCGGAGTGTACTTGTCCAAATATAGATGTGGTTGTTGTAGGATTTGATCCGACTTGTACGGGACAGACCATGAATGATGACGGCAAGATAGAATTCAGCGATTATACAGATGAGACTTATGAGATGAGTCAAGGTCTGTTGTTTGATGCTTCAAACTTGGTAACAGGTAATTCTCCAATTCCGGCAAGTGGTGAGTTGCAAGTAGCACCCGGACAGTATACTGTAAGAGTACATAATGCGACATATCCAAATTGTTATAAGGATTATCCAATAGATATAAATACGCCAAACTGTGATTGTCCTGTAATACCAGTGACAGCAGTAAGTGTATCGCCTACTTGTTATGGGCCTACTCCAAATACAAATGGTAAGATAGTTATATCAAATTATACAACTCAGTTGTATAGATATACACCAGGAAGTATGAGTTTTGATGAAAATAATGCTATTCCTGGAACTCCTATGGCGTTGTCCACTAATGATGAGATATTAGGTTTATCTGCCGGACAATATGCTTTGAGGATTTATGATGCAGCAGATCAGAGTTGTTACAAGGATATACCTATAGTAGTAAACGAACCAAATTGTACGTGTCCTGATATACTATCACAGGTGTCAGGAATAGATCCAACGTGTACAGGACCAAATATGAATGAAGATGGAAAATTGGTTATGGATGGTGTTTCTGGTGAACGTTACCAGTATAGCCCTGGATTGTCATTTGATACAGGTAATGCAATACCTACTACAATAAGTCCAATTCCTGGTAATGGTGAGATAGCAGGTAATTTGCAACCTGGAGATTATACTGTAAGAGTATACAGTAGTAAACACGACCAATGTTATCAAGACTTCCCAATATCTTTGTCCGCACCAAACTGTTCTTGTCCTGATATATTGTTGACAGTTGAGGGAACTACTCCTACTTGTGAGGGACCAAACCCACAGTTGGACGGAACTTTAAAGGTAAATGGAACTTTGAATGGCGAGCGTTATCAGTATAGTAACGGCTTGACATTTGATGGTGCAGCAGCAACACCTACATCAATTACAGATATTCCTACTGGTGGAGTAATAGCAAATAATTTGACAGCAGGTCAATATACTGTGAGGATATACAGCGAGGAGTATGAAAATTGTTATAGAGATTATCCGGTAGTTATAGATGAACCAGTTTGTGATTGTCCTGATATAAATTCAGTAGTATTGGGTACAGACCCAACGTGTACAGGACCAAATCTAGATAATAACGGTAAGTTGACGATAAGTGGTGCTCCAAATGAGCGTTATCAGTATAGCGCAGGCTTAACATTTAATGCTGCAACAGCAACACCTACAAATATTTCAAATATACCTTCCGGTGGACAAATTGCGAATGATTTGATACCGGGACAATATACAGTAAGAGTATATAGTGAAAATTATAATAACTGTTATCAGGACTTCCAGATCCTAATAGAGGATCCTGGTTGCGTATGTCCGGACTTTTCACCGAACTTGAAAGTTAGTGGAAGCGAGCCAACGTGTAGTGGGCCAAGTGTAAATGCGGATGGTAAGTTGACGATAAGCGGT
>PDWI01003200.1_pt1 | contig 23349 bp, 11 predicted proteins | sample 1430891 | NCBI WGS metagenome assembly PDWI01 (sample SAMN01162508, study PRJNA174530) | Oral metagenome, whole genome shotgun sequencing project. | biome: Marine environment; feature: Marine mammal; material: Swab sample of the gingival sulcus; isolation source: swab sample of gingival sulcus... | reverse complement strand
AGAAAAAGAATTAAAACTTGACAAAAAACTAGCCTAATGGCTTGATGTTGCTTTTATTCGAGACTTGTGTATTTGATTTTTGTTGTCAAACTAGCGAGTCTTGTATTTTTATTAATTATTATTAATTACATTTTAATTATATCATAAATAGATAATTAATTTATTGACAGCACAATTTTTAGATAGTAAACTTGTAGCCGAAAATGTTTTGAAGAGAAGGGAGACCTTTTATTTTAAGAAATAAAGAGAGGTTTAAAATGCTTAGTAAATACTTGAATATTTTAAGGGAGAAAAACCCCTTGGTCCACAATATTACAAACTACGTTACTGTGAACGATTGTGCCAACATATTGCTTGCCATAGGAGCTTCACCTATAATGGCGGATGATATAGAAGAGGTTGAGGAAATAACCTCTATATGTAATGGCTTAAATATAAATATAGGAACCTTAAATCATAGAACAATAGAATCTATGCTTGCTGCTGGTAAAAAGGCCAATGAACTCGGCCATCCAGTTCTTCTAGATCCAGTTGGAGTAGGGGCATCCAAGCTTAGAACGGAAACCGCACGGCTCCTCTTAGATGAAGTTCAGTTTTCAGTAATTAGGGGCAATGTATCGGAGCTTAAGGGGCTGTTTTTAGATGAGTCTGGCACTAGGGGAGTAGATGCTAGTGAGGTGATAGATGAATCTAACATCAAATCTATAGCTAAGTTTGCTGAAGAGTGTTCAAAGAAATCTAATAGCATAATCCTGATAACGGGAAAGACAGATATAGTTTCTGATGGTGAAAGAACTTATTTAGTAGAAAATGGCGTGGCAGAGATGGCTAGGATAACTGGAAGCGGGTGTATGCTATCAGCTCTTATAACTGCATTTATATCTGCAGATAACAGTCTGGAATCAGTTGTAGCTGGAACCTGTGTTATGGGTATAGCGGGTGAAAAAGCTTTAGAAACTATGAAGAAAAACGATGCTGGAAATTCTAGCTACAGAAACTACCTTATAGATGAAATTTATAAGATGACAGGAGGGGAGCTAGGGGCAAAATCTAAAATAATTTTCGCTGGTTAAATTGACGTCTAGAAGAATTTGTACTAATATCACTCGCCTTCCTCAAAATTACTTGCTCCTTTAAGTTTCTATTTTGTTATCTGTAGATAAACGTTTCGGTCAAGTAGTTACTACATTCCCTCAACGTTTTCTTTGATAACTTCATAGAATTCTCAAATTAGCGGCGTAATTTGGGATTGATAACCGAAATATACAAAAAACCAAGACACACGATCTTGGTTTTTTGTTTTTTGAAGGGAAGTAAAATTTATAGCGCCTTTGGTCCCTAATTTTTCAGCATTTTAACCGCTTTTTCTAATTTAAGCATAGCCTCTTTTAACATTTCCGTAGAGCAAGCTATATTCATACGCATATATCCTTCAGCTTCTTCTCCAAACCAATATCCGCTGTCTAAAGCCAAACCTGCGTCTTCTATAAACAATTTGTCGAGCTCTTCTCTATTTAATCCTAGTTCATTGCAGTCTAGCAGCATCAGATAAGTCCCCTCTATTTTTACTGGGCTTATACCCTTTATGTTTTCTTTTAAGAAGGACTTGACGTAGTCTATGTTTTTTTGAAGGTGGTCTATAAGCCCGTCAACCCAAGCTGCACCTTCTGTATACACCTTTTCTGTTACTTCTCTGCTAAAACAGTTTGATCTATTTAGGTCGAGCTTATTTAGAAATGCTCTGTACTTTTCTATCTTTTCAACGTCCTTGCATATTATGTATGAGCTGTGTAGACCGGCTATATTGAATGTTTTACTAGGTGCTGTACAAGTTATGCAATTGTCGTTAAATTCTTCTGAAATACTTGCAAACATAGTGTGTTTGTATGGCTTATATACCAGGTCAAAGTGGATTTCGTCTGAGATTACGAGTACGTTGTTTTTAATGCATATATTACCTAATTGTTCTAGTTCTTCCCTTGTCCACACTCTACCTGTAGGGTTATGTGGGGAGCAGAGAATGAGAGCTGAGCAGTCAGGGTCTTTAGCCTTTTTTTCTAAGTCTTCAAAATCCATCTTGTAAGTGTCTCCCGTTTTTATAAGCGGATTTTTAGAAACTATCCTAGAATTATTCTCTATTACCGAGTAAAACGGGTAGTATACGGGAGTTTGGATTATGATTTTATCGTTTTCTTTGGTAAAGAGCTGGAGAAGGGCGTTTAAGGAAAATACTACCCCTGGAGAGTATTCCATATTCTCCCTCTTTATTTCGAAGCCGTGTCTTTCTTTAAGCCAGTTTATAACAGCCTTATAAAATGAATCGCTCCTTTTTGTGTATCCAAACACGCCGTGTTTAGCTCTTTCTACGAGGCAGTCAATCATAAAATCCGGAGATTTAATATCCATATCCGCTACCCAGAAGGGCATGAGCCCTTCCTTGTTAAAATTTTTGTATAACTCATCGTATTTTACTGAATTTGAGTTATTTCTATTTATTCGTTCGTTATAATTGTACATTTTTTCTCCTCGAAATAAGTTAATTCTAACGCCTTTGCCCTACATACTAACCTTACCTGCTTCGATTCTCTCTTTAAGCCAATCTTTTGAATCTACTTTTTTGCTTACCATCATGCAAGACACTGCATCTCCAGTGGCATTTATCATGGTTGCTATTGGGTCTGTAAGTATTCCTATGGTTACTAAAATTGGGATAATCTCAGGTGAGAATCCGTAATAACCAACTATTATTATAGATCCCATCATTCCTCCGCCAGGAATACCGCTCATAACTACACCTGCCATGACTGAAAGAACGACGGCGGGAATCCAAACATCTAGACCTGTAAAGTTGAGACCGAATACGCCAAAGGCAAAACTGATCTTAAGTAGTGTTGTTAGTACTGTTCCATCCATATGAATTGTGGCACCCATAGGAAGTATTATTGAAGAAATGTCTTCTTTGATACCCATCCTATCTGTTGCAGCTAAATTTGTGGGTAGTGTTGCTATTGAACTTTGTGTAGCTAGTGAAGTGACTACGGATGGGAATATATTTTTGTAGAACACAACTACACCGTTTTTGCCGCCTGCGTAAAATGCGTATATTGTAAAGAAAATTAAGAAGTAGGCAATACATATTGGGAAGAACATTATTACAGCTCTGCTGTATGCGCCTATTAGATCTGCACCATAGTCTCCTATTAATGCTGCAAAGTAGGCGCCTAAGCCGATTGGGGCATATACCATTATCAAGTTTATTAATTTCATAAGGGCTTCTGAAATAGATTCAAAGAACCAAACCACACCTTCTGAATGTTTTTCGTTTTTGTTCAAAACTGTTCTTAGACAGTATCCAAAGAGAAGGGCGAATATGATTAGTGGAAGGAGTGCTCCTCTAGACAAAATTTTGTTAAAGTCGTTTACGGTTATGGCTTCTGCAAATTTAGCTAAGAAGCTGAATTCTTCGGGTTCTTCGTATGTAGGTAAGTCTATTTGAACTCCTTCTGCAGGAGGAATGGCAATCATTATTATGATTATAAAAATTGAGGCTATGATTCCAGTTATTAAAAAGACGATCATCGTCCATTTTAAAATTTTACCAAGCCTTTTCATGTTTGCCATTTTGATTACAGATGTAACTAATGAGAAGAAGACTAGAGGAACTACAGTTGTAAACATCATGTTCAAAAATACCTGTCCAAATGGTTTTAGAGCAACTGCATCTTTTTTGTACACTAAACCTATTATACAACCTATTGTTATACCGATTATTAGGAAAATTAATAACTTGTAATTGGATAAAATAGATTTTCCCGTATGTGTTTTTTTATTTTCCATTTTTTACCTCCAGAAAATTTTAGTTGATGTTTTCATAATAGTAATTAGCAACTTTTGTGCCAAAACTTTAATAAAATTTTTATTTTATTAAAGTTGAGTTTAAATTCATTGAAAAACAAATGATTATTTTGAAATAAAAAAAATATTAAAAAAGATGGTTTTAAAGAAAAAAAGCAAAAAAACCATTTCAAACCAAAAAACTACCTAAAAAAACCAAACACACCAACTTTTTCACGGTTATTTGTTTTTATCATCTGTCCTTTAATTTTTTTAGAATTTTTCTAATTTCGTAATCTCCAGCCTCTATACCAATATCAGAAAGTCTTCGCCTTATCTCTGTTCGCCCAGGTTTTAGCCCCATTTTTTTTGCCTCTGCAAGCATTTTTTCAATAGCCTTTTCTAGGTTTTTCTCCCTGCTGTAAAAGCTTATTTCGCTTGGGCTATTAAATTTTGAATCTATTGATTCTGAGTAAGTAGAAACCGAAGGGGATATTTCCTTTATCGTCATCATATGTCTTGGGAGATCTGATATAGAAGGATTTTTCTTACCCAAGGTTTGTAGGTATTCAATTGTGTTCTTGAGTTCTCTGATATTTCCAGGCCAGGTATAGGATTTGAAAAATGTTATGAGTTCTTTTGAAAAATTTACTTTAGTTTTTTTATTGTCCATAAATTTTTCTATAAATCCCTCTATATCCGATATTCTCTCAGATAGTGGAGGTACGTGTATTGTGAGAACTGCCATTCTGTAGTATAAATCACGCCTGAAGTTTCCATCCACGGTCTTTTTGGCTAGGTTTTTATTGCTCGCAAATATAAATCTTATATTCACCTGAACTATTTTTTCTCCGCCCACCCTCATAACTTCTTTTTCTTGTAGAACTCTAAGTAGTTTTGCTTGCATTCCGAGGCTAAGTTCCCCAATTTCATCCAAGAATAAGGTGCCTCCGTTTGCCATTTCAAATATTCCAGGCTTTCCAGTTTTTAGTGCTCCAGTAAATGCTCCCTTCTCATATCCGAATAGTTCGCTCTCTATAAGATCTGGGCTCAGGGCAGCGCAGTTTAGTGCTAAAAATTGTTTAGTTTTTCTTTTTGAAAGCTTGTGCAAGGCGTTTGCCACTAGCTCTTTTCCCGTTCCACTATCTCCAGTTATGAGTACAGGCGAATCTGATGGGGCGAATCTGTGAATTAGGTCTATCGTATTTTTTATTTTATCGCTATTTCCGAGGATGTCATTTATTCCATACTTTGCTATGTGACCCTTTTTTTGGAACTGGGACTTGAGTTTTGTTTGCTGATCTTCGTTTTTTTCAAAGTTTTCAACTATTGCATAGTATCCTGATAGTGATTCTTCTCTTCCCTCTATCTTGCTTACAGACACGCTAAGATATTCTCCGTCTAGTTTGCAGAGCTTATTCTTTATTGGAGCCTTACTTAGGTCCGTTTCTGGGAAGTATGCAGAGAAGGGTTTTCCTATAAGAAGGCTCCTTTCTTTTTTTGAAATCTCTTCAAATCGTCCGTTTATGCTTATTATGTTCTCTTCTGAATCCAGTAAGATTACTGCCTTATCTATTATGTTTATAAGGCTTTCGAGTCTAGAATTTATGAGTTCTGAGCTCTCGAATATAAAGTCCCAGTCAGAATCTATTTTCGCCATATTTGAAAATGACTTCTTGCATTTATCCGTATTGAGCCTGTCTTGTAGGTAGAATACATTTGCTACCCGAGATATAGTTTTTCTGTCCAATATTCTTTTTCCTATATCGTATATCTGGTCTACATTTTTGGGCACAAATCTCAGTTCTCCAGTTGTTACCGCAATTTTTGATTTTGGAGGTGTCTGTAGTTCTGGATAAAAGGGTAAAAATCTAATATCGCTATAACCTAGCCTGTAAAACAGTAGTATCGTTTCTAAACACATTTCAAAGCTCAAATTTACGAACATTACAGTTTGATTCCTGAGCCTATCTAAGACTTCTAGCCCTTTTTTAGCTATTGTAAGCGAGGATATTATTATAGGCTTGTTGTCTGGGATTAAAGATTTTAGCAGTTCATACTGTCTAAACGTGCTTATCAAAATTGCATGGCAGTTGTTGTAGTTACAAGTATAGGCTGTATTTTCTTCAAGAGAATAACAATCCACGCGGATTTCTGAATCAAATGTATCCATAATTTGGTCCTTGTGCCAAAGCCCCATGTCCTTGCTATTGGTTATTAAGATTAGAGTTTTTTTCTTATTAGACATATTTAAACCTCTTTGTTTAACAGTCGTATCGCCGTCTTTGAAACCTTGCTGAATAACCTAATTGTTTTCTGTATTTACAAACCGTTCTTCGTGAAATCAAAATGCTCTTTTTTGCTAGTTTATCTGATATTTCTTGATCGCTGTAGGGATTATTGGGGCTTTCGTTTTTCAATATGTTTTGGATTATGGTTTTTATTTTTCCAGCGGAAATTTTGGAGCCGTTTTCATCTATATAGGTTTTTTGTAGGAAGAATGATAGAGGGAAAATTCCCCTATTACACTCAATGTATTTGTTTTTGATAGCCCTGCTTACGGTGGACTTATGTATGCCTAGATTTTTTGCTATATCAATCAATCTTAAGGGTTTTAAAGCTGTGTTTCCCTGTGAAAAAAATTTTTTTTGAACTCTTACAATCTCGTGAGTTATAGATACTAGGGTTTTGTTTCTTTTATCTATACAATTTTTTATATGCTTAATTCTATCTGATTTTGTCTTTATATACTCTTTTATTTCATCGGAGTTATTAGGTAATGTTGACGCATAGGCGCTATTTATTGAGATTTGTGGAATAAGGGAATTATTTACCCCTATATTTATCGAATTTCCATTGATATTCACGTATAAATCTGGAATTATCCAATTTGATTCATGGTAGCATTTAATGGCGTTAGAGGGAGTTGGATTTAGGGATTTTATATAATTTATTGATTCTGAAACTCTCTTTTTTTCTATCTTTATTTTTTTTGATATCGATTCTATTCTATTTTTTATAAGATCATTGAAATGATTTTTAACAATGATACTTGCAATTGTAGTGTTTATAGGGCTCCGTTCCATCTGCAATATTAGGCATTCCTGTAAGCTTTGAGCAAAAATCCCCGCGGGTTCTAAGGTTTTAAGTTTTTCTATTATGTTTTTTACATCTTTTTGACTTATACCAAACTCATCTGCTATCCTCGTTTCGTCCATCAACAAGAGACCGTTGTCTTCAAGGCTATCTATGATGTATTCAGCGCAAGCTTTTTCAATTTTATTGAGATTCAAATAAACTAAATCCATTTTGAGGGTTTCTCTAAAATCCAAGTGATTTTCTCCATAGAAATCTTCCCCAGAAATTTTAGATTTTTGTATATCGTTTTTTGGTTTAATACAGCCTCTTTCGATTGTGGTTGGAGCCCAATCTACTGATATAAGTGGGTTTTCCTCTTCTTCGGTCTTTATTATTTCGAGCAGGTCAATATTTGATAGTTGGAGTATATTCATCGATTGTATCAGTTTTGGATTGACTATTGTGCTTTGTCTTTGCCTTGTTTTTATGGATTGTATATTTGTTTTCATATTTGACCTTTACAAGCCCGTACAAAATATTAATGCCTCTTCTTTATACGCCCCCATTATATATCTAAGACTTTGAAAATTAAAGATTAATATATATAAAAAGGGGCTGTTGCATTAAGTTAGCCTTAACACAACAGCCCCTTTTGAGTTATTTATTTGCTACTCTTTGTTGTTTCTCTCTTTCCACATCTCAAAGTACTTGTTGACTTTTTCGTTTGCAGTCAATGTCAGAACGCCTTCAGATTTCTTAGCCTTGAATCCTCTGAATGAGCTTTCAACATCTCCATATGCCCAGTGGGACTTCGTGATGTCATAGAATGAATCGTTTACATCAGGTGTTGGATATCTGTAAAGCAATCTGTTGAACAGAGCTACTGTATCCGTTCTGATCATAAAGTTCTTAGGTCTGTAAGTTCCATCTGGGTATCCGTTTATCATTCCATACCTTGCAATTATGTTTATTTCGCCTTCGGCAAAGCTTCCTGCTATGTCGCTGAATGGTTCTGTGATTTGAGATTCTGTTTCATTGCTTATTCCAAAGTAGTTTGCAACAACCTTAGCTAGCTCTTCTCTGGTGATGTAGTCGTCTGGTCTAAATCTTCCGTCAGTACCGCCTGAGAAGTATCCATAAGCGCTCGCCTTAGTAACCTCGTCGTAGAACCACTCGCTCTCAGGCACGTCTACAAACTTCTTAGCCTTAGACATATCGGGTTCAGTGTAAGTGTTTCTGACTAGTATAGCGGCTATTTCTGCCCTAGTTACGTTGTCTTCTGGGTGGAATCCACCGTCAGGTCTTCCGTAAATATACGATGGGAATACTAGCTCTACATCTAGTGGGTAAATCTTTACAAAGGTGTGAGAGTATTTGCTGATTTCGTGAATCTTGTTTTTGCCCATGATTACGGATTCAAACTTGTACAATGTTCCGTTTTCATCTGCCTCTTCTGCCGCTATTACAAAGTCTACCTGCCCTCTGTCATTTGGTTTAACGTCTGATATCTCAAAGTATATTGAATCTCCTAAGATTATTCCCTCCTTAGGGTCTACAACTTTTACGCCCTCAGGAATTTTAACCTTAACCCAGCCAGTTTTTATGGTTTTATCCCCATCGTTTAGGTAGTCAACCATTACTTTGATTTCATCGTTTACAAATGCCTTGTTCTTATCTGTGCTTATCTCTTGTTTTACTTCTCCTGTGTTGACTACAGGTGGTGTTATTGGCTGTATTTTCTTCATTTTGAAGTCCCACCTTACTATATCTGTGCCAACTACTATATTGCCTGTGGTTAGTGAACTTGACCCGTCTTTATACCCACCGTCTACTCTAGAATCGTAAGTCTTATATCCTGGCTTAGTTGCTATTATATAGTACTCTTCATTTGGGAATACCATCCAAGCGTAATTTCCTGCTTGATTAGCGTTTTGTGGGTTGTCGTTCTCGCTTAGTGCTAGATCTGATGGAGGTAGATCAACTACTTGACCTGCGTTTAGTCCAGTAGCGTAGTACAATGTTACTTCAGCTCCTGGAACAGGGGCGCCTGTGTCATAGTCCGTTATATCTCCATATGGGTCTATAAGTATGTTTTCTATCATTAAGACGCCATCTTCTTCAACTTCTATTGTCTGCGAAGCAACCCTTATCCTTTGTCCGTTACCAAAGGTGTAGTAAATATCCCTAGTGTATGTTCCTTGCTCAAGAGCATCGTTGCCTACCTCAGCTACTAACACGCCTTCGTCATTTACTTTAAATCCTAGCTTATCTCCATTTGTATTTGTGTATTCTACTGTTATCTTGTCTGCAGTATCTCCGTTTACCGCTTCTATTCCATTATCGCCGTTAAACGTTAGAGACCCTACTATTGTCTTGTTCGCGTCTGTAATTGTAGGAGTTGCTCCACTGAAGTCGCCTACCTCAGTATTGTGTTCAAATGTAATTTCTTGTCCGGTTGAGTTATATTCACCAGGTATTGTTATGTTTACCGTGTAGGTTTGGTTTGAGAATGGAACAAATATCTTGTATTCGCCATTTTCATTTGTTCTTTCAGTGTGTTCGAATAAAAGTTGATTGTCATTTATTCTAGAGAGTTTGTAACCGTTTTTATCTATTAGTCTAGGGTCATCTGCATCTAGTGATACATCTATAACCTGGCTTATGCTTATTACAGAGTTTGGTATTATCTTATTGTCTCCTGTCTGAACTATACCCTGTATTGATGCAGGTTCAAATATCATAACGATAGAGTCTTCTAATGTCTCTCCAGTTTCACTTATCGTTGCAGTTGCCTTTACTTTTACAGCCTGTGTTTCTAGGTATCCCTCCAGGTCTGCAGAAGTCAAATCAGTTATTGCTTGTCCATTAGCATTTGTTGTTAGGTTTATTTGAGCTGTGTTATTGTCAAATGTTCCTTGTTTTTGTGTTGCTATTAAGTCTCCAGCTGGGTCGAATCTAGTGTCAAAGCTTACATTTTGGTTAGCAACAGGTGATCCGTCTTCATTTTGTATTGTTAGTGTGAGTGTAGATTTTGTCTCTCCATTTCCTAAAATCACGTATGGGTCTGCTGTAAATGTAACTATATATTTTGATGGAGTAAAATCTTGTATGATATACCCACCAGCTACTCCAAAGATATCTTTAACTATATCTGGGTAGTTTGTTTGGGTTCCATTGTTGTCGTAATAAGACTCAACCCTTATTTGATATTCTCCTGGATATAGTTCGGTAAACTCATAAGTTCCATCTGCTCCAGTTGTATATATTATTGGGTCTCCATTTTCATCGAGCACAGGGTTCCCGTCTTTATCTAGTAGGTGTAGAGTTGCCCCTGTTATAGGATCTGATGATGAGCTGTCTTTTACAGTTCCAGAGATCTTTAAGAACTTATATATACCTATGTCTATATCTTTTTCTCCCCCACTTGTAAGTGTGAATTTAGGGCTTGCGAAGGTTGCTGGATCTATGTCTGAGTCTAGGTTGTCGTCATTTCCTTGATCCATTGGACTTATGTTGTAAAAATCATTTTCTGGAGCAATCACTACTTTTACTTCGTATTCGCCAGGGTTTACAGGAGTGAATGCGTATGTTCCATCTGCGTTCACGTTCACTGTTTGTACAACCGCTCCATTAGATTTTAGTTCTAGAGTTATATCTGAGAATGGGTTTTCTGCAAAGTTTATTCCGTCCCTATTCTCGTCTAAGAATACGTTTCCAGATATCTCGATTTTCTTATACATTCCGAGCTCTACTTCTGTTTCTACGCCCGGAGTGGTAAGGTCGTATTCTGTTGAATCGTCATATGAATTTACAAAACCATCTTTAACGGTTGCTATCTTATAATTTCCAGAAGGAAGGTTGTCAAAATTAAAGTTTCCGTCAGTTGAGACAACTTCTTTGTATACAGTCCATGTTCCTGGATTGTCAGGATCTTCAATCAACAATTGAACTGTAACCTCTCCCAAATTACCTTCATTTCCGTCTGGGTTTCCGTCTCCGTTTAGGTCCTCGTATACGTTTCCTGAAATCTTTCCTCCACGGTACATTCCAAGATCTTTAGTTACACTTACTTGAGAATCTATGTCGAATGTGCTTATTACATCGGAGCCAGATTTTTCGAATTCGTTATCCCCATCAGGGCTTATCACATAACCGTCTGGAAGGTCTGCCTCTATTACGTATGAGCCAGGTCTTAGGTCTGCATTTGGGAAGTTATATGAACTTGTGCTTGATACAGTTGTATCTATCAATTCGTAGTTGGTTAAGTTAAATTCATCCCCAGCAGCGTTGTCCTTTTTCCTGTACAGCTTAAGTGTAACAGGTTGGTCATTTGCTTTGTCTAATCCGTCTTGGTTTCCATTAGGCTCACCATCTTGTTCTATAAATAGGCTACCGCCTATAGATATGGTCTTGTATAGACCTGCATCTTTATCTGTTAGGTCTTGCCCTGAAACGAGTGTAAATGTAGCAGTTTCACCTGGATTATCATTGATGTTTACTATATCGCTGTTAATGGCTGCGCTCGCTGCTTCTGTCCTATTTACTGTGAACTTATTGAATTCGTCTGGTTTTGTTACCTGTAGTTTGTAGTTTCCTGGAATTAAATCTTCAAATTTTACAAGTCCGTCCGCTCCAGTAGTACCAGATGCTACCTCTGCTGAAGTGTCTGCGTTAATTAATTTAACGCTAACACCTTGAACACCATCAAGTTCTGCAAGCTCTTGTAGCCCGTTTCCGTTTAAGTCTTCCCAAACAAAGGCTTCAACGCTAGGAGGTCTATAGAATCCGCCAGATATGTCGTTATCTGAACCGGCTCCTATAGATATATTTGAGTTTCCATCTGGAGTGTATACGTAGTATACCTTGTCGGTGCCAGGATCTATTTCTTTTTTCCAGTCGTTATTTCCTATAGTTGGGTTATAGTCTGAATCAGCAGGAACTTCTAGTTTTATGGTGTATGTTCCTCCGTCTAATCCAGTTATGCTGTTATTTCCGTTTGCATTTAAATCGTATGGTGTGTCAACTCCGTCTTTTATCAAATGTATTTTAACGCCACCTATCTCAAGACCTTGCTCTGAACCACCGTTGTTATCTCCGCTATAATCCATATCTTCAAATATGGTAAAGTCTATCTTTGCTTTTTTGAAGGCTATGGTCTCTGAAATGGTATCAGAAGAGTTTACTTGTAGGTTGGAACTTCTAGTATAATTTTCTGGATCTGCGTCCTGATCGTATGTGACACTTGTAGATTCACTATATACATAGTTTCCATCTACGTCCTTTATCTTTACTTCGTACAAACCTGGATCGATTCCCTCTGTAGGGGTTTTATATTTTCCTGAAGCTGCATCGTAAGTTAGGGGTGTTTCAACAGCATTAGGATCGGCTGTATTTTTAATTGTAACCGTTAGATTTTGTATTGGTGTATCAGAATCATCTATGCCATTATGAGTTACGTCTTCTACTACCTTTATAGCTATGCTCGCCACCTTATAAAGACCAAAGTCTGTATTTCTGTTTGCTCCATTGAATGCTAGGTAATTATTGCCGTTAGCTTTAGAATAAGAATATACTACGTACCCAGCTTCTTGGTATAGAAGAGTTGTGTCTACAGCAAAATCAGAATCTTTTGACTCGTCGCCTCCTACATTTTGTAATGTTGGCTTTAAGTTAGGATAGTCAAATTCATCATCTTCTCCAGTAGGCACCTTGTATACTATATCGTATTGGTGTCCGGTAGTTAAGTTTGGAACTAGGAAATAACCATTTTCGCCGGCAGAATTTTCACCGGTAAGAGTATTAAATATTGGGGCTGTAGGTGTTGTGTTTCCGTTTGTTCCATAGTCGTATACTTCAACTTTAACTCCGTTTATACCGGTTTCTCCGTTATCTTGTAGTCCGTTTTTGTCTTTGTCAAACCAAACTCTGTCACCTAAAACGGCAGAAGGAGCATCTACTACGTTATGCTTTACAACCGTTGATTTGTTTGTTCCAAATGGTAGCCAAAGATCGGTTAAACCACTCTCGTCCTGAACTGGATAAGCAGCGTTGTATAAGTAAGAGTTGTTTATAACGTCACCTGCAGTTGCTGAGTGTGGCACTGCTACTTGGAATAGAACGCCAGCGTAGTCACCAGTTTCAAATTTGTATCCATCAAAGTCATACATTATGTATGTAACCTTACTCACGTCTGATGGAAGATCTTCTGACCAACCAGTAGGAGCGTTAGGTCCAGCGTTTTGAACGGGGTTATTTAACCTATCCAGGTTGGGGTTTTCATCAGTTGTATAGTATATTTTTAGAGTTCCCTCTACTCCACCACCAGCAGGATCTATTCCGTTTTCTGAAGCTAAACTTTCACCTATTAGATATGGGCTAAGTGTGCTACCATCAACGCCAGCTTTTGGCATTTTTTCAACTAATACAACGTGTTGCATTGGGCCGTTTCCAGCGTCGTTTGCCACTTTTAGCTTGTATTTTATAGTAGAACCTTCTGTAGTGTCTTTATCACTAGTGTCATAGGTATCTGGATTATTTGTGATCTCGCTCATTTTTTGTGCTAGCAGTGATCCAGTATACGCATTGTATATTTTTATCATTGATTCTAGGTAATTTGTTGTAGCTGCGTTTTCATCATAATTTGTAGCTGAGTCATCGTTTATGGTCATTGAAGTAACCCAGTTGTCGTTATCTGGATTGCTTGGTAGCATCAAAAATGCTGGACCATCTTTGTAACCGTATCTTACAGTTGTTCCCTTTACCCTCATCTTAAACTTTAGGATAAAGCTTTCACCGGGCTCAACTTCTCCAGTAAATGAGTACTTGTGGTAGTCATTTTCTTCACCATTGTTTATCAATCCGCCTTCAGCTATGGCTCCGGTTGCTCCATTGAGTTGAAGGTCAATGTAATCGTAGTTATTAAATGCAGAATCATCTACCACGTCTAATATGTCTACAGCTGTTATGTTTCCAGTGGCTAGTTCGCTGTTTGTTACCTTTATTTCGTAGAAGATGTCTTCGTCTACGTGGAATGGGCCGCTACCATTTGTGAAGTACTTTTCTATTTTGTAGAATGGTTTTGCCCCAGTTATTTTGATGTCAGCGCTATTCTGCGTATTTCTTGATTGTACGCCGTTTTCATCTGTAAAATCAAATGAAATGTATGCTGTATTTCTAGTACTATCTGTTGGTTCGTCTAGAACCCTCGCCCTTATTTCTACTGGTTCTATCTGTTTAAAACCAACTGGTATATTACCTAAAAATTCTATTTTTAGGTGACTTATACCTTGGGAGCCATTTTCATCTTGGTAAGACAAGTAGTCTGAGTTCTCTCCAACTATCGGTGTGTTTATATTTTCTTTCCAAAGCGTAAAGTCATTTTCACCTTTTTTCTGAATGCTTATTCTTACTGGAATCGAGTGGGAGAACCTTCCGAGAGTCAAGCCTTCAAACCTTACAAATTCTTTGTTTTGATCGTTTGAATCAAATGGGAAGGTATCTGTTACTACGAGATTTGTTATAGGTGTATTACCTGCATTTTCTATATTATTTAGGTACCACTTAGCAACTTGTCCATGTGAATATTCATCTGGGTCGAAAGCATTCGGTCTATTGTTTTTAGAAAATCGCAAATCTCCATTTCCGGGCTGGTAAGGACCAGAAAATGTTATGGTCTCTGACTCTGAATCAGTAAAAGGCGTGTTGTCATAAAATACCCCGTCAATACTTGCTGTATTTGTACGTGTGCCTCCTATTGCCAAATTTCCTGATTTGTACTTGTAGCCTACATCGTATACATATGGAGTACCGGAGACCTGAAGTTCGTTTTCATCCCATTCAACTAATAGGTACTTGTCGTCTCCGTCTATCATATAGAGTATTCTATCAGCTGGCGGATTTGTAACAAAGTTTTCGTTTGGAAGGCTTATGCTCTGGCCGCTTGTATCGTAGTCAAAATTATCTGTTATGTAGATATCTTCTGCATGTTCTATTTTGTCTGATATAACGGTGTTCTTTAGGTTTAATCCGCCATTTTCAGGAGGAGTAGTAACCTCTATCTTAAAGTTTACAAATTCATCTAACGCTGGTTGACTTGGGCCTTTCAACGTCTTTTTTACGCTCGCTTCTTGTGGATCTAAGACATGTGCTATAGCGGTTTCAGCTTGCTTTGAACATATCTCAGAGCTACCATCTTGGAACGCTACTAGGATGTCTCCCTCTGTCCCCTCTACGGTTACTCCTTTTTTGAACCTGACTTTTAAGCTCAGGCTTCCCGATAGGGAACCAGAAAAGCTATTATTTTTAAAGTCCAAGCTTATAGTTTGTCCGTTGATGTCTGCTTCAGGTCCTAGGTACGCATCGGGTTCGATGTCTATAAATTCTAGGTCATCATCAAGCGTAAAGACCAGTTTAGGGTCGTTTACGTTTCCTGTTCCGTTTATCCCGTATGATATGCTGTAGACTATTTGTTCTCCAGTCACATTGTTGGGATCGCTTATTATCGTGGTGTTGTTAATCTTGAAATTAACATTACCAACACTGCCATTATCTGCCGCATAAGAGTTAAAAGCACTAAAATACGGAGCTATTAGGGCAATTGCCAAAATAATTGACAAAATCCTTTTCTTACTTAACTTGTACATTAGGTTCTCCTTTTTTATTCTGTCATAAAGCATAAAGATTACTGGACTATATTATACCCACTATCAGATACAATAAAATTCCACAAATTGTATCGGTGAATTTCCACCCCAAATTTATAAAAAACGAAAAACCCTAGCGTGTATTTTTATGCTTGCGAGACTGTTTTTGCCTAAGTATGAAGATTTGTGTAAGCCTTTATTATAAAGACTTTAAAACTTGGAGGGTTTTAAAAATCTTCCATGGCTTTTATAAATTGAGATTATTAAAGTTGATTTGCGAATAAAGAAAGAAATGTTAATATTATGAAATATATTACGTTTATATTTCTTTTTTAATTTTTAACTAATACTTATTTCATTCAGAAAATTCATCTATAAAAATTTAGGTAAATAAAAGATATTTTTGTTTAATAATTGCAAAAAAATTACCGATAATAAGTCTGCATTCAGTTTTGACTTATTTGTTTTGTCGCTTTTTGGGAGACGTTATGAATATTGAATCGAATTTAGCTTCAAATGCACACTTTCTTGCTGGGGTTATTTATACAATGATGGGTTTTTTTAGCCTATCTTTAAATAAAAAAAGCATAAATAAGGTTTTCTTTTTTCTATGTCAGGCTCTAGCTATATGGTGTATTTCATTCTTTATAATGATGAATGCAAGCAATGAAGAATTTGCTCTTTTAGCGGTCAAGTTTTCAGGTGTGGGTTGGGGGATATTTTATTCTATTCTTTTCCACTGTTTTTACCTGCTTGCAAACGCTGAGAAAAAGGTGGGCAAGAGATTTTACCTTATGGTTTACACTCCTGCGGTCTTAACCTTAATCATTAACTTTCTTCCAATATACGATCATTCAGAACTTTGTGTTATTTGGACAAAATCAGGCTTTGCCCCCTCTGAAAATAGGGTGTTGTTTATGGCTTTTTTCAATGTATATGCGTTTACGTTTTTCTTCTTAGCCTTAAAAACTGCAATATCTTGGCACAAAAATTCAGTAGAAAAGAAATGGAAAATTACCAGTAGAAATATATTTTTCTCCTATATTTTTACAGCCGCATTAATAATATATATAAATCTTGTAGCGAATAGCTTTATAGAATTTGAAGGCATTCGCTATATTCCTGTTCTAATGCTTATATTTGTCGGTTCCTTATTTTATCTTTTGATGAAGGACAAAATTATGCATCCTAAAGACGAGATAAACACTAGTGAAATGATAAATGAACGGAGGAGGCTGGGTATTTTCAGAATAACTGGATACTCATATCTTTTACTTGCTTTTTTAACTTTGATATTTAATTATAGGCAGGGTGTCCACTATATGGAACACCAAGTCTTGGTTAGTATTATAATATTTTTTGTTGGAACTATTCACTTTGTTATAAACAGGTTTCTAAAAAGAAAAAGAGATCAGTATTATCTACTTTCCGCTATATCTGTAATCACTATACTTTTTATAACATTTAGATATGCAAGTTATGGCGGGCTTACTATATGGGTGATATTTTTGTACTACATTATCTCATCTGCAATTTTTGAAAGGACAGTTTATGCTTACTTGATAAGCTTTGTATTGGTTTTATCTCAAGGGCTTTACTGGATTTTAAATCCTGAGTTAGATGTAATATTGGACTGGTCTGACTATCTGTCTAGAATGATAATTATATTGGTTCTTACAGCTTTAATACTGCATATAAATAGAATGTATAAGGATAGGATAAAGGAAACAGACAGGGAGATTGAAGTACAGTTAATGACGTCTGAACTTTCCGCTAAAATAATTGAAATAAATATTGAAAATATAAACGATGTCGTCAGTTCTTCTCTTGGTATTCTTGCCAAGACTTTTTATTGTAAAAATGCCTATGTATACTTTAGGGATAAAGATGATACATACATAAGAGATAGGAAGCCGAATGATGATTTCCATCTGAAATTTTTTAGTGAAGGCTCCAATGTATATCAAGACGATTTAAAGGTTGAGGCGCCTCTTTTTAATTTAGGGCTTATAGACATGGAAAGGATTGAATCTGGTGAAATGCAGTCTTTGGCGAATGTTAAGAAGTCAAACCTAATACAAGAAGTAAGGGACTATTTCTTAAACTCAGATTTGATAGGATTCCACGCTATCCCAGTTGTTCTAGATGATTACGCTCAGATGATAATTTTATTTGAGTTTAAAAAACAGGAGGCTTTAAGAGAATTAAAGCGTTATCACAAAACTATATTGAATTTGTCTAGTCTTTCCCTTAGAAAGATTCAATACGACGTAAAACTGTATAATAGTGCAACCTATGACGAGATAACCAAGATAAAAAACAGGAGTAGTTTTTCAGTTACAGTAAATGAGTTTATAGAGAACAACCTTGACATAAAGAGTTCTCTTTTGTGTATCAATATAGATAGTTTTAATGAAATAAATGATGCCTTTGGACACAACATAGGGGATGTCGTTTTGAGAAAACTCGCTCAAGTACTAGAAAGTGAGGCTCGAGAAGAAGATTGTGTTGCTAGGTTTGGTGGAGATGAGTTCGTCGTATTTATGCCTGGTATGTATGAACGGGATAAGGTAACTCAAAAGATTAAGAATATCCTGAAAGTATTTGAAAAACCTATAACAATCGATATTTACGAATATAAGTTGAATATTAGTGTAGGTGTTTCAAGGTATCCTCAAGATGGTAAAAATGCTGACTTACTTATTAAAAATGCGGCAATAGCCATGCATGAATCTAAGAAGATGGGCAAGATGAAATATTACTTCTGTAATATGCTTGATAAGGAAAAGATATTCAAAAAGGGTATTTACACCAGTAAGTTGATAAACGCGATAGAAAAAGACGAATTAAGGCTAGCTTTCCAGCCTCAAATGAGCTTAAAAACTAATGAACTTATAGGAGCTGAGGCACTTATAAGATGGCATTCTAAAGATTTTGGAATTGTGCCACCAAATAAATTTGTTCCCATATTAGAGCATACGGGGATGATTGTTAAAGTAGGGGATTGGGTAATAGAACAAAGTGCAAGACAACAAGCCAAGATGTTTGATATGGGACTCAAGAAGTTTAGGATGTCAGTAAATCTTTCTGCAGTTCAGTTTCAGGATTCCTTGTTGACTGATAAAATATCGAATTTACTTGACAAATGGAATATAGATCCTGACTACTTTGAGTTTGAAATTACTGAAAGTGTGGCTACAAATTATGATACCTTGCTCTTAGAACAGTTTGAGGACATACATTCTACGGGTTGTTCTATAGCTCTTGACGACTTTGGGGTAGAATTTTCTTCTTTGAATAGACTACAGATTTTACCCATAGATAGGCTTAAGATAGATAAGAATTTTATAGATGGAATTGGAATAGATGAAAAGAAAGAATCTATAACAAAGGTTATTATAAAATTAGCTAAGGCGCTTCAGGTAGACTGCATAGCAGAGGGAGTAGAAACAGAAGAACAAGAGGCGTTTTTACGAGATTCTGGCTGTGATGAAATTCAAGGTTATTATTATTCTAGACCCCTTGCTCCCGAAGACTTTGAAGACTTTGTTAGAAATCAATAAGTAAGTGCTAGTGTCAAAGACTGGCTAAGGCAATTTTTAGATTCCAATTTAATTATGGTTTTGATTGTTTTAAGTTAACGCTGTTTTTATTTGATAGTGTTTTTTTTATTATGGCTGTAATACTTAGGAATTAGTTATTGACATATTTGCTTTTTGAAAAAAATTATATTAAACTGATATTTACAGGAAGACTTAAGGAGGATATTATGAAATCTTTATTGAATAAAATTGATAGCAAACTAAGCTTTGAAAGAGCTTCTGCACACTGTGATGTACCTTGTGGAATATATGACCCAATTTCAGCTCAAATTGCAGCTTTAACCGTTGTAAGAATGGTAGATTTACTCTTAGATCAAGAAAAGGGCGAGGGGGCTAACATAGAGGTACGCAATAAAATGGCTAGGCTTGTAGCGAATAAGGAAGAACATGCTGAAAAGGCAAAGCACGAGATAAGAATTATCTGGGGAGACTTCATTAAACCAGCACACGTAGAAAAATACCCTCAAATCCATGGATTGGTTCATTCTATAATGGCTTTAGGTTCAGAAGCAAAGCAACACGTAAGTAGGGAAGTTGCGGTAGAATTAGTAGATAAGATAAATGAGTTTGCCGAGATATTTTGGGAAATCAAGGGTCAAGAAACGGTGAAGGCGCCTGCTCCTTATGCACCTAATCTAGATTTAGTTTACAGAAAGATATAATGTTACAGATAATAAAAGTAGTTGGAAGTAGCATGGAAGATGAATATTCAAACGGCGATTTTATCCTGGTGATAAAATCGCCGTTTTTAAAATTTCTCTTAAAGCCTGGTAGGGATGTTGTGTTTTCAAAGAAGGTCTACGGAACAATGATCAAGAGAATTGAAAGCATAAACGCCGATAAGACCCTTAACTTAAAGGGACTTAACCCTATGAGTATAAGTAGAGACCTCTTAAAAAATATACCTAGGAGGAGTGTGAGAGGAATAGTTGTATACAAATTCAAATGACAAACTGTTTAGATTCCCCCTTATTTCGTTGTCGCTACGCAAAATTATGTTTCTTATGTACATTTTTAGTACACTGCGAAACATAATTTTGCTAGCTCCTAGAACTAAGGGTTTCTAAACAGTTTGTATATTATATAATCTTTAGTGTTAGTACGAGCTAAAACCTCTCTAGTTCCTAGAACTAAGGTTTTCTAGGCAGTTTGTATACTATACAATCTTTAGAATTGCCCTTATTTATATACTTCTCTTAGTTTAGGATGAATTTCTCGATGTCTTCGTCAACATCTCCGTTTTTAGCTATTCCAAAGTTTTCAACTAATACCTTAACCGTATTTTCGCTTAAAAATCCGGGAATTGTAGGTCCTAGGTGTATGTTTTTAACTCCTAGTGATAGAAGTCCCAAAAACACAGTGATGGCTTTTTGCTCGTACCATGCTATATTATAAAATATTGGTAAGTCATTTATATCATCGAGTTCGAACACTTCTTTTAGCTTAAGTGCTATAAGGGCGAGTGAGTAAGAATCATTACATTGGCCGGCATCTAATACCCTAGGAATACCGTTTATATCACCTAGATTTAATTTATTGTATCTGTATTTAGCGCAACCTGAGGTTAAGATTATGGTGTCCTTAGGTAGTTTTTCTGCGAATTCTGTGTAATAGTTTCTACCCTTGTGTCTGCCGTCGCATCCCCCCATTACAACAAACTTTTTAATACTTCCATTTTTTATGTTTTCCACCACTTTGTCTGCAAGTGCCATTACCTGATCGTGGGCAAATCCACCAACTATGGTTCCAATTTCTATTGATTTAGGAGGTGGACATGTCTTTGCCATCTCTATAATTTCTGAGAAGTCTTTTTTGCCATCAACTTCTTCAATATGGGTGCAACCTGGAAATCCCGATGATCCAGTTGTGAATATTTTGCTAACCATGTCCTTTTTGGGTGGAACTATACAGTTGGTAGTAAATAGTATTGGACCGTTGAACTGTTCAAATTCTTTCTTCTGCTTCCACCAAGAACCACCGTAGTTTCCTACTAGATGAGGATATTTTTTTAGTTCTGGATAGTAGTGAGCGGGTAGCATCTCTCCGTGTGTGTATACGTCTACTCCACTGTCTATAGTCTGGTCTAAGAGTTGTTTTATGTCGTTTAGGTCGTGTCCAGATACTAATATTCCAGGGTTTTTGCCTACATCTAGGTTGACAGTAGAAATCTCTGGAGACCCATAGGTGCTAGTATTCGCCTTGTCCAAAATTGCCATAGCTTTTACGCAGTATTCACCGGTCTTCATGGTCATATCTAGGCAGTCATTTAAATTTTGTTTTTGTAGGGTGAAGGCTAGAGCCATTTCAGTGAAGTCTACGATGTCGCTATCTGAATAACCTAGATTTGAGGCGTGTTGATAATACGCTGCCATTCCCTTTAATCCATATGTTATCAGTTCTTTTAAAGACCTTATGTCTTCGTCTGGTTCAGCCATTACGCCTACTGTCCTTGCCTTTTCTAAGAAATCTTCTTCCTTAGCTTTCCAGTTTATAGCATCGTGGTGTAGAGAAAAGTCCATATCTAACTTTTCTTTTAGTTCTTCTCTTATTTTTAATCCATTTTTTATCTTTTTGGAAATAGCTGCGTCGTTGAAGTTTGCATTTGTAATTGTTGTAAATAGACTATCTATTATAAAATCTTCAGTTTCTTTTTCGTTTATACCTTTTTTTCTAGCTATTTGATTTAAGTTAGAAATCCCCTTTACAACATAGATAAGTAAATCTTGTAAACTGGCGACCTTGTCTGTTTTTCCACAGGCGCCGACCTTTGTACATCCTTTATTCCCTATTGTCTCTTGACATTGAAAACAATACATATTTTCCCCCTTTTACTGTACTGAGCGATTATTTTTTGTTATTCTATTAGAAACTAACTAAACGTTAAAGCTGCGTGCTTTTACTAAAAGTATATTATTGTAGGTAAATTTTGTCTGTAACATAGGTTACTTTATCAAACGAAAATGATTAGAAAATTTTAAAATATAGGCTTTAATATTAAAAAATAAAATTGTGAGGTCACATATGAGAGAATATTATTTTTTACTTAGGAAGGCGGAGTTATTCAAAAATATTGGAGATGAAGAACTAGATGTGATCTTTGAAAATATAAATTCCAATGTGAAAATCTACTTCAAAAACGACATAATAGCAGAAGAATCTGATAAGTGTGACTCCTTAGGTATAATATTAGAAGGGGAAATTGAACTGTCTACGTTTTTTATATCTGGTGATACTTCAAATTTGACTACTATGGGAAGCGGGAGAGTATTTGCAGAGGGCATTATATTTTCACCTATAGATAGGTATCCCATATCTATTAAGTGTATTGAAGATGCAAAGATTTTATATATAAATAGACAGGAAATCCTATATTTGATGAATAAGAGCCCGCTTTTTTTAGAAAATTACCTATTACTTCTTTCTAAAAAGCTATTGCTTTTAAACTCTAAATTCAAACTTTTATCCCTATCTACTATAAGGGGAAAGCTAGCCCATGTGCTTATAGACCTTTCAAAAAAACAAAACAGCTATACTGTAAAATTGCCTTTTACAAGGGAAAAGTTAGCTTCCTATATATCTAATAAAAGGCCCTCTGTTTCAAGGGAGTTTAAAAATATGAAGAGGGACGGTCTTATAGATTATAGAGGTTCAACTGTTGAGATTTTAGATATTGAAGGTTTAAAAAGGGAGCTTTATTAACATTGTTTTTACCTATAAAATATAACTTGCTGTGTTATAATATTTCGGGATGAAAAAGTTGCAATATTTTAGTATAGGGCAAATTCTCCTTAATCATTTTGAAGAAGTTATATGTTTATTGAGTATGTAGGTGGACAAATGATTAACGATTCAGAGCTTATACAAAAGGAACACGTTTACAGCGGGATTCTCGCAGGAGCAGAAAGGGTTTTTAAACATAGAGAGGTTTTAAATCAATCTAATGGATTTCCAGTACCCGATAGGGATACGGGGAACAATTTATCCTATCTAATGCAGAATATCTCTAGGAACCTTGTTTTAGAAGAAACCATAAAGGATTTATTGGACAGCGTAAGTGACCTAGCGGTAATTAATTCTAGGGGGAATTCGGGAGTTATATTTTCTCAGTTTTTCTTTGGTCTTTCTAAGTCTGCTCCGGACACTGATGTTATGACTACTGATGACCTTATATGCTGCTTTGAAAATGCAAATCA
>PDWI01009900.1_pt1 | contig 23354 bp, 16 predicted proteins | sample 1430891 | NCBI WGS metagenome assembly PDWI01 (sample SAMN01162508, study PRJNA174530) | Oral metagenome, whole genome shotgun sequencing project. | biome: Marine environment; feature: Marine mammal; material: Swab sample of the gingival sulcus; isolation source: swab sample of gingival sulcus... | reverse complement strand
GGGCCGCATCATGGCGCCCCAGCTGACCAGCGTCAGGTCGGTGCCTTCCTGCACCACCTGCGCCTTGCCCAGGGGCAGGACCTCTTCTTCCTCGGGCACCTCCTCGCGGAAGGCGCGGTAGGAGTGCTTGGGCTCCATGAAGACCACGGGGTCGGGATCGCGGATGGCGGCCACCAGCAGGGCGCGGGCGTTGCGCGGGCTGCTGGGCGTGACCACCTTGGAGCCCGGCAGGTGAGCGTACGTGGCCTCGCGGCTTTCGCTGTGGTGTTCCAGGGCGCGCACACCGCCACCGTAGGGCATGCGGATGACCATGGGCAAGGTGATTTGTCCGTGGGTGCGCGAGCGCATACGCGTGGCGTGGGCCTCGAACTGGCCCATCATCAGATAGCTGAAACCGGAGAACTGCATCTCGCAGACGGGCCGCAGGCCGGCCATGGCCATGCCGATGCTGGTGCCGATGATACCGGATTCCGCCAGCGGCGTGTCGATGACCCGCTCCTTGCCGAACAGCTCCAGCAGCCCGTCCGTCAGACGGAAAACGCCGCCGTCCTGGGCCACGTCCTGGCCCAGCACCAGCACATCTTTATCCTTCTGCATCTCCTGACGGAGGGCCGTGTTGATGGCCTGCACCATATTCATCTTAGGCATGGCCGCCCTCCTTCTTCAGATTCTCCAGATAATCCTGACGCTGTTCCTCGATGTAGGGATGCGGGGTGCCGTACACGTGATCGAAGGGCACGTCCGGCGCGAAACCGGCCATGGCTTCGGGGTTTTCGAAGTCGGCCACGGCCTGGTCCACCTGGGCTTTCAGCTCGGCGACCAGGGCTTCTTCCTTGGCATCGTCCCAGATGCCCTTGGCCCGCAGGTACTTGTCGAAGCGCAGGAGGGGTTCCTTTTTCCAGGCAAGCTGCTCCTCTTCCTCGCTGCGGTACTTCTTGGGGTCGTCGGCGGTGGTGTGCATCATCAGGCGGTAGGTGATGGCCTCGATGAAGGTGGGGCCTTCGCCCTTGCGCGCCCGGTCCAACGCCTCGGTGATGGCCACGTGCACGGCCAGGGGATCGTTGCCGTCCACCTGCACGCTGGGAATGCCGTAGGCGATGCCCTTCTGGGCGATGGTCTCGCTGGGTGTCTGGTCGTGGCGCGAGATGCTGATGGCCCACTGGTTGTTCTGACAGACGAAGACGGCGGGGGCCTTCCACGCGGCCGCGAAGTTCAGGCCCTCGTGGAAATCGCCCTCGCTGGTGCCGCCGTCGCCGATGAAGGCCACCGCCACGGCGTCTTCGCCCTTGTAACGGGAGGCGTAGGCCAGACCCGCCGCGTGGGGGAACTGGCAGCCGATGACCACGCTGACCGGCAGCAGACGCAGGTCGTCGCTGGGCAGCACGTTGCCCTCTTCCCAGCCGTTGTAGTAGAAGAGCGTGTTGGCCAGGGGCTCGCCGCGGACCAGGCGTCCGCCCAGTTCACGGAAGGCGCCGGCGAACCAGTCGTTCTTCTGCATGGCCAGGGCAATGGGGATGCTGACGGCTTCCTGCCCGGTGCAGGGCGGGAAGGTGCCCAGCCGGCCCTGACGCTGCAGCTTGAGCATGCGTTCGTCCAGGGCGCGGGCCAGCCGCATCCAGCGGTGCATTTCCAGAAGCTGGTCGTCGCTCAGCTTCGGATCGAGCTTGGCGTCCACCTGGCCGCTCTCATCCAGGACCTGGATGTGCGGGACGCTGAATTTCGCCACGGGTTTTTTCGGCATTGCCGAGACACCTCTTCATTTTGGGGGTGATTTGGTGAGTGGAACGCAGAAAAAGTCGGATTCAGGACCCATTTTGTCGCTTTCTGCTGGTCGAACATGATAACCGATCGGCCTGAATCTGCAAGAGGGCAGGATGTCCCCAGGAAGGATTCCTCTGGCCCCTGGGCCTTGTTGAGTATAGTTTATCAGCGAGAATCATTTCTGTTAACAACCCTTCGGGAGGAATAAACGCCATGATGTCCGAAAAAATGACTGCTGCTTTGAACCGGCAGATCAACGAGGAGTACTTCAGCAGCTATATCTATCTGGCCATGGCCGCCTACCTGGAGGACAATGACCTGGACGGCATGGCCCACTGGATGCGCATGCAGGCCCAGGAAGAGCACCAGCACGCCATGAAGATTTTCGACTATATGATCGAGCGTGGCGCCCGTGTGGTGCTGTCCGAGGTGGCGGCTCCTCCCAAGGAATGGGAAAGCCCCTTGATCTGCTTCGAAGCTTCCCTGGAGCACGAGAAGCTCATGACCAAGAACATCAACGATCTGGCCAACCTGGCCCTGGAGGAGCGCGACCACGCCACCAACAACATCATGCAGTGGTACGTCAGCGAGCAGGTCGAGGAAGAGGCCAGCGTGGACAACATCGTCAAGAAGCTGAAGATGATGGGCGCCGATGGCCCCGCCCTGTTCATGATGGACCGCGAACTGGCCAGCCGGTCGCTCCCCTCCGGCGCGCAAGGATCCGGCGCCTAGGCGTGGCCGTTCATCCGAACAACGAAAGCCCGGCCGGGATTTCCCGACCGGGCTTTCGTTTCAGGCGATCCTTGATCTTCAGACCCTTGGCGCTGAACACGATGTTGGGCTCCATGTCGTTGCCGGCGGTCATCATGTTGCCGGCGTTGATGGTCCAGGTGCTGGTGCGGCCTTCCACCTTGGGGGCGTTGCTTTCGACGATGTCGCCGGGCACGGTGACCGACATGGAGATGGATATCTCACCCATGGCGCCCATCAGCTTGCCCATCAACTCCATCTGCTTCTGCATGGCTTCGGGGTCCATCTCATCCGCCGGGGCTTCGTCATCGTCAGCCGAGGCCTCTTCTTCGGCTTCAGGGGCGGGGAAGTTGTAGTCGAAGGGGCGCAGGGCATAGTTGCCGTTGCCTTCGTCGAAGATGGCCAGGCCACCTTCGCCTCCACCCTCGCCCATCAGGGAGTTCATGGCGTAGCTCAGGCCCTCGAGGTTCTTGAACTCCAGGTTGATCTTCATGCCTTGCTTGCCGTTGAAGGTGCCCTTCTTCAGCGTCTTGATTTTGACGCCCTTGCCCTTGAGCTTCTTCTTCAACTCGCCCTTGTCCATCTCGAACAGCTGGCCCAGGTCCTTTATCTCGTCGCCGGCGGTCTCGTCTTGCATGACCTCCAGCATCACGTCACTGAAGGTGATGGTCATGTCCATGGTGCCGGAGCCGTCTTTCTTGATCTCCGTCTGGTTGTTCATCTGCACGCAGCCGGTCAGCAGGGCGCCGGCGGCCAGGGTGAGCATGAGGATCAGCAGTTTCTTCAAGAGAATGCCTCCTGGTGTGGGAAAAAGTCGACCCGAACGGGGCGGGTCCGGGATGTGCTTGCTTCGACACAATGATGATATGTTAGCAATATGTACGCCAGAACAAAGCGCGAGGTTCCCTTGCGGGTGATGTTCCGTCCCGTGTTTTCGTCGCATCCTGTTTTGTAGCATCCTTGCTCCCGGTTTTCTTTCATGCTATTGAAGGGGGAAACAATGCCCGTTTTTCTCCGGACGCCCCGTGAAAGGTCTTTTCGGTCATGATACCACATCCCGCCAAGCCGGCCTGCTTCAAAGCCTACGACATCAGGGGCAAGGTCCCCGCGGAGCTGGACCTGGATCTGGCCTACCGCATCGGGCTTTCCATGGCCCGCTTTCTGAGGGCCAAAAAGATCATCGTCGGCAGAGATTGCCGCCTGTCCAGCCAGGAACTGTGCGCGGCCGCCGCCCATGGGCTGACCGATGGCGGCGCGGACGTGCTGGACATCGGCCAGTGCGGCACGGAAATGGTCTATTACGCCACCTTCAGTCAGGAGGCGGACGGTGGCGTCATGGTCACCGCAAGTCACAATCCTATGGACCACAATGGGATGAAGTTGGTCCGGGCCGGCGCCAAACCCATCAGCGGGGACAGCGGGCTGGATGAGATCGGCACCGGCGCCCTGGAGATCGATCTGGAAATCAAAGGCCGGCGCGGCACCGTCACGCGGCAGGACATCCAGGCGGATTATGTGCGGTATATGCTGGCCAAGGTGGACACCGCCGCCATCAAGCCCTTGAAGATCGTGGCCAACGGCGGCAACGGCTGCGCCGGGCCGGTGGTGCGCGCCCTGGCGGAGCACCTGCCCTGCGAGTTCATCCACATCTTCGACGAGCCCGACGGCCACTTCCCCAACGGCATCCCCAATCCTTTGCTGCCGGAGAACCGCAGCGCCACGGCGGAGGCCGTCCGTCGGCACGGCGCGGACCTGGGCCTGGCCTGGGATGGGGATTTCGATCGTTGCTTCTTCTTCGATGAGAACGGCGACTTCATCGAGGGCTATTATCTGGTGGCCCTGCTGGCGGAAGCGGCCCTGCGCAAGGATCCCGGCGGGAAAATCGTGCATGACCCGCGCCTGACCTGGAACACCATCGACCGGGTGCGCAAGGCCGGTGGGGTGCCGATCATGAACAAGACGGGCCACGCCTTCATGAAGGAGCGCATGCGCCGCGAGGATGCCGTCTACGGCGGCGAAATGAGCGCCCACCACTACTTCCGCAGCTTCGCGTACTGCGATTCGGGCATGATGCCCTGGTTGTACATGCTGGGCGAGATCTCCCGTTCCGGCCAGACCCTGGGCGCGCTGGTGCGCGGCATGCAAGCCGGCTATCCGGCCAGCGGCGAAATCAATCGCCGTCTCCAGGATCCCGAAGGCGCCCTGGCCCGGGTGGAGAAGAAATACGCGCCGGACGCGGTGTCCGGCGACCGCACCGACGGCCTCAGCCTGGACATGGGGCCTTGGCGTTTCAACCTGCGCCTGAGCAACACCGAGCCGGTGATCCGCTTGAACGTGGAGTCGCGCGGCGACACGGCCCTGATGCGGGAAAAAACCGCGGAAATTCTGACCCTTCTGGATGAATGAGGACAGCGATGAACAGACTGCTGCCGGGGATTTTCCTGCAGGCTTCCCTCCTGGCGGCCATCCTTCTCTTGGGCGCCTGCACCGACCTGTCCGACCCGAATTTGGATGGCCGCGTGGAGGGGGTGCTGGCCCGGCATCCGCAGGGCCCGGAGATTGGCCGCTGGTACGCCACCCTGCCCGCGGGCAGCCTGGAACGGGAAGCGGCCCAGTGGATTCTGGCCTGGCTGCCGGACAGCGATCTGGTCTCTCTGGATCTGATGCTGCTGCAGGAGCATGTGACGCTGGCCTGCCGCGCCTATCGCGAAAGCCCCTGGCGGGAAAGCCTGCCGCGCGCCACCTGGTTGCATTTCGTGGTGCCGCATCGGGTCAGCCAGGAGCCGTTGCAGCCCTGGCGGCGGGTCATGGCCGAGGAATTGGCCGCGGTGGTGGCTCCTTACCGGGACATGGAGCGGGCCGCCCTGGCGGTGAACCGCTGGTGCCGCCAGCAGGCCACCTACACGCCCACCAGCGGCCGGGACATGGGGCCCCTGACGACCATGAAGCGCGGCCTGGGCCGCTGCGAGGAAGAGATGATCCTGACGGTCTGCGCCATGCGCGCCGCCGGCATCCCCGCCCGCACCTGCAGCACCCCATACTGGACCTTCACCGACGACAACCACGCCTGGGTGGAAGTCTGGGTCAACGGCGGCTGGTATTACGCCGAGAGCTGCGATGATCGCCGCTGCCTGAACGACTCCTGGTTCAGCGGCTCCGCCAGCCGCGCCGGCTTCGTGGACAGCGAAGGTTATGGCGAGTTCGACCCCAGCCCGGAGCCCTTGTACCGCGCCGAGAACGGCGTGACGGTGGTGAATTCCACGGCGGTCTACACGACCCCGTTCACCGTCCGCGCGCGGGTGGCCGGGCATCCGGACGCGCCGGTCTTCGTGAACGTCCTGAATTACGGCACCCTGCGGGCCATCGCGCGGGTGCCGGCCGACGGTTCCTTGGTGCTGGGGCCGGGCAGCTTTGCTTTGACGGCCCAAGCAATAGGTGATGATGCAGCAATAGATGACGATACAGCAACAGGTGATTCGGGCGGCCTGCTGCTGAAGGTCATCACCGGCCAGTCCGGCGATACGTTGGACGTGGTGCTGGATCCCGTCGCGGATCTGTACGACGCTGAGGCCGGCACCGGCTTCTGGTTGACCTATCCGGAAGAGGACGCCGATCGCCGCCGCCACGAGAACCTGGTGAGCGACGCCACGGATCGGCACCATCGCCTGCTGGTGGCCGCCGGTGCCGCCGAACGCGGCAAGTTGCGCCAACTGGACGAGACCGAGCAGGCCGTGCTGGATTCCCTGCCGGCGGATCTGCGCGCCGAATGGGATGCCATCCTGGAAAAACCGTGCGCCGGCTTTGCTCCTTTCATCCGCCTGCTGACCTGGTACCGCACCGCCGAGCAGCGGCAGGCCCTGACCTGGCTTTTGGCCGATGGCGACGACAAGGATCTTCTGGAGCTGGACGAGCGCATGGTGCGCGCCCACGTGGACGGCGCCCTGGCCGCGCGGGGCTCGTTGCCGGACGATGTCTGGCGCGAAGGGGTGCTCTGCAGCCGCATCCAGCGGGAGCCGGCCAAGGACTGGCGCAGCGCGCTACCCGCGGTGGGGGCCGACCCCGATGCGGTCTTGGCGGCCTTCGGGCGGGATTGGGTGCGGACAGAGCGCCGCTACTTCGGCAACCCGTTGACGCCCGATGAGGTCTTCCTGCTGGGCCGTGGCACGGAAACGGATCTGAAGGTGGCCTTCGTGGGGTTGTGCCGGGCCAACGGTGTGCCGGCGCGTTATCGCCACGGTCAGGTGCAGTGGTGGCGCGAGGGCTGGCAGGATGTGGACCCCCTTGACCAAAACGGACCGGGCCAGAACGAATCTGCCGGGGAGGCCGCCCCCACCGGTAATGGCTGGCTGGACCTGACGATCACCCACGGCGGCCTGCCCTGGCCGCAGGCCGAAAGCTATCGCCACTTCATGATCAGCCGTCAGGCCGAGGGGCGCCTGGAAACCCCGTGGTGGGGCCCCGTCCAGGGGCTGCAGGAGTGGCCCGCCGGCGATTACTGGTGTTGCGCCACGCTGCGGGTGCCGGGCGGGTCGGCCTGTGGACGCCTGAAGCGTTTTTCGGTGGCCGCCGATGAAACCACCGTGGTGACCCTGTCCGCGGATCTGGAAGAGGCCGGCTGGGACCCGGCCGTGCTGGTGGATGCGGACCTGGCCGCGTCTTTTGCCGATCTGGACCTGGTGGCCCCGACCGGCGGGTTGTATTTCCTCTTCCAGCCCGGCGAGCCGGCCACACGCATGTTGCCGGTCATCGCGCGGTTGCAGGAACGGTTGCGCGCGCGGGATCTGCCCGTGGTGCCCGTCCTGGTGGGTGGCCGTCCGGCTGAGTGGCGGCGCAATGTCGCGGAGGCGGGGCTGACGAACCCGCTGGTGGTGGAGCAGAGCGCGCGCGTGCGGGATTGGCTGGCCGGGCCGGCGCAGAACGGTCCGGTGACGGTCCTGGTCTTGCCGGGGGTGAACGATGGCCGGCCTGTGCTGTTGCGGCGTGGTCTGGACAACGGGATCGACTTCGCGGGGCACCTGGCCCTGGATGCTTATCCCCGGTAGCGGCACCGGAACGCGCCGTGTAGCGGCGGGTCTTGTATCAGTTGGTGCTTTTGCCGGGGGAAACGTATAGAATAGAGCTATGATTTCTTGCCCTTCTTGCCACCGTCCCCACCCGGCGGATGCCGCCTTCTGCCCCCACTGCGGGGCATCTATCGCTGTGCCCTCCGGGGACGCCACCGCCACCGCTCCCGTGTCCGTGGACCCCGAACAGACCCTACCCGTTCAGGACCAGGACGCGGACCTGACCCTGCCCCTTCCGGATCGGCCCCAGGCCGCGCCGCGCCCGGCGCACCTGACGCTGGGCGGCTCGTTCTCCCGTAACCGCGCGCGCTTCGTGCCCGGTGACATCCTCAATGATCGCTATCGCGTGGTGGGCTTGCTGGGGCGCGGCGGCATGGGTGAAGTGTACCGAGCCGAGGACCTGAAGCTGGATCAGGAGGTGGCCCTGAAGTTCCTGCCGCGGGGGCTGGAGCAGGATCCGTCGCGCCTGCACCTCTTCTTGAACGAGGTGCGCACGGCCCGGCAGGTGACGCACCCCAACGTGTGCCGCGTGTATGATGTCGACGAATTCGGGGGCCAGCATTTTCTGAGCATGGAGTATGTGGACGGGGAGGACCTGGCCACCAGTCTGCAGCGGACCGGGCGCCTGCCCGAGGAACGCGCCGTGCCCGTGGCGCGGCAGATCTGCGCCGGTCTGGCGGCGGCCCACGAGCAGGGCATCCTGCACCGGGATCTGAAGCCGGCCAACGTGATGATCGATGGGCGCGGCCAGGTGAAGCTGACGGATTTCGGTCTGGCCGGTCTGGCGGCGGGCCTGGGCGCCGAGGACGCGCGGGCGGGCACGCCGGCCTACATGTCTCCCGAGCAGACTTCCGGGCGCGAGGTCACCGTGCGCAGTGACATCTACGGCCTGGGGCTGGTCCTGTACGAAATCTTCACCGGACGGCCGCCCTTCCGCGCCGACAGCGCCGCGGAGTACCGCACCCTGCACAACGAGAGCCTGCCCTCGAGCCCGACGCAGCACGTGCCCGGTCTGGACCCGGCGGTGGAGCGGGCCATCATGGGCTGTTTGGACAAGGACCGCCCTGCCCGGGGGCGATCCCCTGGCCGCCGCCCTGGCCGCCGGCGAAACCCCCTCGCCCGAACTGATGGCCGAGGTGGGCAAGCGCCCCGGCATGGCGTCCTGGAAGGCGATGCTGCTGGCCGCCGTGGCCGTCGCGTTGCTGGCGGGTGGGGCCCACTGGGCGGCCCGGCTGTCGGTGTTGAACTATCTGCCCCTCGACAAGGAACCGGCGGTGTTGATCGACCGCGCGCGGGAACTGCTGGCCACCATCGGCTATGACGACGCGGTCTACCAGGATCCCGTCGACAAGGGCTGGGGATTGGTCACTTGGCCGAGCGTGATCGAGGAGGTCGGTAAGACCGGAACGGACCTTTCCCGTTGGGCGGCCCTGCGCGCGCGGCCGGACGCGGCCGGCGTGTGGTACCGTCAGTCGCCGCAGGTCCTGATGCCCCAGACGAGGGGCGGACCGACCATGCTGCGGGGGCGGTTGGCCCTGTCCAATCCCCCGCCGCTGACGGCGGGCGAAGTGGTTGTGGTCATGGACTTGGCGGGGCGTTTACGCCGGCTGGAAGTCATGCCGCGGCGTATGGCTGTCGAGGGACCGTCGGAACCGGACTGGGCCTTGGCCGACCTGCCGGATGTGACCCTGCGGGTGGAGGCGGGGGCCTGGGAGGGACGGCCGGTGCTTTTCAACGTCGCCACGCCCGAGGCTTTGGAGTCCCTGGCTCAGCCGCCGGTGAACTGGCAATGGGGAGGGGCCTTCTGGTTGCAGGGGGTGTTGCAACCCTTCGTGATTTTCGTTCTGGTCGTGTTCTCGGTGCGGGTGAGTAGGCGCAACACCTCCGCCCGGCGAGCGGACCGCCAGGGGGCGTTGCGCTTCGCGAGCATGGTTTTCTTCCTTTTCCTGTTGGGCGAGGGGCTCCTGTCGCACACCATCTTCACCCCCATCTGGGGGATCGAGATCTGGCCGATTATCGCGGGGGCCGTCTTCACCAGCGTCACAGCCTGGGCCATGTATACCGCGGGGGAGCCGCTGGGACGCCGCATCTGGCCCACCATGTTCGTCTCGTCGAGCCGGCTTTTCAGCCAGGCGCGGATGCCGCGGCGCGACCCTTTGATCGGGCAGTCGGTGCTGGTGGGGCTGATCGGCGCGGGCTTGATCTTCCTGCTGGATGGGCCCCTGCGCTGGGATATTGTCGAGCCCCTGCTGGGCAAGCCGCACCCCATCGACACCGTGGACCTTTCCAAGATCATCAGCCAGCGGCAGGCCCTGGGGCTGGCCCTGAACCATTCCATGCTCATCGGTTACTTGCTGCTGCACATCATGGCCCTGGTGCTGATCCGGGCTGTGGTCCGCCGGCCTAAGTTGGCGGTGGTGCTGACCCTGGCGGTGTGGGTGCTGCTGGCCGGTCCGGGTAGTCTGGAGAGGGTGTTGCTGGAGCTGGTCAGTGCGGCGCTCAGCCTCTTCATCCTGCTGCGCTGGGGGGTGGTGGCGTTCATCATGCAGCGTGTGGCCATGTACATCGTCTGGTTCGCGCGGCCGCTGGAGATGGATGGCTGGACTTCCCAGGGATCGCTGATCCTGGTGGGGGTGCTGATTCTGCTGGCGTTCTACGGGGCCTGGGCGGCCATGGGGCAAGGGCAAGGGGAAGGTCAGGATCAAAGGGAAAGTGTGGGATGATGGCGGATCTGCAACTTGTCGGCAGCGTGAACAACCGGGAAGTGGCCTTCCCTCTGACGCCGGGCACGCACCTGTTGGGGCGCTCGGATGAGGCGACTTTCAAGATTGCCCGGAGCAGCGTCTCGCGTCGCCACGCGGAGATCAGCGTGACGCCGGAGGGGATCACCGTGCGCGATCTGGACAGCCAAAACGGCACCCGGATCAACGGGACGCGGGTGGAGGGGCGCGTGCTCCTGGCGGAGGGGGATCGTCTGGAAGTGGCCGACATCGGTCTGCTGGTGCGGAGAGTGCGGCAAGGGGCGGGCCTGGCATCGGCCCATGAAAGCCTGCGGGCCAACGCGGAGATCAGCTGGGATGAGGTGCGCAGCATCCGCGCCCAGGAAAAGAACCTGCAATCCCTCCTGTTCCGCGTTCTGGCCGAGGCGGGCGATCTGCTGACCCTCCCGCGCGCGCCCGAGGAGATGTACGAACCCATTCTGGATCTGGTGGAGACGGCCCTGCTGAATCCGGAGCGCGTCTTTGTCCTGTTGCTGGAGAAGGGGGCCCAGGAGCCCGACGTGGCGGCCCGCCGCATCCACGGCGGAGGCGATGACGGTCTGGTCCTGAGCCGCACCATGGTCCGCCAGGTTCTGGATGAGAAGAAGAGTTTCCTGACCAGCGATGAGTTGCCGGACACCGCCTACGACGGCATGATGAGCATGATCAGCCAGGGCATCCGTTCGGCCATCGCCGTGCCGCTGTTCGACAACGAGGACGTGATCGGCATTCTCTACGCCGACGACACGCGCCCGCACCGCCTGTTCAGCGAGGACCAGCTGGCGGCCTTCACCCTGCTGGCCAACATCATCGCCGTGGCCTTGACCCAGGCCCGGTACCACGCGCTGGAAGAAGAGAAGCGTCTGCAGGATGCCCAGCTGGCCACGGCCGGCGAGATTCTGGCCAGCATCATCCCGCCTGCCATGCCCGGGCTGGATGGCTACACCGTGCGCGCCAATCTGGAACCCTGCTTCGCGGTGGGAGGGGATCTGTACGATGCCCAGCCCATGGCCGATGGCCGCTATGCTTTCCTCATCGGCGATGTGACGGGCAAGGGCCTGGGCGCGGCCCTGCTGGTCAGCACGGTGTTGAGCCTGACGCGTTTCCTGGTCAGCGAGGGCTGGGAGCCGGAGCCCCTGGTCACGCGCCTGAACAAGGCCATCTTCGATTGCACGGACTCCGTGCGCTTCACCACCCTCTTTCTGGGTTACCTGGAGCCGGCCAGCGGGAGGGTGAGCTATGTCAACGCGGGGCACAATCCGCCCTATGTGGTGCGGGCCGACGGCAGCATCGAGGAGTGCCCGCCCGGAGGGTTGCCCGTGGGCATGTTGGATGACTCCACCTATGGCGGGGGCGAGATCACTCTGGAGGCCGGCGACATGATGGCCCTGTTCAGCGACGGCATTCCCGAGACCCAGCGCCTGGACGATGAAGAGTATGGCGAGGCGATGTTCCAGAAGTTCCTGGTCGCCCATCGTGACGAGGATCCGGACCGGATGTTCGCGCGCCTGCAGGAGGAACTGGCGGAATTCCGGGGAGAGGCCCCCATCGGGGACGATGTGACCTTGGTCACGTTGCGGCGAAGATGATAATGAAAACACAACATTGAAAATATCTCCATCAGCTCTGAAAAAATGATACAATGCGAAACTCACTCTACACTCTATTGCCATTCTGGTTGAAAGGTCATGACAATGCGCACCATAAAATACCTCCTGCTATCTCTTCTGCTTTTTTGCTGGCTGGTACCCGCGGTCGCTCTTGCCAGCGATGTCGAATACAGCACGGCCGGTGCCATGGACACCCCGGCCACCGACGGGGGCGACTGGGAAAACTGGGGCACCGATTTCGTCACCCGCTGGGACAACGACACCGGCCATGACGTGCGTCTGGACGAATTCGCCTGGCCCTGCGGCGGCGTGTGGGCCCAGTTCTGGTTCGTGTGGATTCGGGACACCCTGCCTGAGGGACCGTTCAATTTCGATTATTACGGCAGCTTCCTGCCCGCGTCACAGAATGGGTACCAGTACCCGCCCAGCTCTTACACCTACATCGATGTGAGCGACGAGGGTGTCATCGTGCCCGCCGGCGCCACCATGATGTTCGGCTACAGCAACCCGGGCATGGCGGGCCAGATACAGGATAACGGCGTGACCACCTGGTCCTACTACAACGACCAGTGGGACGATGACAGCGCCTTCGGGCGTACCACCATCATGCAGTTCAAGGGCTCCTTCGTCATCCCGTCGGCCGCGCCCGAAACGCCGCAGGCCCTGCGCTTGGACGGCAACTATCCCAATCCCTTCAACCCGCGCACCACCATCAGCTTTTCGTTGCCGCGGGACATGGGCGTGCGGCTGGACGTGCTTTCCGCCACGGGCAAGCGGGTCTGCCGGTTGATCGATGGCCAACGTAGCGCCGGCGCGCATGAGGTGGTCTGGGATGGTCGCGACCAGGGTGGCCGCGACGTTTCTTCGGGCATCTACTTCACGCGTCTGGAGACCGCCGCGGGCGTGCGCTCCGGCAAAATGATTCTGACCAGATGATTCTGACAAGATAGAGGGCCTGGCTTCGCGGGGGGGGGAGATCCGCGCTGTGGATCAAAGGTCCAGGAACGTGGGATCCGGTTGCGGATCGTCCGGCGGCACCACCGGCAACTCCACCAGGAAGCGTGTCCACTTGCCGGGCACGCTGGCCACGCGGATGTTCCCGCCCAGCCGCTTGAGAAGATCGTGCACGATGCTCAGGCCCAGCCCGGTGCCCTTGCCGGCCGGCTTGGTGGTGTGGAAGAGGTCGAAGATGCGTTCCTGATTCTCCACGGGGATGCCCACACCGTTGTCCTCGATACTGATGATCACCCGGTGGCTGTCCCACTGGGTCACGATGGTGATGCGGTTCTCCCGCTCGGGCACCTCCTCGGTGGCGTCCAGGGCGTTCTTCAGGAGATTCAGGAAGACCTGCTGCAGCAGAGCGGGATCAGAACGGATGACGGGCACCTCGGGATCGTGCAGGGTCTGGATGGTAGCGTGGGATCTGTGGATGGCCAGTTCCAGCAGATTCAGGCTTTCGTTCAGTATCTGCTCCAGGTCGACGGGGGCTATGCCCGCTTGGTCCTTCCGCACGAAGCCCAGCAGGCTGTGGGTGATCTTCGTGCAGCGCTCCACCTGATGATGCAGCCGCTCCATGCCCTGGCGCAGGATCCGGAGTGTGTCCGCGGGCAGCAGGTGCCCGTCGTCGTCCAGGGCCTCGTCCACCAGGCCGCCGATGGTGTCGATCACCGCCAGGGGGTTGTTGATCTCGTGGGCCACACCGGCGGCCATGTTGCCGATGGCGGCCAGGCGCTCGCTGCGGATCAGGTCGTTCTTCAACTGTAGGCGCCGCGTGATGTCCCGGCACAGGCAGACCATTTCCAGGGGCCGTTCCTCCGCGTCCCTGATCAGCGTCAGGCTGATGTTGCTGATGACGGTTTCCCCGTCCCGGGTCCGGAAACGGGCTTCGTAGCGGACGGCGTGCCCCTCCCGGAGGGCCTTGCTGAACAGTGCCGTGAATTCCGCGGGTGTTTCACACAGGCTGTCGGCCGGCTTGCCGATGATCTCTTGCCGGCTGTAGCCCAGGGACGTCACCGCCCCGTTGTTGAAGCTGAGGATACTGCCGTCCGGATCGGTCAGGAAGATCATGTCCCGGCTGTTTTCGAGCACCTCGCGCAGGTATTTCTGGGTCTCGTCCAGCTGCTCGTCCACCTTGTGCAGTTTCCGCTCTTTTTCGTACAGCTCGGTGATGTCCTCGATCAGGCCGTAGAGGCTGGTGGTGATCCCGTTTTCCACGATGGGGAAAATGGTCACCTGCGCCTGCATCTCCTGGGCGGGGGCGGGCAGAGTGCCGGTGGCGCAAAGGATCTTGCCCGTTTCCATGGCTGCTTGTTCCAGTTCCCGCAACCAGGGGACCCGGGCCCCGGAATAGACCTGGCTGTCGTCTTGCCCCGCCACGTCTTGCTTGCCCAGACCAAGGACATGCCGGGCATGGCTGTTCATCAGGAGGTAGCGGTGCCTGGTGTCCTTGACATAAACCGCCAGAGGAGCGGTCTGCACGAAAAGGTTGAGCTGCCGACGGATTTCCTTGAGGCGCCGGCTGTCCAGGGCCAGGGCGCGGTTCTTCTCCATCAGCTGTAGCAGGTTCTGCAGGAAGGCATCCTGCCCGGCACCCAGCACGGGTGTGGTGGGTCCCGCCAGCCGCTGCAGTTCCTCTTCTTCCTGGGCGGTGAGACCGCGAGCCAGGATCAGGCCCGGCCGCGGCCCCTCGCGGAGGACGGCCATCCGGGGCGAAGGGGCGGGCAGATCCAGCCGCCGACACAGTTCCTTGTTGCCGGGGGCAGCGTCCAGATCCACGACGTGGGAGACGCGCAGGCGCAAGAAATGGGAGCGGATGTCCAGGCCGGCCAGCAGATCGTCCAGTTGCGGGCCGCGACCGACCAAAGCCATCCTGATACGATTGCCGTTCATTCCTGTTCGTACTCTTGCCGGAGTTCCTCACTCAACTGGATCAGGTCGCGGGGGCTGGTGGTGCTCAGCATGAGGGCTTCCAACTTCTGGTCGAACTCGGCCTTCATGCGCCGCCGGCGCTGCTCCGCGGCGGCAGTGATGAGGTCATGCAATTCATGGAAATCCAGGGGCTTCATGAGATAACGGAAGGCCTGCAGGCGCCCGGCTTCCCAGGCCGACTGGTGGCTGCCGTGCCCGGTGAGCATGAGGGCTTCCACAAAGGGCTGCATACCCTTCAGCCTCTCGATGACAGCAATCCCGTCCAGGTCGGGCAGCTTCAGATCCACGACGGCCACGTCAAACGTCAGCTCGGCGGCGGCGCTGAGGGCTTCGTTGCCGCTGCGGGCCATGGTGACATCCATGCCCCGTTTACGCAGACGATGGCCCAGGAAGGTGAGGAGATCTTCCTCATCATCCACCAGCAGCAACCGGATGGGTTTTTCGCTTCCTTCGATCATGAGGGCTCTTTCTCTTTCAGGCGGGACGTGTCCAAAGATATTCAGGCCACCGCGGCCTGGTGTCAAGACGACCTTCCGGCTTCTCGCTTGCCCGGCTTCCAGGCTCAGAGACCGCGCAAGAACTCGGGCTTGAGGTCGCCGTCGTCTCGCCGGGACAGAACCTGGTCCAGAAGATCCAGGGCCCGCTTCTGATCCGTCGGCAAATTGAGGCTCAGCGGGAGGTAGTTGCTGGCGTGGTTGGCGTGGAAGCGGCAGCGGGTGAAGCGCGCCTCGCGGATGATGGTGCGCAGCTCGGCCAGCAGGCCCCAGGCATCGGGCAACTGGAAGTGGCCCCGTTCCGCCGCGGCGTGCAAGGGGGTGCCGGGAATCAGCGTGGTGGTCAGGGCCCCCACGAAGGGGGGATCCATGCGGGTCAGCAGTTGGGCTGTGGCCTCGGCGTGGCGGCGGGAATGCTTGCGGCCGCCCAAGCCCAGCATGACCATGACCGAATGGCGGATGCCGGCGGCGCGCAAACGGTCCGCCGCGGTGGCCGCCTCCGCGGCGGTGCTGCCCTTGTTCACGCTGCGCAGGATCTTCTCGTCCCCGGTCTCCACCCCGTGATAGACGATGCCCAAGCCGCGCTCCCGCAGTGCCTGTAGCTGCTCCGGGGTTTTGCGCAGGATGCTGCGAGCATCGCCATAGATACCGACACGGCGCAGCGCCGGCAGGCGTTCGTTCAGGCGATCCAGGATGCGCAACAGAAAGTCCTGGGGCAGAACAAGGGCGTCCCCGTCGCAGAGGAAGACCCGGCGGATGGTGTGTCCGGCGGCATCGAGGGTGGCGGCCTCGTCGATATCCGCGGCGATGGTCTCCCATTCCTTCGGGCGGAAGCGTTGTTCCGGATGATCGTACATGGCGCAGTAGGTGCACTTGTTGTGGCTGCAGCCAAGAGAGACCTGCAACAGCAGACTTTGGGCTTCCGAGGGCGGGCGAAAGATATGTCCGATGTGATCCACGGCAGCCTCCAGTTCCCGGATTGGATCTCCCCGTTAGTCATGTAGAAGTCACAGCGGTCGGCCGACCTTGTGCCCTTCCGGGAAGGGTACAAGGACTTGGGCCGGCCAGGAAAAAAGTTTTTTTCCCAGTTTTCGGGGTAGTGTCAGAGTCTTTTTATAAAGAAATCTTTGCCTCCAAGCTGTTGTCAAATATAGTGATAATGATACTTCCCCAATTTTCCAAAAAAATTCATTGGTTTTTGGCAGAGGAAAAAACTGTTCATTCCTCTAGGAAATGGTTAAAGTTCTCTTCAGAAAAACCAACTTCTTTATAGCTCGTTATGCGTTAAGAGAGATATGGCCGGGATCAACACGTCAGGATGACTTAGGGCGAGAGTCATTCATCGACAGATCCCGGCCCCCCTTTTTTTTGGGGGGGATGTTTTCTTGCCCGCCGACCGCTGTGGTTGCTGCCCGTATATTATCCGGGTTGATCCTCATCCAATCCCTGGAATACCCCATGCCGAATGATCTCCCGCTCTAGGTCCGGTCCGCGCAGGGTCACGCTGGTGACGTGCACGTCCGGCTGGGTTTCGGGAATGTAGACCCGGTCCAGGTGGATCACCGCGTCCGGGCTGGAGAAATCCTGCGGACGGACCGAACCGCCGAAGTGGTCGCTCCGACCAAAGGCGATGTGCAACCCCAGCTTTTCATCCAGCAGGATGCTGCCGGTGGGCTTCAGGTTGAAGTCGCCCAAGACGCCCAGCCCCAGTTCCGCTAGGTTGGCGTAGGCCGGTTCCTGAACGATGCGCCGCGCTTCGGTGGCGCTGACGGGGCCCTGGCTCAGGACCTCCACGGCCTTGTTGGCGGCGATGCGGTACAGCACCACCTCGCCGTCGATCTGCACGGGCAGGATGCCGTGGCTACGGCTGGTGTCGCCGTCGATATTCCCTTCGTAAGGAACGATGTAGGCTTCGCCCGAGGGCAGGTTGCCGGCGATGCCGTTGCGCGGGAAGAGCCCACCCGAAGCGTGGCCTTGGTTGTGCCGCAGGTCCAGCACCAGTTGGTGGTCCCCGCCGGCGGTCCGGAAAACGAAGTCCGCCCGCTCGGCACGATCCAGCAGGCCGGCCAGCATATTCACCCGCCGGTTGATCAACTCGTAATCCAGGCGCAGAGCCGGGATCATGGAGGGCAGGAAGCCGGGCATGGTGGCCGCGCGGAAGCCGTGGCCGGCGGCCTCAGCCTCGCGGGTGGCCACCTTCAGGGGCGCGGTGGCGGAAAGTTCCGTGGGCGCCAGCACCATGGTGTGGGTGCGGAAGAGCTGGGCGAATTCCTCCTGGTCGGCCGGCAGGTCATCGGCCGTGGCGTAGACGGTGTGGCCATCGCCGGCGTGGTAGGTGGCCGGCAGATCGGCGTTGTTCCCGCCGGCGTTGCGGTACCAGGCCAGGGTCAGGCTTTCCAGCCCCAAAGCCTTCTTCTCCTCCTGCAAAGCCAGAAACCATTCCGTGGCCATGGCCCGGCGCTGGGCCCAGTGGTCGTTGTCGGCCAACCGCGCGTCGGGCAGGTCCACCAGGATGGCCAGGCCCCGGTCGGCGGCGGTGGGCTGGAAAACGCGCTGGATCAGCAGGCGCAGGTCTTCGGATGTGAGATTCCGGCTCATGGGATCCTCCGTTCAAAGGTCGGGATTCATCTGTATACGCATCCCATATTATGGACTATCTTGTTCCATGGCTCGAAATTTTTCGCAGGTTCAAAGTTGCAAGGAGGCTTCTTCCATGAGCCAAGACCGGGACACCACCATCGCGCTATTTCTGGATTTCGACAACGTGGCCCTCGGCGCGCGCGACGCCCGGCAGCGTTTCGACGTCAAGCTGTTGATGCAGCGTCTGCTGGAAAAGGGCAAGATCCTTGTCAAGAAGGCCTATGCCGATTGGCATTATTACAAGGAACACATGCAGCCGCTGCATGAGTCGGCCATCGAACTCATCGAAATCCCCATGCCCCGCATCAGCGGCAAGAACAGCGCCGACATCAAGCTGGTCGTGGATGCCATGGAGCTGTGCTACACCAACGAGCATATCGACACCTTCGTCATCGTCTCGGGTGATTCCGACTTCTCTCCCTTGGTCAGCAAGCTGCGCGAGAACAACAAGCGCGTGGTGGGCGTGGGGGTGAAGAACAGCAGCAGCCATCTGCTGATCAACAACTGCGACGAATTCCTCTTCTACGACAACATCTACCGCGACGCCAAGGGACAGAATGCTCGGCCGGTGGCCAACGTGCCGGCGGACAAGCGCGAGATGTTCGAGTTCCTGGTAGGTACGGTGCGGAGTCTGCTGCAGGAAAGCCGGGGCGTGCTCTACTCCTCGCTGATCAAGGACACCATGACCCGCAAGATGCCCGACTTCAACGAGCGCAGCTACGGTTACAGTACCTTCGGCGATATGCTGGACGATGCCCGTCGGTTGGGCTTGCTGGTGGTGGAGCGGGACGCCCGCGCGGGAGGCACCTGGGTGGTGCAGGGATTGGGCGACGGCAAACCTTTGGATGAGGAAAATTCCGGTGGCCGGACTTCTTCCTCGCGACGGCGTCGTCGTTCCGGCGGCCGCAAGCGGGGTGGCGAGGCGGACAGCGCGGAGAAGGAGAGCAAGGCGGCGGATACCGCGGATGTTTCCGACGGGAAGGCTGAAGAAACGGCGCCGGTGCCTGACACCAGCCAGGCGTCCGCGCCCGAGGAAAAGGGGCGGCAACGCCAATCTTCCGCTGAAGGTCGGACGGAGCCGACGGAGGCATCCAGATCCGGCAGGGAAGAGAGCGGTCCGGAGTCTTCGGAGAAGAAGGCATCCACCAAGAAGGCCGGGACCAAGAAGACGACGAAGAAGACGTCCACCAAGAAGACGTCCACCAAGAAGGCTCCGACCAAGAAGACGGTGACCAAGAAGACGGCCAAGAAAGCCTCGGTGAAGAAGACGTCCACCAAGAAGACCGTTGCCAAAAAGACAACGACCAAGAAGGCCACGACCAAAAAGACAACGGCGAAGAAGACGTCCACCAAGAAGACGTCCACCAGGAAGGCCACGACCAAGAAGGCCGGTACCAGGAAGACGACGAAGAAAGCCGCCACCAAGAAGGCCCCGGCCAACAAAGCGGCCGAGAAGAAAACCACCTCGCGCAAAGATGCCGGAGGTACCGACACGCCCTGAACCAGGGCCCTGCAGGCAGGAGCGTCATGAGATCGGTTTTCTCACCCCCGATCGTAATCGGGGCTAAAGAATTCCCGAATTGATCCGAACTGATGGTGGTCATTTTACCCACCACCAGTCTGGGGACGGAATTATTCTTTAGGGAGAGAGCCCATGTCTGTCGAAACAAGCACTGTGGAGAGTGTGCTCAATCTGGCGGAAGCCATGTCTAACCTTGATGGTGATACCGAACTGCTGCAGGAGATCATGGAAATTTTTCTGGAAACGGCGGAGGGTCAGCTTGCCGCCATCCAGTCCGGGATCGAAGCGGGAGATGTCAAGCAGGTGGCGGTGGATGCTCACGGGATGAAAGGCGGAGCCTCGAATTTCTGTGCTCGGAATTTTGTGAACTGTGCCCTGAAGTTGGAAGGGGCCCAGGAGCTGCTGGACAACATGCAGGAGGCCTTCCGGGAATTGCAGGAAGTGGCCACGTTCATCAACTGGGATGAAGTGGAAAAGAACTGGAACAACTGATTCGGGAACAACGAATCACCGCCGGTCATCCCTCGGGAAGACCGGCGGTTTTTTTCAAGGGGACCCGCGGGCCCCCTTGCCCCCACCTCGGGCTCAGCGGTTCCGATGACCGTCGTCCTCAGGCACGACGACTTCGGTGGTGGCGGGCTCACGATCTTCTTCCAGGGCCTCCAGCAGCATCGTTCCGACGGCGGCGACCTCCATGTCCTCCACCTCCGGGACGGCCGGTTCGACGCGGAAGCTTTCCGCGAGGGCGGCCACATCGATCGTATCCTGCTCGGTGTTGCCCATTTCTTCGATACGGGCCAGGCTGATCTCGGCCTTCTCGTAGCTGCTGTCGGCGGCCAGGGCGCGGGCGAAAGCCTCGCCGGCGGCCCCGTAATGTCCGCTCTGTTCCAGGGCCACACCCAGGTTGTTCTCGAAGCAGGCCACGCCGGTTTTGAGGCTGGTGGCCTTGGCCAGGGGCGCGATGGCGTCGGCGAATCGCTTCTGCTGGATGCGGATCAGGCCCAGGTTGTTCAACGCCCAGGCGTCGTTCTGCTTCTCGCGCAGCACCACCAGGTAGGTCTGCTCGGCGGCTTCCAACTCGCCCAGGTTGTGCTGGATGCGGCCCAGGACACGGCGGGCGCTGATGTCGGCGGGGTCCGCGGCCAGGGCGATTTCGATCTGCTCACGGGCTTCCGCATTGCGATCCAGGTCGATCAGCACGCGACCGTAGTTGATCAGGCTCTTCTGGTGGTCGGGCTTCAACTCGAGGGCGGTCAGGAAACTTTCCTCGGCCATGTCCGCCTGACCGGCCTTCCACTGGCTCAGGCCCAGCATGTAGTAGCCCCAGGCGTTGTCGGGATGCTCGTCGGTGTAGGTGTCGAAGAGCTCGGCGGCACCGGCGTACTGGCCCATGTGGTAGGCATCCTCGGCCATGCAATAGGTCACGACGACGGGCTTGGTCACGGGCTCCTGCGCGGGCTCGGATTGGGGTTTCTGCGCAACTTCCAGCGTGGTTTCCGGCTCCGAGCTCTGCTCCGAGCTCTGCTCCGAACCCTGCTCCGAACCCTGCTCCGGGTCAACGCTTCCTGCGGGCTTGGCCGTGGCGTCTCCCTTGGTGACGACCGCTTTCCCGCCGGCAGGATCCTTCGATCCGGTTGCCTGTTGCATGGGGGCAGGCGCGACGGTTTCCTGCTGGGCGGTGATCGGCGCGGCCTGCTTGTCCCCGCCGGAGAAGTGGACGCCGACAAAGATCAGCACTCCGAGCACGAGGACGAAAAGCACGCCGGCCTCGGCCATCTTCATGTTCTTTTCCTGCTGGTGATCCTGCTTCTGCTTGCTCATGGTAATCTCCTTGGTTGGTCGATGATGGCCACCGGGCGGCCTTGGCTTGGACTCTCACCGACTAGGTTGCAAGGGGGTGACCATGGGGGAATGTTTTCAGGAAAATTTTAAGTTGTTTTATAACAGTTAATTGATGGCGATTCGGTGGCGGGCCACGCTCGGCGTGTGTCGAAATGGACACACCCCTGAAGTGGCCGTTCGAACACAAAAAGTGGTGCCCCTGAAATTGTTGGCCGCATTCTGCTGGCCTTGCTCAAGGCGTGGAAATCTACGGCATAAACTTCCAGCCACCGCGCGGCCCAAGATGTAACGGCAAGGATCACAGGGGGTAAAAGGGAAGGGCTAGCGGAGAAATCAGGGGGCGTCACGCCATCCGGCGGGCAGCAGATCCGGGGACATCATCAGCAGCGGTCCCCCCATGGCGTCGTTGATGGCCCGTAGATACAGCATGCTGTCCCGATCCAGACCGGCGGGCAGATTCCGCGGCAGGCCGGATACCGTCTCTTCCACGGGTGCGGGAATCGGGACCAGGCCGGCCAGCAGGTGGTTGATGCGGGTCCCGAACCCCAGCAGCGAAGGCATGCTGGGCAGGAGGTTCGGCAATTCGAAGAGCTGCCGCGGGGGATACTCCACCAACTGATAGCGGCGCTGACCCAAACCGGCCCGGCGCCGGGCGGTGTCGATGGCGTCGCCCAGTCCCCCAAAGGTGTCGCAGAGGCCATGGTCGATGGCGTCGCCGCCCATCCAGACCCTGCCCTGGGCCACCGTTTGCACGGCGTCCTTGTCCATGTCTCGACCCTTGGCCACGGCCGTGATGAAGTCGTCGTACATGGCGCGGATGATGGTCTCGACCCGGGCCAGCTCCTCCTCGGTCATGGCGCGGCGCGGCACGCCTCCCAGCAAGGGGATGTTCACGGTGGAGAAGAGGTCCGCATGGGTGCCGCGGCTGACCACGTCGCTGGTGACGCCCGCCTTGCCGGCCAGGCCATCGTCATGAATCCAGCCGCCGATCACGCCGATGGACCCGGTCACGGTCAAGGGCGTGGTCAGGATCTCGGAGCCTTCCATGCTGATCCAGTACCCGCCGCTGGCGGCCACGTCGCCCTGACTGACGATGACCGGCTTGCCGGCCTTCTTGAGCTGCGTGACCGCGTCGGTGATCAGGTCGCTGGGCAGGGGATCGCCGCCCGGGGAATCGGCGCGCAGGACCACCGCCACCACGTTGGGGTCTTTCACCAGCCGGCGCAGGTAGGCGCTGGTGGCGCGGCCCTTGATGCCGCTGTCCATGGCGCATTCCCCCACGGTGTAGACCACGGGGATGGTGGGCAGGGGGCCCCAGGGTTCGTCCGTACGGGCCAGGAACGGGGGCAGGGTGCCGTCCGGGGCGTACCCCGTGCCCCGGTTCTCCCGCAGCCAGCGGCCCATCTGGTCCCAGCGCCCGGCGGCGTCCACCAGGCCGTGGGCGATGGCTTCGTCGGTCAGCACCTCGCCCAGGTCATCGATCAGGTTGTCCACCTGTCCAGGCTCCAGGCCTCGGTCCCCCCGGTCGGCGTCGCTCATGTGGTCCCGGCTGAGGGTCTCGGCGGCGCTCTTGTACTTGAAGAAGCGCAGCGGCTGGAAGCCCAGACCCAGCTTCTCCAAGGTGCCCTTCAGATAGCTGCGGCTGAGGGCCTGACCGGGTATTTGCAGGCTGCCGTAGGGATCCATGGTGATGCGGTCCGCGGCGCTGGCCAGGTAATAGAGTCGGGCGTCGGCGCGGTCCAGATGCACGATGACTTCCTTGCCGGCGGCCTTGAGGGCCAGGATCTCCCGGCGCATTTCCCACAGCAGGGAGGTGCGGAACCGGGTGCCGGCCAGATTGATGGCCACGCCCTGGATGCGGTGGCAGTCGCGCACCTGGTGCAGCCGGCGCATGAGGTCCAGCCAGGCCACGCGGGTGTCATCGAAAAGCTGGTACTTCTGGTAGGTGACGACCTTGTTCTCCAGGTCGATGGGGTAGTAATAGG